>JAABUW010008170.1_pt1 | contig 12319 bp, 10 predicted proteins | sample 5560081 | NCBI WGS metagenome assembly JAABUW01 (sample SAMN10711882, study PRJNA513363) | rock metagenome | isolation source: Antarctica rocks | place: Antarctica: Victoria Land, Knobhead sud | reverse complement strand
TATCCCGCCGTGGAGGGCGATATAAAGTTCGCCGCCGGAGTTCACATCCAGCCCGACCGTCTCCTCGTGCAGCATCTGCACGACCGCGGTGCAGAGGAACGCTTTGGAGGCGTACGAGAGCGTAAATGTGGCGGGCGGCGGCAAACGCTCCGCGAACGCCCGCTTGAACTGCCAGAGAGTGGAGCGGATGTGCTCGTCGTCGAACAGATAGAGCGGCGTGCCGTATCGCAGCGCGAAGTTTGTCAGCGGGACATTGGCCAGCGTCAACGCGCCGCTCGTCGCCCGCCGTGCCGTCCGGGGGAGGACGCGCTGTTCGTTTTGTGTCGTGAGAGCGTCCATCGCCTGCCTTTCACACGAGCGGAAATCCGGAGCGTAATGGTACGGCAAAACCCTGGTCCTTGCCAGTAGTGAGTTGACATAACTATGGATGTTTGACTTGACATGGGCTGTATCAAGTGGTATGGTCTCGTTGTTAGCAGTCGTGGGGTGAGAGTGCTAACCAAAGGAGTGGTGCGTTGGACATGCGGCTGAGCGATCGGCAAGAGCGGATTCTGCGGTTACTCGTGCGCGAGTACACCGCGACGACGCGCGCCGTTGGCTCGAAAACCGTCGTCGAGCGCGGCGGACTCGACATCAGCAGCGCCACGGTGCGCAATGACATGGCGCTCCTCGAACGGCACGGATTCATTCAGCAGGCGCACACCTCCGGCGGGCGCACGCCGACGGACGCGGGCTACCGCTACTACGTCGAGCGGCTGATGGATCAGCCGAAACTCTCGACGAACGAGCAGATGCTGATCCGGCACCAGTTCCATCAGGTCGAAGTGCACCTCGATGAGTGGGTGAAACTGGCTGCATCGGTGCTTGCGCGGGTCGCGGGCAATGTCTCGGTCGTGACGACGCCGCGCGCGCGGCTGCCACGGGTAAAGAACGTGGAGTTGATCTCCGTGCAGGAGCGAACGGCGCTCCTCGTGCTCGTCACGCGCGAGGGCGCGGTGCGCCAGACGATGGTGACGCTGCCGGAGATCGCCGATCAGGCGAACCTGCGGGCGGTTGCGGATCGCGCGAGCACACGCCTCGCGAACCTCGGGCGGGACGAGGTGCAGACCGTCGCGGAGGGGTTGCAGGGGATCGACCGGATCGTCGCGGAGGAGTCCGCGCGGATGCTCCGCAACCTTGAGGAGGCGATGAGCGCGGAGGTCGTCCACGATGGCCTCGGCAACATCCTGCAACAGCCGGAGTTCGGCGAGCAGGAGCGCGCGGGTCGCCTGATCGAGATGCTGCGCGGCGGCGCGCTGCTGACGGCGTTGCTGCCGCAACTGCTGGTCGCGACGGAGGACGCCGAACGGATCAACAGCGTGCAGGTGATCATCGGTGCGGAAAACCGCTGGGATTCCCTGCGCGACTTCGGCATCGTCCTTGCCACGTACGGCATCCCGTCTGAGGTGACGGGGCTGGTCGCGGTGCTCGGGCCGACGCGCATGTACTACGAGCGCACGATCTCCTCGGTGCGATACGTCTCCGAGGTGCTCAGCGATCTCCTGACCGAGTTGTACACGACGCGAGACCCGCGTCTTGAAATGTAGCGAAGACGGCGAACACAAAGGATGGTATGTATGAGCGAAGAACAGACGATGGAGACCGTGCCCGACCAGCCAACCGCAGCGGAGGCTGGGGCGGCGACCGCGACGGCCAATGACCCTGTGACGCAACTCGACGCGGAGCGCGCCCGCAGCGCGGAATTGCTCGACAGTTGGCAGCGCGCGCGGGCGGAACTGCTGAACTACAAGCGCCGCGTGGAGCAGGAGAAGCAGCGCGACGCACAGATGGCGGGCATGATCGTCATCGCGAAGGTGCTACCGGTGCTCGACGACTTCGACCTCGCGCTCGCGAACATCCCGCAGGGATCGGCGGCGGAGGGCTGGGTCAACGGCGTCGCGCTCGTGGCGCACAAACTGCGCAATGTGCTCGAAAGCGAGGGCGTCCAGCCGATCGCGGCGGCGGGCCAGAAGTTCGACCCGGCGCTGCACGAAGCCGTGATGGTCGAGGACAATGGCGGCGATTTCGTCGTCGCGGAGTTACGGCGCGGCTACACGCTGCACGGCAACATCATCCGCCCCGCGCTGGTGAAGGTGGGCAAGGCGTAGGGGCGGTGCTCGAACCGCCCTCCGTCACCTGCCAGATTCTGCACGAATAGCGCCGACACGATGGTCCGGAGAGGGCGGTTCAAGCACCGCCCCTACGAAAATATTGAAAGGAACAACAATGGCACGAACGATTGGTATTGACCTGGGGACGACAAACTCCGTCATGGCGGTCATGGAGGGTGGCGAGGCGACGGTGATCCCGAATGCGGAAGGGAGTCGGTTGACGCCCTCCGTGGTGGCGATCACGCCGGGCGGCGAGCGACTCGTCGGGCAATTCGCGAAGCGGCAGGCCGTGATGAATCCGGAGAACACTGTCTTCTCCGTGAAGCGGTTCATCGGGCGCAAATTCAACGACCCATCAATTGAGCACGACGCGAAGCTCGTCCCGTACAGGATTTCCGCCGCGTCGAACGGCGATGTGCAGGTGCACATGGGTAGCAAGACCTTCTCGCCGCAGGAAGTCTCCGCGATGATTCTCCAGAAGCTGAAGACGGATGCGGAGGCATACCTCGGTGACAAGGTGGATAAGGCGGTCATCACCGTCCCGGCGTACTTCAACGACGCGCAGCGGCAGGCAACGAAGGACGCGGGCCGAATCGCGGGCCTCGATGTGCTCCGCATCATCAATGAGCCGACGGCCTCATCGCTCGCGTACGGCCTCGACAAGCAGAAGGACGAGGAGATCGCCGTCTACGACCTCGGCGGCGGTACGTACGACATCTCCGTGCTCGACATCTCCGAGGGAGTCTTCGAGGTCAAGGCGACGAACGGTGACACCCATCTCGGCGGCGACGACTTCGACCAGCAGATCATCAACTGGCTGGCGGACGAGTTCAAGCGCGAGAATGGCATCGACCTGCGCAGCGATCGGCAGGCGTTGCAGCGGCTGAAGGAGGCGGCGGAGAAGGCGAAGATCGAGCTGTCGTCCACGCAGCAGACGGACGTCTCGCTCCCGTTCATCACGGCGGACGCGACCGGCCCGAAGCACCTCAATGTTACGCTGACGCGCTCGAAACTGGAGCAACTCGTCGGCCCGCTCGTCGATGCGACGATTGGCCCGATGGAGGCGGCCCTGAAGGATGCCGAGTTGCAGCCGAACAAGGTGGACGAGGTGCTGCTCGTCGGTGGGCAGACCCGGATGCCGGCGGTGCAGGAGAAGGTCGGCAAGTTCTTCGGCAAGGAGCCAAACCGCACGATCAACCCGGACGAGGTGGTCGCGCTCGGTGCGGCGATCCAGGCGGGCGTGCTCGGCGGCGAGGTGAAGGATGTCCTGCTCCTCGATGTCACGCCGCTGACGCTCGGCATCGAGACACTCGGCGGGGTCTCGACGCCGCTGATTGAGCGGAACACGACGATTCCGACGCGCAAGAGCCAGGTCTTCAGCACCGCGTCAGACAACCAGCCGCAGGTCGAAATCCACGTTTTGCAAGGCGAGCGCGCGCTGGCGGGCGAGAACAAGACCCTCGCAAAGTTCATCCTGGATGGCATTCCACCATCACCGCGCGGCATGCCGCAGATCGAAGTGACCTTCGACATCGACGCGAACGGCATCGTCAACGTCAGCGCGAAGGACACCGCGTCCGGCAAGCAGCAGAGTGTCACGATCACCGCATCCAGCGGTCTGTCGGAGGCCGAGATTAAGCGGATGGTTAACGAGGCGCAGTCGCACGCCGATGAGGACCGGCAGCGCCGCGAGCAAATCGAGACGCGTAACCATCTCGAATCCTCCGTCTACACGGCGGAGAAGAGCCTGAAGGATTTCGCGGACAAGATCGACGGGGCCGTCAAGACCGAGGTTGAGGACAAGATTCGCGCGGCGAATGACGCGCTCACGGGCAACGACACCACGCGCATGGCGACGGCGCAGACGGAACTCGACACGGCGCTCGGCAAAATTGGGCAGGCGATGTACGGCCAGCCCGACGCCGCCGGCGCGACTGGCACACCCGGCGCCCACGGTGACGAAACAATCGAGGGCGAGTACCGCGAGGCGGGTGCGTAACCTGGCGCGATGGCACGACGATTGAGTTTCGAAGGGCAGGCATTGCGCCTGCCCTCTTCTTCTCCCGCCATGTTGGGTTCCATGCGGCGCAGGTTTGGACGGAATGCGCGCCGATGCGTATACTGCGGGCATGCATTGATGACTTTCTTGAGGGAGCAATCACGGGTGGACGGCGTACCGACGAGCGTGCAAGTGAGCAACCTGTCCGTGCCGCGAACGGGCCGTGCGGATGTTCACCTTCATACGGACGAAGTTGACGGCCTCCAGAGCGTGCGCGATCTCCTCGATTATGCCGAAACACAGACCAACCTCGATGTCGTCGCGATCACCGATCACGACGCAATTCGTGGTGCGCTCAGGGCACAAGAAATTGTGGCCCATGAAGGCTTGCGCGTGCAGGTGATCGCGGGGACGGAGGTGACGACCCGCCACGGGCATGTGCTCGCACTCTTCGTTGATCGCGCCTTCCCGATGCTGAAATCGATCGACGCGACGCTCGCGGCGATCCACGAGGCGGGCGGTATCGCGATCGTGCCGCACCCGATGTCGTGGCTGACAACGAGCATCGGCGAGCGCAAACTGCGCCGGATTCACGCGCTCGGTGACGCGGGGCGTGCCAGTGGCGTCTACTTCGACGCGGTGGAGATGCTCAACCCGAGCGTCGCGGGGCGCGTCGCCTGTCGGCGGGCGCGCGATCTGAATCAGACGGTGCTCAACCTCCCAGTGATGGCGGGGAGCGACGCGCACGCCACGTCGATGATCGGCACGGCGTACACAACCTTCCCCGGCACGACACCGCACGACCTTCGCGCCGCGTTCGCGCGGCACCAGACCCGCGCACACGGTCGCTTCTGGACGTTCGGTGAACACCGTGCGATCGCTTCGGAGAGCCTCTACCGCGCGTGGGTGCTCGTCCCCGCCCGCAAGGTGCGCGAGATCGCGGGGAGAGGGCAGAAGCGAGAAGCCGGAAGCCAGAGGCTGGATGCCGAATCCTCCCTCAGTCCTCAGTCCTCAGTCCTCAGTCCTAACTGCGGAGGCGACGAATGAAAGTCGGCCTCGTTTCGCCGTACGACATCAGTTACCCTGGCGGGGTGGCGGACCATATCCATCACCTGTCGCACGAGTTGCGCGCGATGGGGCATCAGGTGACAGTGCTCGCGCCGACGAGCACCGGCAGCGACGATGATTTCGTCGTGGGGCAGGACTTCTACGGCATCGGGCGGGCGGTGAAGTTCCCCGCGAATGGCTCGACCGCGCGGATCACGCTGCAACCCTTCGCCCTCAGTCGCCCGGTCAAGGAGGTGCTGCGGCAGGAGCAGTTCGACATCATCCATCTGCATGAGCCGTTGATGCCGAACCTGCCGCACGTCGTCTTGAGCCATTCGACGAGCATCAATGTTGGGACGTTCCATGCCTTCAGCGAGTCGAACATGGGGTATGCGACATTCCGGCCCTACCTGCGCGGGGACTTCCGCAGGCTCCACGGGCGCATCGCGGTATCGCAGGCGGCGCGCCGCTACGTGCAGAGTTACTTCCCGGGCCGGATGGTCGTCATCCCCAACGGCATCGAATTGGACCGCTACGGCGCGCATATCGCGCCCCTGCCGCAGTATCGCGACGGGCGACCAACCATCCTCTTCGTCGGTCGGTACAACGACGCGCGCAAGGGGTTCAAGTATCTGACGCGCGCCATTGCTCTCGTGCGCAAACAGTACCCGGATGTGCGCCTGCTCGTCGTCGGGCAGGGGCAGCCGAAGCGGTACTTGCGCTTCATCGAGAGCCAGGGCCTGGAGCGCAATGTCGAGTTTGTCGGCTTCGCGAGCAACGCGGATTTGCCCCGCTGCTACGCGAGCGCGGACGTCTTCTGCTCGCCAGCGACGGGGCGCGAGTCGTTCGGTATGGTCGTGATGGAGGCGATGGCGTCCGGCAAAGCAGTGGTGACGACGGCGATTCCGGGTCATCAGGGCATCCTCACGAATGGCGTCGAGGGGCTGATGGTCGAGCCGGAGTCATCATCGGCGCTGGCTATCGCGCTCGTTCGTCTGCTCGCGGATCGCTCCCTCGCCCGCGCGATGGGCGACGCTGGGCGCGCGACGGCGATGAACTACTCATGGACGGAGGTCGGGAAGCGGGTCGTGGCGCAGTACGAGCAGGCCGGACGGTTGCAGCGGCGCGTCGCCGCGCTCGGTGTCGCGGCTCGATGATCTCCAACCTCGTCAAAGATGGCGTCCGTTCGCGCATGGATCGGATCGGTGGCGTCCTCGCGCGCACGGGCCTGACGCCGGACCTCGCGAGCATGCTCGGGTTCGCGATCAACTGCGGCGTTGCGGTGGTGCTCGCGACGGGCCGCTTCGGCCTCGGTGGCTTGCTGCTGCTCGTCGCCGCGCCCTTCGATATGGTCGATGGCGCTCTCGCCCGCGCGACGGGGCGCAGCTCGAAGTACGGCGCGTTCCTTGATTCCACGCTGGATCGCTACTCGGAAGTCATCCTGTTCGGTGGCCTGCTCTGGCACATCCAGCACGACCCGACCCACGCCGCAACGCGCACGCTCCTCGTCTATGCGTGTGCGACGGGGTCGCTCCTCGTCTCCTATGCGCGCGCGCGTGCCGAAGCCCTCGGCTACGACAATGAGGTCGGCTTGTTGGCCCGCCCGGAGCGCGTCGTCGGGCTGGGCGCCTTTCTGCTCCTTGGCTGGACGGACATCATTCTCTGGCTACTCGCCGTCCTCACGTACATTACCGCCGTGCAGCGTATCATCCATGTCTGGCTTACGAGCCGACAGCGGGTGTCGCGGCAGAGCGAGTCGCCGTAGCCTGCGGCACACGCCGCTCACTCTCCGTACCCAATGAGAGAACTCCTGCATGATGATGCGTGAAAGCATCATGACCGGAGAGAAACACGCCAATTGCGTGTCGTTGGCAGAGCAATTTTGACAAAAAATATAAAAATAGGTGATAGATAAGAAAAAGTTTCATATATAAAACGATATAGGAAGCCGAATTTTATCTCTGATAGTTGATTTGCCTTGTCTGTGATGTTACAGTGGCGTAGGATCGAGCGCATGGAGGAAAGTGTGCTGCGATTGAAGAGTCTTATTGGGGCATTTGGCAGATTACCGCTAGGAGTAAGCACATGAAGTGGACCGACTCGCTCTGGGGCTAGGATTAGACCAAGTCAAGGAGCCGCTCGATGGTGACAATCATCGAGCGGCTTTTTTTGTCTCATTTGGGTTGGCAGGATAGTAAGATAGAACGGCAGTATAGTATCGATCTTGGATATATGCATAGTGAATTGTTCGGGGTTCGAAAATTCCCTGTGATATAAAGTCACATTCTAGGCGTACGTGCGTTATACTAATCGAGTAGTCATTCGCATTCTGCCTTTTCATCGTGCGTGGAGAACTGATACCTAATGATACGAGATCGGGAGCAAAAGACGAATTTAGCGGTACTTGCCGTCGTTTGTCTTGCTATCATCGCCACTATCGGCGCTGTTGCGCAGGTTGTGCATGGATATTTCCGACCGTTGAAGCCTGTCGACTTGGCGGTGATCGTCGCGATGCTTCTCCTTGTTACGTTGATGGATCTGGTGAAGGTCACTGTCCCGCGCATGAAGTTCGATTCCGTTTTTGGTGTATCTGGGGCCGCCTTCGTTGCCACGACGATCGGCTACGGTGCAATCGCCGGGATCATCGTTGCGGCGATTGGTACGCTCGTCACGGAGTTGTTTGCGCGGCGTGAGTTCCAAAAACTGGTCTTCAATGTTGCCGATTTAGCTGCAGCGGCAGGATTCGCGGGGATCGCCTATCAGGCGCTCGCCGGTGACACGACACATGTACCACTCGCGAGCGCCAAAACAGTCGTCGCCGCGCTTATCGCGTCGCTTATCTACCTGGCGGTGAACAACACCCTTTTCTCGTTCGTGATCGGCACGGCAATTGGCAAATCACCCCTGACGGTTTTCCTCGCCAATGCGCCGGGTCATTTATTGCAAAATATCACCTTGCCACCAATTGGCTTACTGTTGACGACGGTGCGTGAACTCAGTCCACTGTCACTTTTCATCGCGCTCATCCCTTTATTGGGCCCCTTCATCGCGATGCGCGGTCATCGTGGAATACTTGCCCAAATCCAGCGGACGATTGAGGCGCTCGCGGACACGGTTGACCGCCGGGACGTGACGACCGCGCAGCACTCAGAGCGCGTCGCGATGTACACGCGGCAGATCATCGACGAACTCGGCACGATCCGGTTCGCGGAGGCGGAGGCGATCATCCTCGCGGCGCGCGTCCATGACCTCGGCAAGATTGCCATTCCCGACGCGGTCTTGCTCAAACCCGGCAAACTCGACGACGGTGAGTATTGGCTGATGCGTCAGCACCCGATCGCCGGCGATGACATCCTGCGGCAACTCTCGATCTACAAGGACAGCCTTGGCGTCGTGCGCTCTCACCATGAGAAGTATGATGGCACCGGTTACCCCGACGGCCTGAAGGGTGAGGAAATCCCGCTCGGCGCGCGCATCGTCGCGGTCGCGGATTCCTACGATGTGATGACGTCCGACCGCCCGTACGCCCACGCCCGGACCATCCCCGAGGCGAAGGCCGAGTTACTGCGCTGCAAGGGAACACATTTCGACCCCCAGATGGTTGATGCCTTCGTAGCGATTCTCGACCGGCGGCGACAACCCGCGCACGCTGATGTCGTGATCGCAAACTCCTCGCCCGTCAGTACATCCGTTGCCTGATACGTGATTCATGCCCCGCAGTCCACAATGCATTGCGCGTAGTCGGCAGTCATTGGGCCGTGCGGCTCTACGTGCGACGAACCTCAGGCGATCGTGCAATTCGGCGTGCTATACTGCGGCACGATGAGGATTACAGCAGCGTTTCGTGGGAGGAATCGGTGTGGCGAAGCAGATGAAGGGCGGGCACGCGGTCATCGCGACGTTAGAGGCGAACGGCGTCGATACCGTGTTTGGCATTCCGGGCGTGCACACGCTGGACATTTATGACGCGCTGTATGAGAGCCGCATTCGGCACATCCTCGCGCGGCACGAGCAGGGCGCGGGCTTCATGGCGGACGGCTATGCGCGCGCATCGGGGAAACCGGGCGTCGCGATCATCATCACCGGCCCTGGCCTGACGAATGTCAGCACGCCCGTCGGGCAGGCGTACACGGACTCCTCGCCGGTGCTCATCATCAGCGCGGAGGTCGAGCGCGAGAACGCCGGACGGATGCGCGGCAACCTGCACGACATGAACGACCAGCTCGGCCTGATGCGCCACCTGACCAAGTGGAACACGCAGGTCAACGATGTCGCGGACATCCCAGCGGCGATCAACGATGCCATGCGGCAGATGCAGTCCGGTCGGCCCCGCCCGACGCATGTGCAGATTCCCATCGATGTGCTGGCGGAATCGGCGGCCGTCGAAATCACCGCCTGCCCGGAGGGCATCCGGCGTCGCCCGTCGCAGGAGTCGATTGACGCCGCCGCGCGCCTCATCCAGCCCGCCAACCGCGTCGTCATCTACGCGGGCGGGGGCGCGGTCGAGAGTGGCGTCGATGGCGTGCTCACCGAACTTGCGGAGCGCCTCGACGCGCCCGTGCTCACCTCGACGCCGGGGAAGGGCGCGATCCCCGAGGATCATCCGCTCTCATTCGGCACCGCGTTCTATGGCTGGACGGACGCCCTCGGGGAAATCCTCAATGGCAGCGATGTCGGCATCATCATCGGGAGCAAACTGGGCGCGATGAGCACCAGCAATTGGACTTTGCCGCTGCCGAAACGGCTGATCCACATCGACATCGACTCCGCCGAGTTGGGCCGGAACTATCCCGTCGCGGTGAAGGTGCATGGCGACGCGCGCCTCGGTGTGGAGATGCTGCTCGATGCCATCCGCGTGGATGACCGATCGACGGCGCGCTGGTCGCGCGAGGAACTGGCGATACTCCGCCAGCAGGCGCAGCAGCAGGCGGCTCCGAGCGCGACGTACAAGGCGTACATCGATGCATTGCGCGACGCGCTCCCGCGTGACGGCATCATCACGCACGACATGACCTCGCTCTCGTACATGTGCCACCGCAGTTTCCCGGCGTATGCATCGCGCACGTACTTCTCGCCGCACGGCTACGGGACGCTCGGCTTCAGTATGCCGGTGGCGATTGGCGCGAAACTGGCGCGACCGGAGCGTGACGTCGTCGCGGTCGTCGGTGATGGCGGCTACCAGTTCACGATGGAGGAACTCGCGGTCGCGATCCAACACGAGGTGACGCTGCCGATCGTCATCTTCAATGACAGCACCTATACCGCCGTTAAGCGTGGGATGGACAAATCGCAGCGGTATGTCGGCGTCGATCTCGTGAACCCGGACTACGTCAAGTTGGCCGATGCCTACGGCATCCCTGGCGTCCGCGCCAACGACGCCGACGAACTGGCGGCGGCCATCCGCGAGGCGCAGCGTCGCTCCGGCCCAACGATCATCGACACGCCAATCCAATCGCCGAAAGAGGATGCATAGCACGAATTGCAATGGCATTGATCCTAGTGGGTCATGCCGCAAAGAGATAGAATAGGAGAAGGGAGGAAGCAGGCGGTGGGACTGGAGGAGGAGTATCGTGGCACGGCGTCAGAATGAACCCCTTCGCTCATTGAGCGACAGTGAGCGGCAGGCATTGGTGGCGGTCGTCAAGGCGACAAGTGAACGCGTTGATCGCGTGCGTCGCGCCCGCGCCCTACTGACCGTCGCGGCGACTGGCAGTTTCGCCGACGCGGCGGGGCAGGCAGGATTCCGCAGTGTGACGACGGTGACAAACTTGGTGCATCGCTTCAATCAGCGGGGACGGGACGCGCTGACGATTGCCGCCGGACGGGGGCGGCGTCCGACCTACGATCCCACCGCGCGCGCCCAGATCGTGCGGGTGGCGCAAAGCCTGCCTGATCGGCGGGCGGATCAGACGGCGACCTGGTCGCTGGCGACGTTGCGACGACGATTGCGCCGGGAGGGGCTGACAGCCGTGGGAACGAGTACGATTCGGCGCGTCTTGCACGCAGCGGGGAGTTCCTACCAACGCAGTCGCACCTGGTGTCCGACCGGCACGGCGCAGCGGGTGCGCAAGAGCGGGGTCGTCACGGTCGTCGATCCTGACACCGAGGAAAAAAAGGGATGATCGAATCTGCCGATCGGCTGGCCGAGGCGTACGGGGTCCCCCGCTGGTGCCAGGACGAAGCGGGACCGTATCAAGCGATCCCGCATCCCGGCGCGGGCTGGTTTCCCTGTGGTGATCCCGGTCGCCAGCCGCACGAGTATGTGCGCGGGGGCACGGCGAAACTGCTCACCCTCTTCCGTCCGGCGACGGGCGAGGTGCGCGCTAGAGGAGTGACCCAGGCACCGAACGCGGTCTTGCATCCCTGGGTACAAGCGGAACTGACCGCCATTCTCCACACCCTGCCGGATGCATCACCGCCGGTGGCGGCGGCTCCCTTCATCCCCGATTGGTGGGAACGACGGCAGCAAGGGGCGGGCGGCGACCATGATCCACCGTTGCGGTTGATCCTGATCTGGGACAACCTCGCCGGGCACAAGAATGTGGGGATGGTGCGCTGGTTGTGCACGCGGGGCATTCTGCCGCTCGACACGCCGCTGTCGGGATCGTGGCTGAATATGGCCGAATCGCTCCAGCGGATCATTGTCCGCCGCGCGTTGGCGGGTCAGCATCCGCAGGCACCGGAGGAGATCATTGGCTGGTTGAAAGAGACGGTGGCGGGGTGGAACGCGGAGCCGACGCCGTTCGTGTGGGAGGGCAAACGCTGGGAACGGCGACACCGCCCGCAGCACCGATTGCTGGGCGGTTCGGCGGCAACGGTCCAATCTCAGTTATTTGCGGCATGACCCACTAGTGTCCTTACTGGCTACTGGCTACCGGCTACTCGTTGCTCGTTGCTCGTTGCTCGTCGCGGTATACTAGAGTGAGGGAGCAACGGCGCTCCCTGATGCGATGCGGCAGGAGTGGATGTCATGCGTCGGCTCAATGGTTCCATCGTCACCGTGTTCGCGCTCGCGCTCGTGCTCACGGCCTGCGGCGGCAGCGGCAACCCATCCGCCGATGCGCCCACCAAGATCACCGTCGGCTACATCCCCGTGATGATCGACGCGCCCCTCTACGTCGGC
>JAABUW010008168.1_pt1 | contig 12320 bp, 16 predicted proteins | sample 5560081 | NCBI WGS metagenome assembly JAABUW01 (sample SAMN10711882, study PRJNA513363) | rock metagenome | isolation source: Antarctica rocks | place: Antarctica: Victoria Land, Knobhead sud | reverse complement strand
ATGGCCTGGAGACAAGCTCATTGGCGTGACCGGGCGTGACCAGGTATCATGCTTGCACCCATGTAATATAAAAAACAACAGAAACTCACAGTGGCACCATCTTGGATGTTTGGCCTGGAGACAAGCTGATTGGCGTGACCGGGCGTGACCAGGTATCATTCTTGCACCAATGTAACAAGAAAAAGAACAGAAAATCACAGTGGCACCATCTTTGGTGTATGGCCTGGAGACAAGCTCATTGGCGTGACCGGGCGTGACCAGGTATCATGCTTGCATCCATGACACAAAAGTAATTTTGTTACTGTCCCACATGTAGCAGCTTGGTGCTGCTGGAGACAAGCTCATTTACGTGACCGTGCGTGACCAGGTGTCTTGCTTACACCCATGTCAAAAAGAACTAATGGACACAAAAGCTCCACACTGGCAGGCCCAGCAGCACCAAGCTGCTACATATGTGACAGTGAGAAATTTGGCCATGACTCTGTCTTGGCCAAATAGTGTCACTGTCACAAATATAGCAGCTTGGTCCTGCTGGGCCTGCCAGTTTGGAGCTTTTGTGTCGATTCAGTTGGTTCAATTTGTGTTTCCTGTCTGGACCTCATCTTGGGAGTCAACAAAAATAAAGTAGAAAATTTCAAGAGTCTGTGAAAACTTTCTGGTTATCGATTCATCTCATGCCGTAGGCAGATCATGGTCATAGGATTTCATGAGCCATGTATGCCAAAAGCAGTTGTCATGGAAGCCATGACTATGTTCTGGGTTGTGGTAGGGTCTTCAGCCTAAACCCTACACCCACCCTATCCGAAACCCCAAACGATGACCTTTATAGTGTGGATGTAGGCTTGAGGCGGCAGAAATGTCGCTTTTTGATAGTTCAACCAAAATCCAGAAATGCCTGGCGTTCAGTATTAGGCCTCTCTACTTTAGGCACACGGTTCATTTGTCAATAAGACTACTGGGCAGGTACTGCAAGCAACATGGGCAAGGTCAGATTGCACCTTACGTGAAGGCAGCTCGAAGGGCAACAAAGATGTAGTGGGAGGGTTCAATGGGCAATAACATGGGCTGTAAAATGGGTGTAGTGGGAGGGTTCAATGGACAATTGCAATCTGGGTTGATCAGGGTTGTATGGGCCTCTGCATAGTTATGCAGTAGACAGTTCAGGGTCCACACCATCCCATTGCGGCTGTGGCAGCTGGCATGGGACTGCTTTGGCCCAGAACTGTTTACCCTACTGCCCTGTGTCCCAAATGTCCCTGATCATCCCAGATTCCTATTGTTGCCCATCAAGACCTCACATGATGCCTTTTTTGCCCTTCATGTAACAGCTGGCATGGGACTACTCCGGCTGGGAAGTGTTTACTTTGCTGCCCTGGGTATTTGGGGATGTCACACCCCAGACTTTTATGGATCCTCATAAGAGCTGACATGATACTTTTGTCACCATGCAGGCAGGCAGGAGTGTTTGGGCCCAGGATCATGTACTGCATTGCCGTGAAGGATGCCCCTGTATCCAGATGTCCCTTGTCATTCTAAACTCCTTCTGTTTGCCCTCCAAGAGATCAGACTTTCCATTTGTTGCTCTTCAGGCAGCAGCTGGAATGGGAGTGTTTGGGCCCAGAATCGTGTACTGCATTGCCTTGAAGGATGCCCCAGGGTGCTCATGTCCCTTACCTTCGTAGAGTCCTTCTGTTTGCCCTTCAAGAGATCACACTTTCCCTTTGTTGCCCTTCAGGCAGCAGCTGGAATGGGAGTGTTTGGGCCCAGGACCGTGTACTGCATTGCCTTGAAGGATGCCCCAGGGTGCCATGAGTTCCTGCTGCAAGATGACGGCAAGTGGGTTCACGTCAAGGAGACAACCGAGATTGGTCAGTAGCCTCCTCTTGCACTTCCAAGTTTTTTGCATGAGGAACCTAGTGCCAATGAGCAAAAGATGGCTTGCATGGATGTAAAGCTTCTGTCTCTGTCTCTCTCTGTCTGTTCTGTCCTCTTTCTGGTTGGGGTCTGGTTGGGGTGTTGTTGGGGTCTGGCGCCAAATAGGCGCACTTGAGAGCATGGGTCTTACCAGCTTGGTGCCTGCATCTGCTGAGCTGGCCCTTGCCTGTGGCAAATCTCCAAGCATCCAGGCAGGGGGCTTTGTCCATCCATGCCCTGATCTGTCTGTGACTCAGGCCTGGCCTTGCAACCCTATGAGCTGCTGACTGCATTGTGCTCATTTGACTGTTATCTTTTGCAACTCTGTGTCCAAAGTAGAGTTCTAGTATTGATATTACTATCGTTGGCATGCACAGGCGAGGGTAAGATGTTCTCACCCGGAAACTTGAGGGCCACCTTTGACAACCCCGAGTACGAGAAGCTGATCAGCTACTGGGTGGGCGAGAAGTACACTCTGAGATACACTGGAGGCATGGTGCCAGATGTCTTCCAGGTAAACTGTGTGTCTGTGGTAATGTGTGTCTGTATGCAAGTGTGTCTGTGACAGCATGGGTATGTAGCAAAGTGTATCTGCAGCAAAGTGTGTCTGTAGCAAAGTGTTGCATACATCAAATGACGTTGAACTGTGTCATTCTCAGTCATGTCACTGTATGTAAGTGTGTGGCTGGCTGCAGATCATTGTAAAGGAGAAGGGCGTGTTCTCCAATGTGACATCTCCGTCCACAAAGGCCAAGCTGAGGCTGCTGTTTGAGGTTGCCCCTCTAGCTTTGTTGGTAAGCCTTCTTCCAGTTTGCCTGTTGGCATTGGGAACACTCTGCTGCTTCATATGCTTTCAGCTTTCAGTCTACAACCCTTGTTGTAAGGTGCTGCTTCAGGGAGTGTTGTTGCTGGGGGGGATGGGGGCTGGGGAAACTGTCTCAGTAATCATGCTGGTCTTGTTGTAGTTTTCGCTGTTTTGTTTCGTCTCAGCATTTCTTGTTAATACCCTGTCATGTTGACGTGCCTGGTCCCTAGCTTCATGAATAGATGAGCATCATGCATACAAGATTCTCTTCTATTCATGAAGCCAGGAACCAGCCAAGCTGACATGATGCACCATCCACAACAGATGCTGAGACAGCTTTCCACCTTATCAACACTCCCTCAGATGAGTCTTGCACCTTTGATGCCCATTCAATAACTGTACAGATTGGTACAGTCATAGTGCAGTGTTGTTGTGTACAAAATTACAGTGACGCCAGGTGCCATGTCACAGAGGGAAGTGGGCAGTGGTACACACTGATGCACATACAGAAACAGCAGCAACCATGCAACAAGAACTTGCCCAGCACAACTTTGGGTTCGAGGCACCATGGGACCAATGTTGTGGATGTCTCTCAGGTGGAGAAAGCTGGTGGACAGTCTAGTGGAGATGGCAAGGGTATCTCTGGACTGGACATTGTCTGTGAAAAGCACGACCAGGTACCTTTTGCACATGCATCTGTTTGCATTTGGTTCCTTCATCAAACATGTGTTGCTTGATGACTGCATAGCGCCCTGAGCTTCCTTGAGCATGTACTGCCTTGGGGCATGAGTTTCATGAAAGTACCAGTTCATATGTGAATGCCTGTCAAATCTTGCATCTTGTGCTCAGCCTCAACATGTTGCATTTTGGTGGTTTCACCGAATGTCTTGCAGCTGCCACCAACATTTCCTCTGACAACATCAAGTTGCCAAAGCTGTAGCTGTGTCATACAGCCTAGATACTCAGGTCTGACTATGTGATTCGTGTTGCAGAGGACGCAAATCTGCTATGGAAGCATTGGAGAGGTGAGGAGGTTTGAGGAGTTCATGCTCGGCAAGTCTGAGAGGTTTGCTGATGCAGCAGTCAAGGCATAGAGCTTGCCAATACTTTGTTGGCACAGTCTCATGAACAAGGCATAAGTCAGCTCTTGATGCCTTTCGTTTTTGCAACGTATTGTATAAAACAGACCTTGGACATTTTTTTCATATGCATCATTGAGAGGAGAACAAGTCATGGACTGTTCAGTGTAAATTGAGGTTTTTCGCCATCCTGTATGTCAAGTATTGCAAGATGAGTGCGGAAATCACACAAGCAATGTGGACAGATTCATGGCTTGCAATGGACCTGGTGCCTGATGGACTCGTGACGACAGAAGTGGGTGGCCCTTCTGCATGTCACAGATTGTGCAGGGTTATGCATCTGTGCTCATGCTGTACTCACCCAAGTCTACAAGAGCGCTATTCACGCTGATGAGCAGTGCACACATGTCAAGGCCTCCTGCATAAGCATTCTATGGTAATATCAATTGGAATTTGTTAAACAAAACTTTGCAAAATTCGATACATTGGATGCGCTCGTCTTCACTGATCTTGAACATTGAAGACCAGACTATACACTTCGTGCGCAACTTCACTGCGGCACATTTAAATGCTGCGCGTATAGGCTGATCCAGCCGGTCATGACGGCACCAAGTATGTCTAGCTTCGTAGGTACGCAGCATAGGCATCTGATACCCGGCAGGTGCTCGAACGCTGCCGGTCTGTTCCGGAAGTCGCTCTCGGCACAGACTTCACACCGATCAATAGCACAACGTCACAAAGGTGTGTACCTAATTTCCGTTGCCTGTCAACCCCAGCAGACAGCTCTGATGCCTTGCACCATCACGTTCTGATACCCTGTGATTGCTACCAGTAGGGCGAAATGTTGTGTCTGCCAAGGCAAGTAGCACCAGCAAAGTCACCAAGGCAAAAGAACCTTCACCTCAAGCGGAAAACCCAACTCTAGCGGCCACAGCCGAAGAGCCCGCAGAAACACCTGGGCGAGTTGACTCTGGAATATTAGAAGGCGGGGTTAGTGTCGCGTTGCTCGACAAAGCAAAGGATGTCGAGGAAACAGGCATTAGCAGTCCAGAGGATTATTGGACGCCTCTGAGGCCTCCACCATCCAAAGGAGAATACAAAGATCACTATGGTGCCCTCAGCCCTGTGCCGCAGCACGACGGCACAGAGTGCCTCAAGACTGATGACACCTTGTGGACACACGCGGAGCATTTCAAGGTGTGTACTTGCATTGCAACCCTGCACAGCAACAAGCACCTTTGTCCAGCAACATGCTCCTGTGCTGTGGCTTTGCCGCTTGTTTCATGATATTCAGTCTTGCACCAGCAGATCTCATCTCAGGAGAGCTGATTGGCTTGTGTGCTGTGTGCAGTACCGGTGGAATGTCTACAAGACTATTAGGCAACAAATTGATGAGAATGAAGGAGGCATGGACAAGTTCACTCAAGGTCTGTATTCAAGCTGAGCCATCTGAGCTGTCACTATCACTGTCTCTGCCTATACAATCTCAAGCCCACTCAAAGCCTGCTTGCATCTGAGCAGCGGTTTACAAAACAGAGTGACTTTGACCGCCTACTGATGTCTATGTCTGGTGCATGAAGCTACTGCATCCACTCATGCTGCCAATCATTCTTTCCATGTGCCCTGTCAAACATTGCCTGTGCTCAAAACGAGCAAGGCACACACACACAACATCTGTCCTGACACCTCACAGCAGTGTGCATTCCACGATTTTTAGGCACAGCTGCAGCTCGTCTGGGTCACGTTATCAGCAACGTTGTGTGTAACTCACCTGCGTGTAACTGAGATAGAACTTGCCACTTGTGCCATAAACATATGACTTCACAGTACTGCTTGGACAAACCATGTCTGGAAGGCTCATTGCAACCTAGAACGCATCATTGTTGTTTCATTTACAATTTGGTTAGCAAAGCTGTGTGAACACAAACACACTCGCCCTGCGCAGCCCAACCACATCATCAATCCCAGCCAACCCGCATATCAGCAGACCTTGCTATCTGATGCCCTGCATATGTTTGTGATGGTCATGATAGTACTAAGGTAGCTGGCAAGAAACGATTAGCTGGAACGCCTGTAAATTATCATTGTTATTATTATCATTATTATTATTGTTATGACAGTACTAAGGGGCGGGAATGTTTGCTGCAGGCTACAAGTACTATGGCTTGAATAGGGGAGAGCTAGATGGCAAGGTTGGCATCTGGTATCGCGAGTGGGCTCCAGGCGCAAGGGTAAGCATGCATCATACTGTATGCTGCCGTGCCTCTCTCACATAACAGTGTCGCTATGAGGATATCCGCAGCGTTTGCAGCCCTGTGACACACATGAAAGGTGGATGTTGTGAATGTGCTTTGTTTAAATGTCGTGAGGCATACAGTAAAACAGGGAAGTTCAAGGCAAATGCTCAGCTGGCAATGCAGATCATGTAGCTGTGTACATGCTGAAGCTGTGTCTGAATGCAGCATTGCGTAATGCTTGATGCCTGAATTGATGACCAGGGCAGTCTCATATGCCAACTCTGCATTGCGCATTGCCTGTGAGTCGGCACATACATTGGCAAGCGCAATGTGGCATTCCTTGTGTACATTGTTCGTCAACCAGCTTGCTAGCTCAGTCCTGTTGTTGCATTTGCCTATCTACTCAGGAGCTCATGCTTGACATCTACCTTGTTCTGCGCATCATGCAATCAGATGTTCAGATCACATGACAAGACACATGCTCCTGAAGCCAGCGCTTTATTTGCAGAACACCTCTGCCCTCCTTGACACTCTGCAAAGGAATATGTTGCTGCTGGAAAAGCTCAACTCTAGCTTGCAATCACACATCATCATCTCGGCACCTATCACTACAGACTGTGTCACACTGCTAAGGCTGCCTTCCTTGAAGAAAAACCTGGAACTTGAGGCTCAAGAGGCGCCTCCCTGCTTCTGTAGGCTGTGGCTCTTGTGGGCGAGTTCAACAACTGGGATCCCCAAGCTGAGCACTGGGCATCGCGCAACAACTTTGGGGTGTGGCAGCTGTTCCTGCCTGACACTGCAGAGGGCGTTGGAGCCATCCCTCACAGGTGAGCCATCCCTTGCATTGTCAAACTGCCAAGCAAGTGCAAACAGGTAGCTTATACGTGTAACGCTGCATTCTCCATATGCCAGGATGTAAGGATAGGATGGCATGATCATCATCCGGTGCACTCATTAGACACAAGAATGATGTATATCTCCCCCATACAACCATGTTTGGCAACTCTGTGATCAAGTGGTGTCTTATGCATGAGCAAGACAATACCGTCTGTCATTGCTGCGTCAGTGTCCGTGTGCGGCTGATCAGGCTGTTGAAATTCGTGCATTGCATGTCACACCTGCCTGCTTTCTTGTCTTTGTTTCATGACATATGCTTGCCCAGCAGGCTGTGTGCATGTCACTCCTCACACCTGCCCCCCATGTCATTTCGTCTCATCACGCATCAACTGCATATCTGCGAGATGCAGCGTCATATTTGTGTGACATAATCACACAGGTTTACTTATGCTCTGTGGTTGACTGGATGCTCTTTGCGCATGATGCAGGACAAAGATCAAGACGCGCCTAGAGACAGCCTATGGTGAATGGGTGGAGCGAATCCCAGCATGGATCACATGGGCCACACAGGTCTGCCACAATTTAGGCCATGTCATTTAGTATACAACACTCAGGTTCATTACTGATCATTGTTGTGTCTACTGAACACGCATGCTCCGCCAGTCCTGCTAGCGCACATCTGTGTGCTGGACTGTGCAAGCATTGATGCTGCATCTCACTTCAAACCGTGGTTGGAGACTTACGGTCACCCATGCAAAAACTGCTGCATGATGTAGGCTTGTACGCTGCGCTGCAACTCGCACCATTGCTTCCCTTTGCACCTTTGCTTCCCTTTCCCTTTGATGCACACTCACTATGCCTTTGTTGTGTTTGTGGCAGCTGGTTACACGCTGCAGCAGACACAATGCAACAACAAAACGCTGCAGCGTCATGCCTAAAACGCTCAGGGTATGAGACAGCTTGGAGAGCTCCCTTGAGGCCTATATTGTACTGTAGAACATGTTGTTAGGCTAGCCACTCGGCACAGGTCCAAAGTAAGCTCAACACTCCCAAGGAAACATGTTTGAGCCGCTCGGCATAGGCTACTAGTCACTGTAGCAACTGGCGCCACCAAAAGAGTGACATAAGAAGCAAAGTACGCCTGGCATTAGCACTCATGAGCAGCCCTGCAGCAGCAAGCCTCACTGCTCATGTTGTGTGTCACTACCGATCGGTTCTGACGCACAACATGAGCAGCGAAGCTGACAGTTGCACAGCTGCTCATGAGTACTGGTGCCAGGCCTACTTTGCCACTGATGTTGTCACCCATGAGCCAGAAAGCGCAAACACGATCATTGATATCATCATTACTAACATTACTAATTTTGTTTATTATGCAGGAGTGGAATGAGATCCAGTTCAACGGTGTGTACTACAACCCTTCCAAGAAGGGCAAGCCTGGCGAGCTGCCAGCGGCAGACACCTCCTACACCTTCAGATACCCTCGGCCTGACAGGTACGCCCCAAACCATTCAGCAGACAGTTGCATTGTGGTTTGTGTATTTGGTGCCTGGACTCTCGGCGTGAGATACTGATGGGATACAGACACTATGTAGACGCTGCCTTTTCACATGTTCAGGACAACGAGCATGTGCCACAATGATATTGTCTGTCATGATCTACACCTGAGGTGTCATGACATCTATGCAGCCTTCTGCACTCCCTGTCTCACAACTTAGTGGACACAACCCAGTAGACACAACCCATCAGAAACAACTGAGTGGACACAGCCCATTAGTCACAACCCAGTAGACACAAGCCAATAGACACCATGCAATAGACACAACCCACTAGACACATGTGAGTGGAAATAGCCCAGTAGACACAACGCAGTAGACACAACCCAGTAGACACAATCCAGTAGACACAACTGAGTGGACACAACGCAGTAGACACAACCCAGTAGACACACCGCAGTAGACACAACCCAGTAAACAGTTCTGTAAACTTGCATGCCCAGTGTATAGGTTTGGGGCGCTGTGCATCTACTAATGCCATGCTGGCATGTCTGGTGAGCAGCCACCTTGGTGTTACCCCTAAGCCCAGATTGCATGCTCTCAAACCCTCCTTAGACTGGAAGCATATGCTGTATACACCCTAAGACACTATGACCCTCCCTGGACGCTAAGCATACGCCTCATGAACCCCAGAACCCTCTAAAGACCCTGTGCATATATGCTCATTGAGTCATGCAGGCCTGGGACGCTGCACATTTGCCAAAGCCACAAGGGCATGCCCCATGAGGAGCGACCTGATTTGTGCCCCTAAGCACGTGCTCTACAGACCCTCCTTAGACCCTAACCACAAGCTCACTAACTTGTGCAGGCCTAGGGCGCTGCGCATCTACGAGTGCCACATCGGCATGTCCAGTGAGGAGCCGCGCGTGAACAGCTACCTGGACTTCCGCATGACCATGTTGCCACGCATCCGCAAGCTGGGCTACAACGCCATCCAGATCATGGCCCTGCAGGAGCATGCCTACTATGGCTCCTTTGGATACCATGTCACCAACTTCTTTGCTGTAAGCCCAAACCCTTGGCCATGTCATCACCTTCTTTGCTGTATGCCCAAACCCTTGGCCATGTCATCACCTTCTTTGCTGTATGCCCAAACCCTTGGCCATGTCATCACCATCTTTGCTGTATGCCCAAACCCTTGGCCCTGTCATCACCTTCTTTGCTGTATGCCCAAACCCTTGGCCATGTCATCACCTTCTTTGCTGTAAGCCCAAACCCTTGGCCCTGTTGTCCCTGTCATGAGAAGCAACTGCAATACTTTGTCAATGCCAATTGCCAGCTTGGCTCTCTATCGGCTTACGCTCATAGCCCCATTGATGATTGTGACTGTTCCTGCCTTGGGAAGCCACTGCAATGGACACTAATAGTAATGTCACCAAGCTCCTTGCTGGTATCAGCTTGTTCTCATAATCCTGTTTTGTTTCCTGAAGGCCAGCAGCAGGTTTGGCACTGCGGATGAGCTGAAGGCTCTTGTTGACAAGGCCCACAGGGTGCTCATTGACATTGTGCCCCAAAACCCTAATGTTATGCATCAGAAACACATCAAAAAACTCAAAATCATTTTCTTTTTGTTGTTTCCTGCAGGCCAGCAGCAGATTCGGCACTCCAGATGAGCTGAAGGCACTTGTTGACGAGGCCCACAGGCTGGGCCTGGTGGTGCTCATTGACATTGTGCCCCAAAAACCTAAGATTGTGCATCAACAACCTCAAAACCATTCTTTTTTTGTTGCTTCCTGCAGGCCAGCAGCAGATTTGGCACTCCAGATGAGCTGAAGGCTCTTGTTGACGAGGCTCACAGGCTCGGCCTGGTGGTGCTCATTGACATTGTGCACAGCCATGCCAGCAAGAACACCAACGACGGCATCAACATGTTTGATGGCACCGACAGCATGTACTTCCACGGCGGGTCCAGAGGCTACCACTGGATGTGGGACTCACGCTGCTTCAACTACGGTATGCTGGTTTTTCTGAAGTCTGTCCATGCACCACTGGGTATGGCACACATGCTGCTTTGGCTTTGGTGTGCTGGCTTTTCTACACTCAGCTTTCCTGCACTTACCTAGCTCATCATGAGCTGGAAAGCGACAAATTACTCTTATTATCATTATTATTATTATTTCTACCATTATTTTTACTGTTGTTATTTATGACTGTTGTTATTATTATGATTATATTCTTATTGTTTTGTATACACTCTCTGCAGCCTTGCAGCGCACTCAAGCTCAAGCAAACAAGCAAGACACTAGCATTCACACGTAGTAACAGAAACAGTAACCAAACACGGACTCACATGGTTGTTTCATTGCTGCCGATTGCATTCCCTCTCTTCCTTTCTGTGGGCAGCCCGGTCCAATACTTGGCTTCTCATTGAACTGACGCTGAGAGGCGTAGACTTTTCTTGTGTTTTCTGTTCTTTTCTTCGTGGAAGGGAGCCAAGCTCAATTAAAATCAAGGAGTGACAAGCCATCTTTGTAGGAAACTGGGAGACGCTGCGCTTCTTGCTCTCAAACGCAAGATGGTGGGTTGACGAGTACAAGTTTGACGGCTTCCGGTTTGACGGCGTCACATCCATGATGTACCACCATCACGGCCTGCAGATGGCCTTCACAGGTCAGCATCAGCATCCTGTGTGCATGTGAGGCCTGTTTTCAAACCAGCATTGTGTGTGCATTAGCAACCATGCATCTGAGTCAACTTTGTGTGTGCGTCCGAGACCTGCTTTCAGAAGCAGCTTTGTGTGTGCATTAGCGACCTGCTATCTGAATCATTATCGGGTGTGCATCTTGGAGGTGCTGAGTGACAAGCGTCAGTGATCCCTGTTGTGTATGTGCAGTCGGTCTGTCCTTGGATTGTGTTTGAGTGTCACTTTGGTGTCATCTCTCCTTCTTGGCTATATGCAGGCAACTACGATGAGTACTTTGGCATGGCTACCGATGTGGAGGCTGTGGTGTACCTGATGCTGATGAACACCATGATCCATGACTACTTCCCAACTGCCATCACCATTGGGGAGGACGTGTCTGGCATGCCCACATTCTGCAGGTGAGAAAAGAAAAGAAAGGACTACGCCTTTCGGCGTCAATTTAATGAGAAGCCAAGTATTATACCGGGCTGCCCACATTCTGCAGGTGACTTTGCCAAGTTTGTATGGACACAGATTGTCATTGTCTGTCATAAACGCCCGCTGTAATGTGCACATGTGCAATGTGCGACATGAGAAAAGCGTGAACACTAGCATCAGACGTTCCTACGCTCCAAAAGGACACTGGCTAGATGATGCAGCAGATTGTGCCTGTGTGTCAACACTGTTGCGTGGTGTGTACACAAGAAGGGCAGTGTTGTGTGCAATGCTGCAGAAGCTCAACAGGCAGAGTGCAGGAGACAGATGTGAGGATGATGCTTTCTGCCATTTGGCCTGCAGGCACATGTGAAACAATTCCACCATTTGTCCTGCAGGCCAAATGGCAGAAAGCTTTTCACTTCTGCCTGCAGGCCAAATGGCAGAGGGTGGCATGTGTTTTGACTGGAGCAGTTCTGGTTTGCCTGAAGGCCAATACATGACCTCAAACATTTTCATGAACAACTGAATGAAAGAACAAATGAATGAACCAGTGAATGAACGAATGAATGAATGCAGGCCAATAGCAGAGGGCGGCATGGGCTTTGACTGAAGCAATTCTGGTTTGCCTGCAGGACAGTACAGGGGGCTGCTATGTAATGCACATAAACAGATCAACACAGATGAATGAACGGATGAATGAACAGATGAATGAATGAATGCAGGCCCATAGCAGAGGGCGGCGTGGGCTTTGACTACCGGCTGCAGATGGCCATTGCTGACAAGTGGATCGAGATCCTGGGCAAGTACCGGGATCAGGACTGGGACATGGGC
>JAABUW010008166.1_pt1 | contig 12323 bp, 17 predicted proteins | sample 5560081 | NCBI WGS metagenome assembly JAABUW01 (sample SAMN10711882, study PRJNA513363) | rock metagenome | isolation source: Antarctica rocks | place: Antarctica: Victoria Land, Knobhead sud | reverse complement strand
ATCTCAGATACACGTCCCCAAGGATGCACTAATTTGCAGAGCCCGGTGAAATGCCTGGATCATAAGTTGCGTGATGGATACAGTATGCAGTCATGCAAGGCTGTAGTAGGCTGCGCAATGCATTGAAATGCAGTGAACTGCATCTTGGAGACCACTGTTACTGTCATTTAGGACCGCTGACATTATAAGCTGCTGAAAAAACCATTTTAGCGTGTGCTGCTGACTATTAGATTGAGGCTGACAGTCCAGTTGGCCCATATATGAAGACCCATATGGTCTTTGCCAGACGTCTGATCTGCATCAGATGGTCAGATTAAACCCCAGCAGTCTGAGAGGTTACTTCCTCTGCACCTCTAGTTGCCATATCTGCACCCAAAATGTTTGACAGTCCTGTGCAGATGGTGCTGATAACAGCTAGCATACATGATCATATCATGTGAGTATACCAGACAGGCGCCACATAACAGGAAGCGTTTCCCTAAAGTGCTCTGACTTTGAGCAGGACATAAGTTGATTGACAAAGTTTCGCAAGTGAAGTGTTTGGCTTCGAGGGGCTGCAGATAACACCTCATCTCTGCTGCTGTAGTGTTTCGCTCACGCATATGCCCTGCATCCCTTTGGGCCATAAGCCATAAGCTTGCCAACAGGAAGCTCATTCGTCTTTGTTGCAGCAGATTGCTCTTTTGGCTTACTAAGTGACGCCCAGGTCACTGCAAGTATTTTTGCTGCAAGACACGCTGGGCCAACATGTCTGAGAAACCTGCAAAGCCATACACATTGTACAAAGCTTCCAGCTCTGCCTTACTGCCCCACTCTTCCATAAGATCCACCTCTTGTGTCCATGCGTCGTTGTGCTGCAGAATGCCATTCCTCAAATTGCCTATCATTGCTCTGTCTCTGTCAGTCAGAGGCTGCCACACTTCTTCATCAGCGCCCTCCAGCATGTCATGGCATGCGCCCAACCACATTAGGCTGGGCACTGCATATCTGGGAGACTCCAGCCCCATGCGTACACTGCCCCACTTGTAAACCCCAAGAATGGCCGCACCTGAGTAGCCCATAGCTGACGTATAGCAGGCAGTGATTGAATATAATTGCAGGGCCTGCTGTCATGGGTTGAAAGCATTTGACTTGCCTGAAGGGTTCCAATCAACCAAGCCCAGCACAGGCAGCTGTGGAAAGGCTTCATGCAGCTGCCGCAGAAACACCCTAGTGGACAGGTCTGGCATGCCTTTGGCAGTGACAATGATGCTGGGGGCAAGGTTGCAGAACCCATCTTCCACCAGCCTCTGAAAGATGGCCTGCAGCGTGTTCACTGTGTTGAACATGATCCTGCTTTCTGCATGAACTGATTACACAGCAGTCTGTAAGCAGTTTGGTATGGCTCTAGCGAAGGGCTTGATAGTTGAACAACTCTGTCTAGGCAGGGTAGCGCCATGTACCGTGTACTAAAGTTGAAATTCAGGATGAACATGTCCTGGCTGTGCTTACATCTTTTTCCACCACCACTATGTACTGGGCTGTTGTCTGAAAGCAGTAATTGAGGATGGCTTTGCAGTCGCCTGGTAGAGTTTTGCAGCCTGATTCGCAGCAATCAATCCACGGCCCGTTTTGATGCTCCTGAATATGCAGCAGTCCACTCACAGCACCCCTGCTACTGCAGCAGATGTTCAGGCAGGACCTTGGGACCCTCAAAAGGCTGACTGTGTCTTGAATGGCCTCATGAACGTCCTGCACTCCGTAACACATTGTGGAGTCAACCAAAAAAGGGGGAAGAAGAAGCAGCTGATGCAGTATGAAGTTACCCTTGTTGTGCTGAAGATTGGAGGGTGCAAGAGCCTGTAATACAAGTCCCTTTGTGTTGCTTGCTTTCCAGTCCTGAATACATTGGCAATGGATATCATGTTGTACTTGCAGCACAGCACACTTGTAGAGACCTGTCGACCCTGCTACGAGCCCACTGACCTGAGCAGCTCATGTACCACCTCCAGGACTTTGAAGATCCGTACAAAGTGGAAGGCGCTTTCACCCTGTCTGTAAGTCAAAGATCTTGTCTGCACAGCCTGCTGCAACCTGATCTGCTCTGTACCTGATCCAAGGTAGGCATTGCTGCTTTCTCGAGACACCTGCACTGCAGCCTCAGTCTGAACAAGCCCTTAGCGAGCCTGTACACAGGCGCTGCAATCCTTTTTGGCTGGTCTTACCGTCTGTATGCTCTGCAGTCTGCCAAAAGAAAGCTCACCCAAAAACGCTGAGACACAGTGTTCGATTCTGCTCAAGACTTCCTCGTCTGAGGCTTCGAAGTCCACCAGATCCGCCAGCTCGTCCTGCTCGCACTGCGTGTCAGCAGACAACATACCATCCATGCTGCACCCGGGCTGTGATGTCGGCCTCAACTGCAATCCACCGACGTGCTAGCAGACGACCAGCTCGTGCTGGCCAGCACAGGTTGCAGACCATGACCGCTGCTGCTCGTCAGTCACCGCCGTCCAGAATCCCGTTTGGTTGTGTTTTGAAACTAGTCGCGTACACACAGCATAGTCCATGAGCAGCATATCTGAAACTCTTGACTCATCTCTGAGCAGGGGCTCAAATGTCACATCTTGTTTTGATGTGCCATGTGTGTGTGATGTGATTTTTAAGCTCAATGAGACCAAGGTTGCAGCTAGCATGGTGTCTAAGCTGCGGTTGAAGCTGGGTTATAAGCTGCTGAATGTGAGCCAGACAGAAGCACGCATGTCAAAGGAAAGACAAAACCTTGGAAATCAGATATGCCAATCAATCACAATAGCGTCGTTTGATACCAAAGGCTCAGAATCAGTCAAAGCCTTGCATGATCTCTGTAGACAGGTTGGGCTGTGCTATCAAGGGAAACCTGGTGGTCTGTCTGGCAAGATAGATTTGCTCAGTCCTGGCGGCCTGTGAACAGCAGGTACGGTATACTGCAGGGATCGACCATAGCTTTTAAAGCTACCTGGCTCATACCTTGCTGGCTGAGTATGAGAGCTGTATGGCCTGTGTTGCCCTGCATGAACACAGCCTTCAATGACTGTAAAAATGCTTTATGGTGGTGGAAACGCGCACAAGACATGTGACTGAAGCTGCTGCATTGATGCCTGTCCTTGACGTCGGGAGACAGCTGTAGTCTGGAACCTGATCACAAGGAGTCTTATTACCACAATCAGATGAGGGTGAGCCAACATCTATTGCAATTGCAATATAAACAGGTGACCTGCCTGCAGACCATGCAGTACGTCCTGCAGATGGACTGGAGCTGGGAAGATCATTGGCTCCTGCCTGAAGAAGTGCTTGCTCAACAGCGGCAAGGCCTCGTTTGCGCGCCAGCATGAGGGGCGTGTCGCGCCGCCCATCCCGCTGCTCTGTCACATTGGGCGTTGACAGAATGTGTGTCACGACTGACGCCAGGTTCTGCACATCATGTCTTGATCTTAGGCAATGTAACCCCAGCAGAGAGCCAAAGTCAGTAACAGGCCGAGGACATGCTTGCATGTTTGGTCTGTCGTTGGAAAACACAATGGAAAGTCTTGTACAGATTCATACAACCACTCAGACACTGCATTGTAATCCCTAACCCCTGATCAGCAAACAAAATGTAACTGATAGACACAGAATATGGCGCCCTAGATTTCCAAGGGCAGGCGCAGCCATCCTGACTTTTGCTTCCCACAAGTTGCAGCTGCAAAGCTGCAACATGTAAAACTTCAGGCAGCCAGACAAGAGCAGAGCAGAAGTGCTGCAAGAGAGCGAACCTACATGCCATACAGCAATATGCAGAGGGTAACCCCCGCTTTCATCATCTCGCACCCACACCAGAGCAGGCTCAGCTGACAACAGCTCAAGAGCGGCATCAGCCCTCCTGTCTTGTAGAAGCTGACCAAGGTGTTGCCCCTTCTCCCTGTAGCCAAGGACAGTACTACCTGATTACATTTTCAGCCAGTGACACGTAACCTGTCTTTTGCTCTGCAATACAGATTGAAACGCACGAGCCCATTTTGCTTTTACAGGTACTATACGCAGCATACATGCAGTTACACTGTGACGTATAAGCTGCAGGGTACTCTGCGTTACACATGTACAGAATGCAGTTCACAGAACAGCATTGATGCAGCCTTGCACACAAGTCTGGTGCTGCTGTACAGATTGGCGTTTCAAGCAGCAGAACCTTCTGTCAATCAGCTGCTGTACATCGGGGGGTATTTGGCCTCCTTCTTGCAGCATGGCGGCAACCTCACCCTGGCTGATGCCCCGCATGCCACCACCTTCTGCCTGACACCACTCCCATATCTGCCTTGCTCTCTTTGACAGGCCTAAGCTGCTTGGCTTTGCTGTTGGACACATGATGTGCAGCCGGCGATTTGCTCCCACTCCCTGAGTGACCACAGAGCGTCAAGAGAGTCAACCTTGTGGCATGCAAAGTATTGAAAGCAAGCCATTTGACTTGTGTTATCTAAGGTTCAGTGCAGGTAGTCTCTGTGTCAAGGAACAATGATAGCTATGCGGTTAAGCATATCCAGCTTCCACACCTGGCTTTGGGATGTGAGACCTTTGTGCTCTGCCAATCTGTGCCAGTGTGCACGCTGCTCCTTGCTGATATGTGTTGGCAGCTTCAGGCAGGGCCTGTGCTCAATGCCACAAAATGCTGGTCTCAACCTGCTGTGCAGATTGGTGTGGCAGTGAACAAAAAAACTCTGGCTTGACAATGCAAGGCACACACCCTCTGTCGCTGTCACTTTGCAGCATATCATTGCTGGTGCATGCCTCTTCCCTGAACCAGTCCAGCAGGTCTTCTGCATCTTCATCATTTGATGCACCGGAAAATAGTAGCACTGTCTGCATGCATGCAGCAGCAGTATAAGCTGCACAGCAATCCCTGCAGCTTATTTTGCAAACTTCTTGGCATGCGGGTACCGTGTCAGGGGCTTTACTCTCAGCCAAATCGGTTGACCTTTGAGCTGGACACCGATCATATGAAAGTGTTTCACTTGAATGCAGCTCTACCTGCAGAGCTCACAATGGCTTCAAGCCCTCAACCTAGAGTGAATGAAGCAGCTACTTGTCAGGCCAACCTTCCAGTAGAGACTTGAGTATTCGAGATCCCCCAGCGTCCGCGCTTGACGTGAGGGCTGATCTCTGTTTGATGCATGAGGGGGCGTGTATGTTTGGGCTTGAGTACGGAACCCTCGCATGTTGCAAGCGATGCTGCTGCCAAGATGAAGTGATCCAGAGGCGAAAGCCTGCTCCGAATTGGCAGGTCGAGAAGCTGGGTGCCGGGCATCGACATAACGCCCACAAACGCACACACACACACACACACACACACACACACACACACACACACACACACACACACACACACACACACACACACATCGCACTCCTTGTTGTTCTGTCATCATCATCGGCTGGCTTCTACGTTTGGCGTCAGCGGCGAGCCCTTGATATCTACCCCGATGGCGCAATGTAAACCGGTGGCCTCTTGGCGATTCTGGATCAATCTCTCGCTATATCACGATCTGACTTGTTGAGGCAAAGCTGAAGCAGCAACAGTCACGTCGCAAGGACGTAGAGGTCGATGACAGGATGGTCTCAGCCATCGATGCGATAATAGCTGGCGGGTCACAGAAAATTTGCTCATGCAACCTAATCCGACGCCTCTACGATTATTCCGTGGAGTTGTGAGTTATTGCAGCATGCCATGCCCTGCTGCGCCATTCGGTTCTTTGTTATTTGCTGTCAAAGCATGGTCTGGATCATGCAGGGAACCAAGCTGTTTGGCACATTGATATGTGAGCGAAAGCTTGCTGGTGCACTGTTGCAGGTAGGCTATCGCTTACACTGCAGCACCCGACCCCTTTTCACCCATTGTTGAGCACCGCCTTTGTTTACAGGTGGAACAATCACCCTCAGATACTTCAATCTGTGACGTCACATTGCAAGGCTCACCCTCAGATTGTTGCTCTGCTGTATTGCAAATTCTCTGCCATGCCTCAGCTGCACATGCACAAAGCGCTGGTTGGACCAGCAAAGACACTGCTGAAGCTGCGTGGCAACTCAAGCACCAGGTCAGCAGTTGCCATCAGTTCTGGCGTAGAACATGCAACGTGAACTGTCATCACACTTTCAGGCTTAAGAATGAGCTATCCAATGTCATGACTGCAGCTTCAAAACAGCTTCTTAAGTAGAATGGCCCAAGGTGTACATGCATGCAAGCTCAAATTTGTAGCACAGAGTCCTGCTAGGCTTGGTGATTGCAGACTGAAAGTATGCATATGAGATACACATTGCTGTTGCCTTCACAATCACACACTGGTCAATGTACCTAGCCGTAAAGTCCGAGGGAGTGTGTTTTTGAAGCAGCACTCAGTCTTTCTGCTTGCAGGGAAATGAGCAGATGCTGTCTGCACAGCAACTGAGCTGCATGCCTCCAGATGCATTGGCCGCCACCAGTGACCTCTGTTTGCACCTTCCCTCCACCTGCTTGCTGCCCTTGAAGTTGGCAATTGAATGCTGCCAGGTTCTGTGTCAAGGTCAGTATTTACAGTCAGCATTAGCACAGCTGTAGCCATCAAAGAACTACAGCGTGCTGAAATTCCGTGAAAGCCTTGTATGAAGGGGCCTGTTTTGCGGTTCGTCTGTCTGTCTGTTGCATTCAGAGTTCCGCAACATCCGCTGCCGCTTTGCCCAAGCACTGCCACGTGCAAACCTACTACAACTGAAAACATGGCACACATACTCAACCAGCACTCCACAGTTTGTTGGCTTGTTTGATGCTGGTGACGATGCATGCAGATCTTCACGCAGGGCAAGCGTTTCCAACCTGGACCCCAAGTGAACCCCACAGCTCTTTGACAGATCATGAGGACAAAGACGGTGACATAGTCATGGCAGAGGAAGAAGTAGAGCAGCTGATTGAGTCTCTGCAAGCTGCTCGGCATGACAGCAGGGAATGGGACACTGCAGCTGGCCATGCTACCATCTCCATGCTGCTGTATGGTCATCAGGTTGGCTGCTACTTCAGTTCTTTGCACCTCAACAATCAGCATCAACAATCACAGGTGTAAGAGCTTACCTTGCTCAGCCAGATGAACACATGCTTCAGGCAGGCAAAAACTTTGTTGCAAAAAACCATGCCATTCAAACAGCAAAGTTTGCAAAACAACATGCATCTGTGGTGAACCATCAAACCGTGATCAGAAGCTTAGTCAGCTCAGATTATGGTTGCCAGCCATGCTCAGGCATGTTGTTACATTGATGCACATGCCGCTCTGAGCCAACAGTGTTATGTGGACACACAGGCTGCACATGAGCAGGAGCCAATCGCCATGGACTTTGCCCTCACCAAGCCAGGTAATTACACCCTTTTCCACTGACCAGCCCTATCACTCCTGGCTGATGCTGGCCTTTCTGGTCATACAATCAAGCTGATGCTTCACAGTGCATACTCACAGCACGGTCGCATGTATGTTGATGTGTGCATATGCAAACAACCAGCTTTGCAAGCAGCAACTAGCACTGTTGCTATGTGAGGTCAGCAGACATTCAGCACAGCTACTTATGTCTGACGTTTGTTGTCTTTCCAAGCTGACACGCCGTCAGCTTATACATGCAGTGGTGCAGCTGTATGCAGTGCTATGGCTAACAAAGCCCTGGGGTGGTGTGCAGGAGTTGTGCGGCTGTTTGTTGTGGTGGACACCAGTGTGCTGCTCTCTCATTGGTCCTTCATCCAGGCCCTCCACCGCAACCTGGGGGAGGATGGGGCAGTGGCGGCCAAGCAGGCGGGTACCCCGGGGGTCCAGGTGCTGCTGGTGGTCCCCTGGGCTGTGCTGGTGGAACTGGACAAGCTGAAGGCTGAACACAGTGTCCTCAGAATCCAGGGTCTGTCTTGCCTGCCACCTGCTCAGGCTTGCACCATTACACATGCTGACTCTACACATGCTGACTCTACAGACGCTACACATGCTGACTCTACACATGCTGACTTTACACATACTGACGTTTGAGAATAAGGGCACACCAGATTACTCAAAAGGCTCAGCTGGGTAGAGAGTCACGGGTGCTTGGTGTGGGTGACTGCCTACTGGCCGCTGCTTGTTTGATGTGCATCTTGGCTTGGTAGCTTGTGAACCATGGCTGACATCAGAGCAGCAAAAAGGTGTCTGCCTGTATCAGCAATTGCATTGCTGGCTTGTCATCTGTGCCTGGCATCAAAGCATGGAACACCCTGCATTGAGGTTGTTGGGTGGTCAGGTGGGAAGAGGGATGTGGCTCCCCTGGCGCGGCGAGCTATCAAGGGCCTGGCAACCATGCTCACCCAGCACACCTGCCTGCACTACCAGTCTGAAGCTGATGCTGTCAAGGTCAGCATGCACCCATGAAAGCATGCAGCACCGATACACTTTCCTGCACCTGATGTATCTGACCACAGGCGTGCAAGGGGCTGACCCAGCAGGCAATTGTCTACCTGCATCCCTTGCTTCTGCTGACAGTCTTACCATTTGCACCCTTTGACTTTTCTGCTGATTGTATGTAATGGGGCATAAGCTTGTAGTAATGCAGCAAGTGCTGCATGTAAGGTTTCCATCATGCTGTGGTGTCGACACATCAAAAACGAGTTGGCCAATGTGCAGCTTATCTGGCTACCATCTGTCACTTGGCAATGCCTGAGCCAGTGAGTCTTCCACGGCTCATCTCGAGCTCAGCAACTTGAATTTTCCTTTTGTGTGTGCTGCTTGTTTTTGCAGTCAATAAGGGAAATTGTTTAGTGTGTGGTCTTGCTGAAATGACCTGTCACATGTCTACCCAAGCTCACACTGTGCTTCTGATTTGTTCAGGCAAATAAGGAGTTTGGGGTGAGGGGCAAGAAGGTGCTGAATGACGATAGCATCATACACTGTGCCATGCACATTCAGCGCAGAATGCAAGAGGCCCACCTGCAGGTACCCTCACCCTACACCCTTTTGGCTGCACTTCTCTCATCCTTCTGATTGTGCACTTGTCCTGCGTGCACCAACCGATCTGAAGTCTTCTGTAGACACATTTCAGTCCTACAGGCACCATGATCAAATCACTGTCACCTCATTCTATGTATAAAACTTCATTTCATAGACACAGTGTCATAAAATCTATTGGCACAAGATAATGCAGGATGGAGCTGCCCATGCTGCATTGCATTCACACTGTCTTGTCCTTGTATCACTGTCACTTCTCGTTGTTTCTTATATCTAAGCCGCCATTTTCCAGCATTGGTGAGATACAGAGATGCTGTCATCTGCAATGCAGGGTGACTTGGAAGCAAGCAAGTCTGGTGCAGTGCTGCTGACTAAGGACAACAATATGGGCCTCAAGGCGCAGGCCAACAATCTAAAAGCCCTCAGCCCTGCCCACTTCCCCGCAGCTCAGCCTCACCTTCACAAACAGCTCCTCTCCATCTCATCAGACACCAGCCCAGTCAAACACTCCCAACCCCCTCAAGACTCCCCTGACTCATCCCCCAGGCGCCCCAAGGGCTTGTTTATGGAGCCCCCTGAGGCTTTGGCCAGCCTCACTGCAACTGCGCCAAATTCTTTTCCCTCACAGGCGCAGTTGGCAATGGCTTCTGGCAGTGGCCAGGTAGGTGAAGGGTCACATGCCTCCCTGCCATGGCCCACTGGGAACCCAACTGGCAACCCAACTGGGAACCCAACTGGCAACCCAACTGGGAACCCAACTGACAGCAGCAGCGCAGCAATTTCCAGGATGCTGTCAGCCAGGAACGGAAGCCAGGCTTCAGATCAAGTCACGCAGCAGCAGCAGCAGCAGCAGCAGCAGCAGCAGCAGCAGCAGCAGCAGCAAGCACCTCCTGACCAGAGAAACCAGTCACATCAGTCACAGCAGGCTTTGCAAGACTACCAGCAGCAGCAGCAGGAGCAGAAGGCTTTGATACATGGGAGCCTGTTCAAGCTGCAAGAGTCGCCAATGGTGCACCGAGGCATGGTCACCGGCTCACATGGCTACCCCTGCGCCCCCTCCACAACTGGAACACACCCATCACCTGGGACCGGTTCAGTGGGCTTGCAGCAACAACCTCAGTTGGGGTTACAGTCTGGGATACAAGTAGGGGTGGGCAGCATGAACGGCAGCATGCAGCACCAACAAGGGGGCTTCCCAGGTTTGTCCTGCCTGTGTGTCCTTGCCATGCCCTTTGTTTCCTACAGCATGCCTTTTGCTTCCAGCAGTATGCCCTTTGTGCCTGTTGCCTGTGCACACTTGTATGCGTGCCATCTGTACTCATCATTTGTTGGTGGCATTCCCGCACTCCACAGTTATTACATGTCCAGCCTAATATTGCACACGACCGTAATGCAATTCCTTGTTTGTTGCACACAACCCCAATGCAGTTCCTTGTTCTGGTAAGCATCACATTGCAGGTTTTGCGCCTCAAACAGTTTGTGGTGATCATACAGGCAATGTGTTGCAACGTCAGATCAGCAACGGCAGAGGCAGTGCCACTAGCATGGGCAACACACTTGGTGGCGACTATAGAATGTCAGATGTGCGCTCTGGATTGGAGTCTGCGTCCAGCCTTGGTGGTGCATCAAGTAGCAGCGCTGAAGCTGCACAGGAGCTGAGCGAGAAGCTGTGGCAGGCTTTGATGGAAGGGGTGCAGCCTTTCATGCAGTGGGAGCTGCAGTCTGGAATGGGGGACTTCTGGGAACAGGTCTGCCTTCAAGTCATCACCAGCTGGCAGGGTTCTGAGTTGTTCAGGTTACTTGCTGCAGATCATGCTTTGCAATACAGACGCATGCACAATCATATAGGGTAATGCCTGCCATGTCAAACCAAATGGGCATCTTTACTAACCAGAAGTGACAGGCATCAAGCTGCTGCACATGTGCACAAGCAGTCATGCTCTGCAGTGTTTCACGTTTGACAGCATAAGGACAGCCATCATTGCCATGTATCAATCTCAACTATGGCTTGCATGTGGCATTTGTAGCTGACCTCCTGGGCAGCCTTGTATAACACTTGGCCTCTCAGTAAATCGGCCCCAATCTTTTCTTTCCATCTCTAGCTGACCACACACATGGCTTCAACTTGAGATGACATGTACACTCCTTTCTGTAACTGCCAGTGATCACAGGAAAAACCAGTCACATGACGAGCATTGCACATCATTCTTTTGGGCATACAGGCCATTTCCAGGGCACCTCCTTGGGATGTGGCAGACATGCTGGCAGTGATGAAGAAGGACATGTCCAGCAGCCTGCACAGCAACGCAGACCTCTCACGCAGCCATGCCTGCCTGCAAGCTGCCCTCAAGCTCAGAGACCGCCCTACAAGGCTGCCAGCACTTGCTGACCTGGCCTCACATGTCCTCACCATGCTGCTCATGCTCCCCCTTCCCGCCAAGGTTGACACAGGTATGACAGCAATTGGCTTACAGTGCAGCCTGAATCAACCGATCAATCAATTTACATTTCTTGTCTTTAGGACTCGTCAGGGGAGTCAACAGACAATAACTGGGACGACAACATACACTAAGCACTTAATGTTCAAGGCGTTTGACAATAGAGCAGCAAAGCAATAAAGCAGCCTTGTCCTCATCCCACATGTATACCGATGTGTCATGCTGACTGCGCAGCCGGGCTGTGTCACTACCTGCAACTGTTTGTGGGCACCTGTCAGACTGTGTTCGCTACCTGCTGACTGTCTGCATTCACACCAGGCTGGGACCATCTGCCTCTAGGCATCACTGCCTGTTCACACTGAATGTGGTGCAATGCTTTATGCCAAGTACTCATATGAAGGTAAATGCTGCAAAATGCTGGCTTGGAGGCAGTATCCGAAGTTCATTTGATGTGTGGCGCAGTGGCCCATGTGAAGGTAGGTGCCGTGACTGGGCTAGAGGCACGCCTTGCCCTTCAGAAAAGCAGGGAGGAAGTGCAACGCCTGTCCAAGCTGCTCCAGCAGTCACTGCAGCAACAGCAGCAGCAGCCACCCCTGCGCACACCCTCCTTCCCTCCTAGGGGTAGGCCTGGACCCATAGGACCCATAGGGCCCTCAACCAGGTTGGCCCAGGTCTGTTGTCAGCTGCCTTCGCCACTTCTTCACATGTGGTCACAGTTTGGGACCCTTGTCATACACTGTACATGTCTTGCATTGCTGTCTGGCTGTAAGCTGCTTGAGATGATACAGATCTCCAAGACTGATATTGCTTTGGCATGTGGCTATTGCAATGCACATGCCGTGTGATGTCAGGGCATGTACAGTGCACACTTTCAACACAGGCCAAGCTCAAGTTGCACATATTATGAGTTGAGGGC
>JAABUW010008162.1_pt1 | contig 12329 bp, 20 predicted proteins | sample 5560081 | NCBI WGS metagenome assembly JAABUW01 (sample SAMN10711882, study PRJNA513363) | rock metagenome | isolation source: Antarctica rocks | place: Antarctica: Victoria Land, Knobhead sud | reverse complement strand
CTCGCTAATGCTCAACAGGTGCCCATGCCCCCGCTCCTCACCCCGCCGCCCCCCGCGAGATCGCCGACGACTTCCAATCCTTCCTCGCCAAACTCCAATCCTCCTCCGGCGGTCCTGGCAACCCGTCGTCTCAGCCAAAGGGGCAAAGTACGGCGGAGGGTACCCGCGGGGAGACGGGTGGGAGGGAAGCGGAGAATGACCGGTCTATATCACAGCAGGGTGGTGGAAGTAGTAGCAGTAGCGGTAAGGGCGCGGCTGGGGTGGGAGGAAGTGCGGGTGGACTGGCGAAAGGGAGCGCAGGAGGAGGGAAGCCCGTGGACTTTGAGAACTTCTGGGAGGCGCCCGCGTTCATGTGGAAGCATCCAGAGGTAACGGAGAGGGAGATCGAGGCGGTCATGGTGAGCTTTTCCTTCGGTGCGTTGGCGCTGCTGCTCAGTAGTGTGCATGAGGCGAGAGAGCTATGTTGGCTGGTCGATTCTATGAGCGGCTTGCGCTCGGGTGGCAACGTCGCGCTGGAATGGTCTTGAGTGGGTGCTGATGGCTACTTGCAGAGCGGAGGAGCGACGGACATCCGATCAGGACCATGATCCCAAAGAATCACCTTGTTATCCTGAAATAGCACTAATGAGCTACTCTGCCACATTCATACGTCTGCTCGGCGAGCCGTCGACGGGTTCGAAGCAGCTCTTGCGGATCGTGCTTATGGTCTTCTAGGCAGCTGCGAGCATTGACCGCGTCCGCCGTACAGTCCACATATCTCGTGCATAGGTAACATGTGCTTGGTATCATCTCCGCGTCGAGTACTTGTGCACACACTCTAAGAACCAACCCATATCCTCTGTCCTAACCGCCGGCGTGATCCCATGTCCCAAATTGGCGATCCATCCTCCTCCGGCCTCATGAAACCGCTCGCAAACCCGCTTGACCTCCGCCTCGATCCCTTCCTTCCCCCCATACAGGATCACCGGGTCAAAGTTCCCCTGCAGATTCACTGTCTTGCCTGCGGTATCCCGAACTTCGACCGGATCGAGCGTCCAGTCCAGTCCGAGCGTGTCGTAGCCCGTCTCTGAGGGGTTGGAGAGGAGTTTCAAGGTCGAGGGCGAGTGGACGCCTTTGGCGAAGAGGGTGATGGGGACGAGGGGGTGGTTGAAGTGATTCAGGACGTGTCGGACTTTGTGCGAGATGTGGAGGAGGGGGGGAAGGGCGAAGGTCGTGAATTGGTAGGGTGTGAGCTCGCCTGCCCAGCTGTCAAACACTTGCAGCAGCTGGGGATACCATCAGTGTCCCAGCTAGAGTAAGGAGACGGCAGCCTACCTGAGCACCCGCGAGAACCTGCCCGACGAGGAGGTCCGCGCACACATCCGCGATCCGCAACAACAACTCCCGACTCGCCTCCGGATACCTATACAACCACCCTTTACTCTTCTCAAACGTCTTACTCCCCCCTCCCTCGACCATATACGCCATCAACGTCCACGGCGCTCCACAGAACCCAATCAGTGGGACCCGTCCCTTCAACCCCTGCCTCGTCGACGTAATCGCCTCAAACACATATCCCAGTTCCTTCTGCACGTCAACCTCCGCCCGGAGTCGTGAGAGGTCGTCAGGCGTGACTAGGGGATCGGGGAGGACGGGTCCGCGCGCAGGCTCCATAGTGACAACCAGCCCGAGGGCTTGGGGGACGACTAGGATATCACAGAATATGATCGCGGCGTCGAGCTGGGGGTAACGGTCGACGGGCTGCAGAGTTAGGGTGGAAGCGATAGTGGGAGTTTGACAGCATTCGAAGAATGAGTGGGACTTCCGGACTTCCTGGAATTCTGCGGCGTCATCAGTCATTTCTCTCTTGATTCAAAGGATTTGGTTGAAGGATGGAGAAGTGAGATTGACCAGGGAGATACCGTCCAGCTTGACGCATGACCCATACCGGAGCCCGAGGAGTCTCCTCCCCTCTGCCAGCGCGAAGGAGAAGGTCGTTTGTGAGCGGTGGGAAGGTGGTGGAACGCCATGTCGATGCGGCTTTGACAGCCGGGATTCTGAATGTACTGTGATCTGAGGCGGAAGGGAGGGGCATTGTGAATGTCTTCCGCAACGTTGAGGTGCTGGGGACAAGTGAAGGATTTGACCAAATCTCGATAGGATCAGCTTGGACACGTGGCGAATTTCTCGGCGGAAGTAAATTCACCCGCTGAGGGGCCCGGTTCCTCGTCGGATCCTCTATGCTGTTCGGAAACTTTACATACTCGTTCTGTAAATCGCACCTCGATCGTCATCCAACAGCGATTGACCGGCAAATCACGATATTCTGATCTCGCCATCGATCATGTCTGATCCGATGATATCACTGGAGGATTTCGCTAACCCCCATGTTGGAGCATCCATCATCTCGAGGTCTTCGGGACTGATCTTTGAAAGAGAGATTGCGCTACCGAGTCAACACGGACCGCTCGTCTTTGTCAATAGGGAATAGTCGTGACTGAATGAAGACGAATCGATTGAGCTCGGGAGTCGGAGCATGCACCCTTGATCCTTGTAAGAGGTCCACAGCTGTACGATCCCATCCGTGGTAGCCATTGAAAAGATTGTTACGATACTGTCTCATAGCTTGTTCTAGGACGGCGACCAATGTCTGGTCGTCCTGAAGGTGATCCAAAGCACGTTATTCGCTGATGCTTAAGCGGAGACGCCATACTCCTCGTGGTGTTGTCGGCAGAAGCTGATTTGGGTCTCGGACAGACAAATAGCACATGCCTGCTAGAGCCGTCGTCATAACTAATCGACCGCAACACAGGGTGCCACAGGGTCGAGAGGGGTCGAGCTGTGGGGCTCCTCTGGGGGCATGCGGCTCGTATTCTGGCCCGCACGAATTCGTTCTCATTTCCGCGATCCCGTATACGGTCTGGTTGATTTCCGCTTGTGCTCCGCGGCTTTGTTCTTTCGGCCCGGGTCCAGGTGTGCCGAAGGGCATCTGGATCATGGCTAAAGCTGAAGCCGATGGGATCGTGTTGAAACCTCCCACTCGATCGGCTGGATTTTAAAAGGTACTCGTCGACCACTCATTCTTGACTGAATATAGAATCTCACCTTGACAGCGAAAAATGGTGCCAGGCGTGCAGTCGCCAGACAAGGAGAAGACGGACATCGCGGACCATCTCGAATTAGCCGAGGCGGGAGATGCTGAGAAAGTAGCGGCAAATCAGCGCGGGCTTCACAATGTGAGTTTTGCCATCTCCCCGATATCCGGGACATCGTTCAGTATGCTGATATTTAAGGGTGTCGTAGGCGGCCCTCTACGAAGCGATTCGCGAGTCCAATATCCGACGATGGTCAAAAACATCTATCCACCTCTACTTTGCCATCTTCATCGCCTTTTGCTGCTCATGCGCAAACGGGTACGACGGCACCCTCTTCGCCGGACTACTGTCCATGCCGCATTTCCAATCGACTTTCAAATCGGGAACAACAGGTTCCAAGGTATCGACCATCGCGTCGCTCTACACTGTGTCAGCCTGATTCCCTCTAATGCTCCTATCGTACTGACTATGTGTAGAGGACAGATCGTGGGCTCCCCGACGGCCGCAATCATTTCCGATCGCTTCGGTCGCCGAATTGCCATGTTTTGCGGAGCGGTACTGATCATAGTCGGCATGATCATTACGGCGACCGCAAACACGATAGCTCAATTCACAGTCGGTAGATTCATCCTCGGTTTCGGCGTGACTCAGATGACCGTGTCTGCACCGGCGTACACCATGGAGATTGCGCCTCCTCACTGGCGAGGCCGTTGCACCGGTGCGTGTATCGCATCATCCCCAAGTACCCACGCTGACCAGACGCAGGCTTATACAATTGCGGGTGGTATGGAGGTTCGATCCCAGCCGCTGCTGTCACCTTCGGTACCAACTTCATCGACAACGACTACTCGTGGCGAATCCCAATCATCCTTCAGGCGTTCGCATGCACAATTGTCTTGGGCGCGGTGTTTACGATTCCGGAATCACCTCGTTTCCTCATGGCGAATGGACGAGATGCGGAGGCGCACGACTTTCTGGTCAAGTATCACGGCGGTGGCAATCCGAACTCGACACTGGTGGCTCTCGAGATTGCCGAATTCAGGGCGGGCATCATGCTCGACGGCTCAGACAAACGTTGGTGGGACTGTGAGTGGCTTCCCTCAATCACTTAGCCATCTGACGCTTTCCTTTCAAGACCGCCCGCTGTTCAGCAAACACTCTTCGCGTTGGAGGATGTACCAAGTGATCCTCATGTCGGTCGCGGGTCAATTCTCGGGCAACGGTCTGGCGTATTTCAACACCGTCATCTATGCCAAACTGGGCATTTCTACAGTCACAAAACAGCTCGCTTACAATCTCCTCTACGCCTGCGTCTCTGCCATCGGCGCATTTATCGGAGCTGGCTTTAGCGATAAGATGCCTCGACGAAAGGCTTTGGTCTATGGTACTTTGGGTGAGTGGTTATGCCGATCTTGGTGTATATCCATGCTAATCCACGCGTAGCTTGCGCTGGCTGGTTGGCCATTTGCGCCGGTCTCCAAACCGAGATGGCCAACAAGGGAGCCGAGACCCCCAAGTCCGTCGCGCAAGGTGCCCTCGCCGCCTACTTCCTCTTCAGCTTCACCATCATGTTCACCTACACCCCTCTCCAAGCCGTCATCCCCGCCGAAGCACTTGAGACGACCACCCGTGCGAAAGGTCTCGCTGTATCCACCTCTATCGTCGGTGTCATGGGCTTCATCAACCAGTTCTGCGGTCCGATAGCTCTTCAGAACATCAGTTACAAGTATTTCTGGGTATTTGTCGGTTGGGATGTCGTCGAGGCTGGCTTTTGGTACTTGTTTGGTGTCGAGGGACAGGGAAGGACTTTGGAGGAGATGGAATGGGTCTATGAACAGCCGAACCCGGTCCGAGCTTCCCTCAGGATCGATAAGGCTGCTGCTACATGATCCGGTGGACGGAAGGAGAATTGGGTGAGATAAAGGATCGTGAAGAAAGGGAGGATGCGGAGTTTAGAACGATGTAGCAACACGGGATCGGGTCATCGCAGCTTTTGACCGGGAGTACTCCCTCTCTTATGATCGGATCTTTATGCAGCGTATCAGCAGCTTTGAGTCGAGCCCGGAGGCGTATCACACGATACGTCCACTTACACAAGACTTGGTAAGATGATCGATGGCATAGCGTGCGCAGCGGAGAGCTGGCAAGGTTTGGACTTTTTCTCCAAAAGTATGATGCCCTTCTCACGGCCGGAATGCTGGCAAGCTGACGGTATAGGTGGAGAGGCAATCGATGCAAGGACAATAGTCTAATCTGGCCGGGACGCCCAGCTAAAAGGATCCGTCTCATCCGTCACAGCGACCGCATATCCAGCCTGTTCCAAGAACCTAGCAAAGTCATCGCCGACGTTGAGTAGACGGTTTGCCGGAAGGCCTTCTCCATCCGTATTCGGCATGGGATATTGACCTTGACGATCCCATTGATAGTCCAGATCGGCCCACCGTCTCTGCTCAAGCAGCGAGGACGTGGAAGCTCGTAGCACCTCCGGCGTCGTTGTCGCGAACATGTCGACTTGCGCGACCGGTCGTGTCTCCATCGAAGAGGTACTCTCGGCGCACGTGGGTCCGTCGCTGAAGCTGGGCGCGAGATTGGGGACTTGAGCGGGATTGATTGGGTCCGTCCAAAACGCTACTGATCCAGCATCGACATTATCCGTGCTCTCTTCTGGTGGAGGAGAATTGGCGCGAGAAACGCCACCGCTGCCCAGACCGGTACCGAGGTCGAGCAGTGCTTCAGCCGCCCAAGGAGCTTTCCGACGCGGCCGCTTGACCCGCGACCGGTTCTCGTATCGGTGCCATCGAAAGAATTTGAAGTCGAACTCTCGGTCGTCTTCACCGGTAGCAAACGAGTCACTGATCGAGGCGTCAGGTCTGAATTGGTAACAAGGAGGATCTGACTCACCTCCGGCAAGCTTCCCAGTCGGAAGGAAGTAACAACTCGGCTAACTTGTAATGGATCAGTCGCCGGCAGGCTTCGACTAGCTAGACGAGTCAAAGCGGATCAGTCACTCAGTCTCGTATTATGTTAGTGTAGCCACTTACCAAATGACGCATCCCCTCGTCTATAGCCGCCATCTTCCGTATCATCTCCATAAGGGTCTTCAACGCTGTTACGAAGCGAGTCTCCTTCGGATTGATCGAAGGCTCAGACTGAGCGAGGAGTGGTGGGTCGAACAAGAGGACTAAGCGGTGTCAGACGGAGTCCTTTGTCTTCCAGCATGTTGAGTTACCCTCTAAACAGGTGTAGGCCTGGACGCCTATGAAAGGATCGCAGTTGATCCCAAGGCGGAGCGCGTCGGCGATGATCCGTGAGACGGGTATGGCGTGTCGGATCCGATCTCTCATCACCGTCTTCGACAGCTCTGCGAGACGGCTTTCGCGAGCGCAAACGTTCAATCTCGCCATCGCGAGCATGAGGAAGCAGTTGTGCCTCACAGTATGAAGGAGGATGAAGGCCGTCCGACGCTCCATATGGGTGAACAAGTTTTCTTCCGAATAACTCAGCTCGCCGGGTAAGTCTGAGACGCAGGCCTTGATCTGAGACTCGAATACGACGAGATCGTCCAGCATCTTTTCAGGCGGATCGGTCGAGTATTTTAGCCTCGAATTGAAGTGCAACACCCGTCGACGCATCGCAGCTGTCCGGATGAGGTGAGCGGATATGCCCAGGTGAGCCGGTCCTTCTTGATGGGCCGACCCGCCAAATGACATGGAGGGGGAGATAGCTGGTGATGGCGGAGGGTCAAGCGATCCCGTCGTCACGTCAAGTCCACGGACGAAAGCGTTCTCGTCGCTGGGCAGCTGGACATGAAAGCCGGATATAGAGACGGCATGAACACCATGTCGACCCGCATCGGCCATTGTGTCGAGGTAGTAGGTTGCCCACGCAAGTCGACGCAAAGCCTCAGGCTTGAGCAGTGGGTTCAGCCGTAGCTTTTGAGGTTTCGGATAGGTCTCATCGAACACGTGCAGAGAGAGGAAGTGCATCATCCTAAGTATCGTTATAAGAGATTTGTTGCAAAAATCCAGCTTACCTGACCGCGTTGCCCCATAACATCCATGATGAGGAGAAATTGCCTCTCGTATGCTCGTACCTGTGCGCGAGAATAACGGTCTAGAATCGCTTCAGCTTCGGCGAAACATGACTGTCCACTTGCCATGAGCTCGATCGCTCCATAACCCTCATAGAGCTGTTCTCGTATTGCGGGAAACGTCTCGTCAAACACGCTGTCGGCTCGACTCAGCGTACTCGGAGAAGCGTCTCCCGCGAACCTGGTGTCAGAAGATCAGCGGAGGAGTTCCTTCAGGGAAGAGTATAAAGAAAGGAGATAGCCAAGACAAAGACCTTTTGACACTCACCGTAAAGAGCATGCAATCATTATCGCAGTCAACTCGCGAGGTGCTTTGCCCATGTCGAGGAGCCGGAAAAAGCTCGGCTCATGGATGAAGGTCAAGAAGCCATAATCTACGCGGGTATAGCTCAGCATCGAGTTTTAGCGGGCGGGCTTCTGGCTGGTAACTGACAGTTCACAGTCCCAAAGTAGACGCGCAAAAGCTGCTGAAGCTGCGCCTTGTTTCTGAGGAGTTCTTCAAGAGGTAGTCCGGGTGAACTCGCAGACACTTTCGCGTCGTCCTCGTTCGACTCGTCCTGAGGCATCGACATCATGGGCACGACATCCCCTCCGTCGCCCAACATCAATCCCCGTCCCCGGAAATTGTCTTTTGGAGACTGCTGCAGACTATCTCCGGCGCCGTTCCCCTTTTCGTTCCGAGTCCAGGTACAACTCAGCGAAAGACGCTCGCACCTCGGGCAAGGCGAATCATCGCTATCACCCAGAGGACCCGCACATCGGATCTGGTAAGGAGCTCAGTCAGCAAATCATAGGAGCTTGACCTTTCGGACATACTTTGCGATCCCGGCAGGGAAGACAAGCTTGACGACTCCGCTCTCTCGTTCGGGTTCGTTTGCGCGAAGGAGTGACCGAACTCCCATGATCATCTGCCCAGATACACTCGAAGCCTCCCTTGCCACATTGAGCGCAATTGGGGCGAGCTTCGTCACATTTGATCTGGGAGCACCGCATCAGTCGAGCTTGACCAACTTTAGCCCACCCGCCTCGCTCGACAGCTGAGACAGCCAACTTTCACCCTGACCTCGCCCTGGGATGATTGTGGTTCTTGATGGTAGGACAGATGCCAGCCAGTCGAATGATCTGCCTCGATCGGATTCGTCATATTGAACCGAGGACGGAAAGCGGAGGGAGAAGGAAGACGGACACGGCAATTGCTGTCAGCTGCTTCGAGCGCTGTTCATGGCCGATGACCGAGCATCCCGAATGCGGGCCGATGTCTCCGCATGCACTCTCAATCCCGTTTTATCAAGCATTGGCATTGGATCTCCGATGAGCTAATGCATCTTTCCCGTACCGGGTTCCGGTAAATATGCACGATGACGATCCAGCCGCCGTGTGTGACTACAAGCCTTACTCTGCTGATCATGACGCCCTCTTCCCTCTCGGCTTTCATCATGGGTACGCGACGGCCTCAGCCCAGATCGAAGGTCATATCCATACCGAGCCAGCGACCGGGTCATAGAAGGTATAGGAGAGCTCTAACGGAGTACAGGGTACATTTTGGATGAAGCTACGAGTAGCTATGGGAAGAAGATGTCCAAACGTTACAGCGTCTGGATCTAACGCTTGCCCACTCTCCCTCTCATGGTCACGTATCATCCCATTGGGTGGCGGGGATGGACCCGTTCCAATCAGAAAGGGCTTTAGTACTATGAATTGGCGATCGACGTCCGGATCACTCCTTTGGAGGTATGTCCCCTCACCAGTCAAGTTTGGACTGGACTCGATGCCAATCATGGACATAAGACCTTACAGCATTGGACTGACCCCCTTACCCCGCAGGAGAGATATAGCTCTCTGCAGGTAGGCGACTCGATCTTTAGCAGGGGAAAGCTAATGGATCGCGCAGAACCCCTCGGACTTCGTGAACGAATTCGTTCGCGTCGCGGATATCTGCTTTGCCAGAGGCGGTGACAGAGTCAACCATTGGTCCATTAGTCTGGTCGCTTTCGGGTTTCTGGCTGATCGAAGGATGCAGGATTACCCACAACGAGCCGATCTCGACCACTGAACTAGGTGAGCTCGTGCTCACGCCATCGGAAGAGGTCACAGTATGGCTTCTACAGCACGGTTTACAGGCTAAGGAACAGGGCCGACTCCCTCCCGGACTGAAGGACACTGACAAGGCGCTCATGTATACATACTTCCCTGATCTCCTGAGCCAACTGACTGGAAACCCATAGTGCCGTCCACAGCCTCCTCCTCAATCACGGTCCTGCCGTCGAGCTCTATCGACGGAAATTCCAGTCTTCGCAGAAAGGCGAGATCGGGATCACTTTTTTGCGGAACTTGGCCGATGCCGTATGGTGATTTGGAGGAGAGTGAGCCCTCGCCCTCGCACAGTCATCTTCACGTTGAGCTGAGGTGAAGGAACGTGGGTCATAAGGCCGTCGTACGGAGATGGGAATTCGAATGGGGTAAGAGGTGTTTCCTCAACTTGAACGACGGGGCTGAATGCATCCTCAGACATCTTCGCTTCGCCCATCTACCTGACTGGCGACTATCCTGAATCGGTCAAAGCCCGTTTTGGAGATCGCCTACTCCGATTCACGGCAGAGGAGAAGAAGCTTATGCTCGGGAGTGCAGATTTCTGTATGTCTCGGGAGTCTTATCCGGCTGAAGCTGATTCCTCAGTCGGCTTAAATTGTGATGGGTACAAGACGATCAGTATGGCTGGATCCTAGACTGTTGCTTCATGTGCCGACGCTGCACCCTTCACAGGGAGAGGTGGTAACAACGAGCTTGAAGGGGAGACGGTTACTGAGGAATTTTACGGCGACGGAACCGAGTTCGGATGGCCTAGTAAGCTCGAGCCATGGCGAAATGTAACATGCTCGACTGATTTCGTCCCTCGCAGTCGGTCATTAAACGTGGGGTGGTCAAGGTCGTAAGTCCTTCCTCCTCCCCAGAGCCGGAGCCAGAGCCGGGAATGACAAGGACTGCTCAGATCCCACAAGGAATGCGTGACTTGGCCTCATATGTCTCGAAGAAGTACAGAATTTGGCTTCGCGGTGAAGCACGAGGGCTCGATGAGCTTAGAGGAGGCGATTGAGGACGAGGAGCGGGTTATACGAGGAGCGGGCTATTTATCTGCGAGAGGCGATGGACGGGTTGCGGCAGGGCGTCAAGGACGGTGCAGATCTCAGGGCTCTGTTCATCTGGAGTGGGTCATCAGTCGATTATCAAAAACATCGCTGATCATCCTCAGCCTTCACCGACAGTTGGGAGCGGTCGCAAGGTTATGAGTGGCGATTGCGAGTCTGCTGCTTTCTTGCATAAGCTATGCTGATAATCCACCAGTGGTTCCGCACATCTAGACCTGGGCTTCGGTCTATTCTCCGCTCATGCTCATCAACGTAACAGACATAAAGCCTCAAAGCGTACACCAAAGGCGTCAAACAAGTTGATGGCCAAGGTGAGGTATGTTTTCGCTCGAAGGCGTCCGTACTGACGCAAAGCTCTCAGTACTTCATCGAGACGATGGAGATGTCATGTGATTAAGCAGGCAGCTGAACAGACATGTAATGTGCACGTCGTACCGTGATGTATCGATATGACATGAGGCCACACTCCATGCGAGCGCTGCATCTCACAGCCAGGATGGAATTGAAAACATGCAGACTTTTTCGGACGGTCAGAAGAGAAAGGTCAGCCAGCCTAGAATCGAGACGGAGGGTCTTAGCGGTATCGGCTTGACGGATCATGCGGACGTGGTCGGTGATCATGCTGAAATCTGAAGTCTAGGCGAGACTCTATGTACACGACATGATGAAGAGTTTCTCTATACGATAGATCGCCGAATGCTAGGTCCATCATACCGGCTCAAAGACCTCGTATGGGCACCGATCCGGTGGGCGGCGGTACTGCTGGCTCCCCTTCGGGTGTCTATGGCGGGTGTGATTAGCGATAGCGTGCGGGCAGGATCTGATGAACGGCGCTGAGCATCGTCACTCACCACATAGCATGCGTGTAATCCACCATCGACCAAGAAGTCCGTCCCGTTGATGTATGACGAGTCGTCCGATGCCACTGCGCTAGTCAGCTTACTTCCACCGATCATGGGAGAGGCCAGTAAGGAGCAGCAGTGGCACTCACAGAACACAACCGCCTTCGCCTGCTCCACCGCCTCCCCAAACCTCCCCATCGGGTTATGAACCAATCGCCGCTTCAGCTTCTCGGGAGTATTTAGGAAGTCCATCAACAGCGGCGTCCGGATCGGGCCACTACCCCACGTCTCATATCAGCTACCGCACTTCTCAGCCCCGTCAGAAAGCCTCACGGGCAGAGCGCGTTGAATCTGATGCCCTCTCGCGCGTGCACCATCGCAAGTTCCCTCGTCATCGCCAGGACAGCGCCTTTCGAGGCAGTATCTATCCCATCATAAGCGATGATTCCCCCAGTAAACGGATGGACACGTACAAGCGAGCTGAGGAGTGGCCGCTCCCATCTTCGCAACGAACGACGCGACGTTGATGATCGATCCTCCCATTTTCAAGCCAAGAGCAGGATCCGCCTTGTTCTGCAATCACCGTCAGGACCATCCTCCCGAACTGCAGCCGAGAGACGGCTCAGTTCAAGGATCAGGCATGACGGACCTTGCGCATGGCGATGATGGCGTGCTTGCATCCGAACCAGACGCCTTTAACGTTTATAGCTTGGGTGAGATCCCAGATCTTCTCCTCGGTGTTGACCGCGTCATCGTCCCTGCGATAGGTGAGCTCCCCGACAATCTGCTCAGGGCAGCTTGACTGGCTGCTGATGATGACAGGGGCTCACGAGCCATGCATGATTCCCGCATTGTTGAACTATCCTTCATCAGTACCATCTTCGCACTCCAAAGGTTGATACCGCCAAAGAAGGGCTGACCATGACGTCCAATCTCCCCCACTTCCCCACCGCCTTCTCCACCATCCCCTTCACATCCCCCTCAACACTGACATCGCATTTCACCGCCTCCGCCCCACAGTTCGGGAATTGGGAGTTGATGTATTCTGCAGCTTTGAGCGCGGAGGGGCGATTGATGTCGGCGAGGAGGACGTGGGCGCCTTCAGAGGCGAATTGGAAGGAGGTTTCGAGGCCGATCCCACTGGAGTCGCAAAGGGGGTGAAGGGGGATGATGCGAT
>JAABUW010008160.1_pt1 | contig 12332 bp, 15 predicted proteins | sample 5560081 | NCBI WGS metagenome assembly JAABUW01 (sample SAMN10711882, study PRJNA513363) | rock metagenome | isolation source: Antarctica rocks | place: Antarctica: Victoria Land, Knobhead sud | reverse complement strand
GAATCCGACGAAGCCCTCGAGCACCAGCGGCTTGGGCGCGAGGCGCTCCCAGGCGGGGGCGAGGTCGGCGGCCTCGCGCAGCACCGCCTGGCCCTTGCCGTCGTAGCCGAGCCGGGTCGTCTTGAGGATGGCGGGCAGGCCAATCCGTGCTGCCGCCTCGTGCAGGGCCGCCGCGGTCTCGATGGTGGCCCAGGGCGCGGTCGGCACCCCGGCGTCGCGCAGGAAGGTCTTCTCGGCGATACGGTCCTGGCTGATGCGCAGCACGGCGGGCGAGGGGCGGACCGGCTTGATCGAGGCCAGCAGGTCGAGCCCGGCGGCGCTGACGTTCTCGAACTCGAAGGTGATGACGTCGACGGCGGCGGCGAAGCGGCGCAGCGCGTCCTGGTCCTCGTACTCGGCCAGGGTGCAGTCGGCGGCGACCTGGGCGGCCGGGCTGTCGGGCTCGGGGCTGAGGATGTGGCAGCGGTAGCCGAGCGAGGCGGCGGCCATGGCCGACATGCGCCCGAGCTGGCCGCCGCCGATGATGCCGATGGTGGCGTTCGGCGGCAGGGCCGGCATCAGGCGCTCCGGTCCACCTCGACTGCGACCGCCTCGGTCTGGGCGGCCCGGTGGGCCTCGAGCCGGGCGGCCAGCGCCGGGTCGGCGAGCGAGAGGATCGAGGCGGCGAGCAGGCCGGCATTGATGGCCCCGGGCTTGCCGATGGCCAGCGTGCCGACCGGGACGCCGCCGGGCATCTGCACGATGGCGAGCAGGCTGTCCATGCCGCTCAGCGCCTCGGAGCGGACCGGCACGCCGAGCACGGGCAGCGTGGTCCAGGCGGCGATCATGCCCGGCAGGTGCGCCGCCCCGCCGGCGCCGGCGATGATCACCTGCAGCCCGCGCGCGCGGGCGCTGCTGGCGAACTCGCGCAACCGGTCGGGCGTGCGATGGGCGGAGACGATGCGGACCTCGTGCGCGACGGCGAGGCGCTCGAGCAGATCGGCGGCGTGCTGCATGGTCGGCCAGTCGGATTGACTGCCCATCACCACCGCGACGAGCGGCGGCATCAGGCGATGTTGTCCGGGATCAGGCGGCTCTCCAGCCAGGAGAGTTCGTCTTTCAGGAGCAGCTTGCGTTTCTTGAGACGCTGCAGGTGCAGTTGATCGCTGCCGGCTTCGGCGAGACGGGCGATCACGGTATCGAGGTCGCGATGCTCACTGCGCAATTCGTGCAGTTGCCGCAGCATCGAGTCACGGTCAGTCAACATCTCTTGTGCTTACCATGCGTCTCCCAGGACGGCCAATTTTAAGCTGGCGGTCAGGTTACGGATGGATGACGCTTGCCCCCGGGGCGACCCGGTGACGCTGTCTCGAGACGTCCCTGATCCGCCCCTGTTCCACCGTACAGGAGGTTCCATGAGCTTGGACGCCCGCATCGAAAGCCTGAAGGGCCGGCACGCGACGTTGGAGACCAGGATTCACGCCGAGGACAGCCGCCCGCGCCCCAACGACGAGGCGCTGCATCGGCTGAAGCTCGAGAAGCTCAAACTGAAAGAAGAGCTGGAGCGCCTGCAGCGGGAGCCATAGAAGGAGAGACGTGCGCGTCGCTTGCCCCGGCGCGGCGCGCACGTCATACCGCTGGTGATGCCGAACGCCGCCGTCCCACGCCCCGTCATGCTGGTCATCCTCGATGGATGGGGCTGGCGCGAGGAGGTGTCCGATAACGCAATCCGGCAAGCGCAGACGCCTTCGTTCGACCAATTGATGCAGGCGCCATCGGCGCTGCTGCGGACGTCCGGGCTGGATGTCGGCCTCCCCGAGGGGCAGATGGGCAACTCCGAGGTCGGGCACATGAACATTGGCGCTGGCCGGGTCGTGATGCAGGATCTGCCGCGCATCGGCCTGGCGGTGCAGGACGGCAGCCTGGCGTGCAACGAGGCGATCGCCGGGCTGATCGAGACGCTGCGGACGACCGGCGGCACGTGCCATCTGATCGGACTGGTCTCGCCCGGCGGCGTGCATTCGCATCAGGATCATGCGGCCGCCCTGGCCGGCATCCTCGCCCGGGCCGGGATCCAAGTCGCCATCCACGCCTTCACCGACGGGCGGGACACGCCGCCGCAATCGGGCGCGGACGACTTGCGCCGGCTGCAGCGCACGCTGCCCGAGCGCGCGCGCATCGCCACCGTGTGCGGCCGGTATTACGCCATGGACCGGGATCATCGCTGGGACAGGGTCGAAAAGGCCTATCTCGCCATCGCCGAGGGGCGCGCCGCCGCGGTGGCGGACGCGGCGTCGGTGATGGACCGGGCCTATGGCGACGGCGTGACCGACGAGTTCGTGGTGCCCGCGGTGGTCGGCTCCTATCGCGGCATGGCCGATGGCGACGCGGTGCTATGCTTCAACTTCCGTGCCGACCGGGTGCGCGAGCTTCTGGGCGCGTTGCTCGATCCAGCCTTCGACGGTTTCGCCCGGCCCCGCCGGATCGCGTTTTCGGCGGCGGTCGGCCTGACGCGCTACAGCGACGCGCTGGCGCCATTCATGCGCGCCACGTTCGCGCCGCAGCATATGGGGCGCATCCTCGGCGAGGTCGTCGCGGAGGCGGGCAAGCATCAGCTGCGGATGGCGGAGACGGAGAAGTATCCGCACGTCACCTATTTCCTGAACGGCGGCCGCGAGGAGCCGTTTGCCGGCGAGGACCGGGCCATGGTGCCCTCGCCCAAGGTCGCGACCTACGATCTGCAGCCCGAGATGTCGGAGCCGGAACTGGCCGACAAGGCGGTCCGCGCGATCGGGTCGGGCCAATACGACCTGATCGTGCTCAATTTCGCCAACCCCGACATGGTCGGCCACACCGGCCGCCTGGCGGCGGCGATCAAGGCGGTCGAGGCGGTCGACAAGGGGTTGGGGCGGATCATGGAGGCGATTAGGCGCGCCGGCGGTGCCCTGCTGGTGACGGCCGATCACGGCAATTGCGAACTGATGCGCGACCCGGTCACCGGCGGCCCGCATACCGCGCACACCACCAACCCCGTGCCGGTCGTGCTGCTCGACGGCACCGGACCGTTGCGCGAGGGCCGCCTGGCCGATCTGGCGCCCACCTTGCTGGCGCTCATGGGCGTGGCGCAGCCGGACGAGATGACCGGCCGCTCGCTGCTCCTGGCCAGGTAGGCCCAACTCGGTCATGGCGGCGATGCCGCCGCTGCTGTTGCCGGCGCTGGCGCTGACGGTGCTGCTTCTTGCGGCGGCCGGCGACCCGGAGCAGCGCCTTGCGGACGAGCGCGCCCTGGTTTCGGCCCGGCTGCGCGCCACCGAGAACGCGGCGTCCGACTCGGCCCAGCGCGTGTCCGAGTTGGCCCTGCGCCGGCAACAGGCCGAGCAGCGGCTCAGCGAGCGCGCGGCGGCGCTGGCGCCGCTGTTGCCGCTGGCCGAGCGGCTGGCGCTGTTCCCGGCCGAGACGCTGCTGGCGGTGCCGGCCCCGCCGGAGCAGACCGTGCGCGGCCTGGCGGTGCTGCATGGCCTCATGCGCACGGTCGAGCGGCAGGCCGCCGAGCTGCGGGCGGAGCTGGCCCAGGTGCAGGCGGCGCAGCGCGAACTCGACCAGGCGCTCACGACCCTGCGCAAGGCCCAGGCCGCGCAAGCGCTCGAGGCCGCACAGCTGGACCGGCAGCTGGAGGTCGCGCGCAGCGAGCGGGTGCGGGCCGATGACGCGGCAGCCGATTCGGCGCGCCGGGCCGCCGCCGAGGCGACGCGGGCGGAGAGCGTGCGGGGCGCGCTCGATGCCATGGCGGCGGCCAAGGCGCGGGCGGAGGCGCAGATCCGGCAGGATGCCGAGCGGGCGCAGCGGCAGCGCCGGGATGCGGCCTTGGCCCTGGCCCGCCAGCGCGAGGCGCAACTGGCCGCGCCTGCGGGACCCGGGATGCGGCCCGGGGGGGCGGCTGTGCTGCCGGTGGCCGGGCCGGTGGTGCGGCGCTGGGGCGACGAGACGGAGGCGGGCCGGGCCCATGGGATGGCGTTCCGGGCGCCGCCGAAGGGGCGCGTGATCGCGCCGTGCGCGGGCCGGGTGGCGTTTGCCGGGCCGTTCCGCAGCTATGGCGTGCTGGTCATCCTCGATTGCGGCGGCGGCTATCATTTCGTGCTCGCCGGGCTCGACCGGCTCGATACCGAGGCGGGCGCATCGGTCCGCCCGGGCGAACCGGTCGGCGTGATGCCGGAATGGGACCCGGCCAGCACCGGTCCGCGGCCGGCTCTTTATGTAGAATTGCGTCATGACGGGCAGCCGGTCGATCCCGCCCCCTTCCTGCGCCCGCATTCCTGACCATTTCCTACACAGGCTTAACTAGCCCGGCCCGTGTTAACCATGTGACAAGGGCCGGTGCGCTAGGGTAAGCCACAAACGCAGGCACTCTGAGGAGAGTGCAAGAGGGTTGGTCCAAGCATGAAGATCAAGAGCGGGTTGTTGCTGGGCGCGGCATTCACGGCAGGCATGATTGCCGGGCCCGGAGCCTCTGTGCTGGAACGGGAATTCGGCATCACCTGGCCGGTGGCGCAGGCGCGCGCCCAGGATACCGGGCGCGCCGAGACGTACCGGCTGCTGACGCTGTTCGGGGATGTGTTCGAGCGGATCCGCGCCGAATACGTCGAGCCCGTCAACGACCGCGAGCTGATCGAGAACGCGATCAACGGCATGCTCACCGGGCTCGACCCGCACAGCTCCTACATGAATGCCAAGGCCTTCCGCGACATGCAGGTGCAGACCCGCGGCGAGTTCGGCGGCCTGGGCCTCGAAGTCACCGCCGAGAACGGGCTGATCAAGGTGGTCTCGCCGATCGACGACACGCCCGCGGCCAAGGCCGGCGTCAAGGCCGGCGACCTGATCACCATGCTCGATGGCCAGACGGTCCAGGGCCTGACCTTGACCGAAGCGGTCGACAAGATGCGCGGCGCCCCTGGCAGCACCATCAAGCTGACCATCAAGCGGGAAGGCGTGAACACGCCGATCGAGCTCGCCATGTCGCGCGAGGTCATCCACATCCAGGTCGTGCGCTCGCGCCTCGAGGCCGGCGACGTCGGCTATGTCCGGCTCACACAGTTCAACGAGCAGACCGACCCCGGCCTGCGAAAGGCCGTTGCCGACCTGAAGCAGAAGGCCGGCGGCACCCTGCACGGGCTGATCCTCGACCTGCGCAACAACCCCGGCGGCCTGCTCGACCAGGCGGTCGCCGTCTCGGACGACTTCCTCGACCAGGGCGAGATCGTGTCGACCCGCGCCCGCCATACGCAGGAGAGCCAGCGCTGGAACGCCAAGGCCGGCGACATCGCCAACGACGTGCCGCTGGTCGTGCTGATCAATGGCGGCTCGGCGTCGGCCAGCGAGATCGTCGCCGGTGCCCTGCAGGACCAGCGCCGCGCCGTCGTCGTCGGCACCCGCAGCTTCGGCAAGGGATCCGTGCAGACGGTGATGCCGCTGCCCGGCAACGGCGCGATGCGTCTGACCACGGCGCGCTACTACACGCCGTCCGGCCGCAGTATCCAGGGGCTCGGCATCTCGCCGGACATCCAGGTCGCGGCGTCGCGCACCGAGCAGCCGCACTTCCTGCCGGACCGCGAGGCGGACCTGCGCGGCGCGTTGCGCAACCAGGGCGGCACGACGCAGCCGACCAACCCGGCGCTGCGCACCGACCTGCCGCCGATCGCCAAGGACATCCCGAAGCTGCCGCCCGAGGGCGCGCCCACCTTCGACCTGACCAAGCCGGAGACCGACTTCCAGCTCAAGGAAGCGCTCGTGGTGGTGCAGGCGATGGCGCAGCAGCGGCGCGCTTCCCGCTAAGTCTCCGCCGGAGCCGGGGGTTTGATGGCCGGCGACGCCCGGCGGTTCAACGGATGGGGGACGCTCGGCCTGTTCTGGGTCGTGTTGCTGCTGCTCCTCGCAGCCGGGGCGGCGGCGCTGCAACTCGCAGGGCCGCCCCGCATGGCCCCCGAGATCCCTACCGAGCACCCGGCACCGCTTGCGGAGACAGCAGCCCCGGCCACCGATCCGGCTGCTGCCCCGGTCGGGGTGCCGATCGCCGCCCTGCTCGAGCCGTCCAAGGCCTTTCCACCGGCCGTGTTGCCCAAGGCCGCGGCGGATGGCCGTGTGGCGCGAATCGTCTACGCGCGGGCCTTCGACCAGAGCGATACGCGGCCGCGGATCGCTCTGGTCATGACCGGTCTTGGCATGTCGGAGGCTGATAGTCGGGCGGCGATCCAGGCGCTGCCGGGCGCGGTCAGCCTGTCGTTCTCGCCCTATGCCGGCAACATCGAGGCGCTGCTCGACCTGTCACGCAAGGCCGGGCACGAGATGCTGGTGTCGGTCCCGCTGGAACCGCAGGGCTATCCGCTGAACGATGCCGGCAGTCGCTCGCTGCTGACCGGGGCGACGCCGCAGCAGAATGCGGCCAACCTGGAATGGGTGCTCGGCCGGTTCGCCGGCTATGTCGGGGCGATCGGAGCGTTGGATGGCATGCGCGGCGAGCGCTTCGCCGAGCAGACCAGCCTGCTGAAGGTGCTACAGGACGACGTGACCCGGCGCGGCTTGTTGTATGTGGACCCACGGCCGGGTCGGACGGGAAAGCCAGATGCGCCGGTCCGCGGGATCGACCTGGTGGTCGACGACCCGCCGGCCCGGGCCGAGATCGAGGCCAAGCTGGCAGCGCTCGAGCGCCTGGCGCGCGAGAAGGGCTCGGCCGTGGGGCTGGCCGGGCCGCTGCGGCCGGTGACGGTCGAGCGGGTGGCCGCGTGGGCGCGCAGCCTGTCCGAGCGCGGCATCGCCCTGGCGCCGATCAGCGCGGTGACGAGCGGGTCGGGACGATGAGCGGCTTGCCGTATCGGCCCAATGTCGGCGCCGCGTTGTTCAACCGGGAGGGGCTGCTCTTCGTCGCCCGCCGGGCCGATTTCCCCAACGCGGAGGGCGCGCCCGGCGGCTGGCAGCTGCCGCAGGGCGGGATCGACGCCGACGAGGACCCGCGCGCGGCGGTGCTGCGCGAGCTGGAGGAGGAGATCGGCACCGGCCGCGCCCAAATCATCGGCGAGCATCCGCGCTGGCTGACCTACGACCTGCCGCCCGAGCTGCTGGGGGTGGCGCTCGGCGGGCGCTTCCGCGGCCAGCGGCAGCGCTGGTTCGCGCTGCGGTTCGATGGCGAGGATGCCGATATCCGCCTCGACCTGGATCCGCATCCGGAGTTCGACGCCTGGCGTTGGGCTCCGCTGGCCGAGTTGCCGGCGATGGCGGTCGGGTTCAAGCGAGCGATCTACGACGACCTGGCGCAGGCGTTCGCGCGCTTCGCCGTGCCCGAGTAGGGTTTACTTCCGGTCGGGGTGGCCGGTCTCGAGCTGGGCGCCGTCGAGCCGTTGCTCCGCCAGCGCCTGCCGCTTCGCCTCGGCCTCGCGCTGGGCCTTGCTCGTCCCGCTCCACGCCCGGTTGGCGGCGGCTGCGACGGCGGCGTCGTCCCGGGCCCGCGCTCTCTTCACACGACGTAGGTTGACGATTTCGCCCATCACCGCATGGTGCCACATCGCTTTGGGATGCACGAGATGGGCAGCACGATCGACCTCACCGCCGCCGACGGCCACCACCTGGGCGCCTACCGCGCGGGTGAGGGGGGCCGCGGCATCGTCGTGATCCAGGAGATCTTCGGCGTGAACCATCACATCCGCGCCGTCTGCGACCATTTCGCGACCCAGGGCTACGCGGTGATCGCCCCCGCCCTGTTCGACCGCGCCCAGCCGGGCGTGGAGCTCGGCTACACCCAGGACGACGTCGCCCGCGGCGTCGAGCTGCGCAAGCAGGTGCCCGAGGCCGGCACGATGCAGGACGTCGAGGCGGCGGCCCACGCCCTGGGCGGCATCCCGCTCGGGATCGTCGGCTACTGCTGGGGCGGCACCATCTCCTGGTTCGGCGCGACCCGGTCGGCCTCGTTCAAGGCGGCCTCGGGCTGGTACGGCGGCGGCATCGCCGCGACCCGCACGGAGACGCCGCATTGCCCGGTACAGCTGCATTTCGGCGAGTTGGACCATGGCATTCCGCTGACGGATGTCGAGATGATCCGCGAGGCGCAGCCCGGCGTCGACGTGTTCGTCTACGAGGGCGCCGGCCACGGCTTCGGCTGCACCGAGCGCCCGAGCTTCAACGGGGGCGCGCGCGACCTGGCGCTGCAGCGAACGCTGGCGCTGTTCGAGCAGCACGTCCGATGACGAGCATCCTTGGTGCCACCCTGGCTTGCGTTGCAATGATCGCGGCGTCGAGCGCGTCGCCGGCCTCGGCCCAGGGCATCATCGACGAATGGAGCCAGGCGACGGCGCCCGCCCCGCCCAAGCTCGAGCGGGTCACGCTCGACCCGGCCACCACCGCGATGCTGGTGCTCGACCTGGCCGAGCAGACCTGCAACGCGAAGAGCCGCCCGCGCTGCCTCGCCATGCTGCCGCTTGTGGCCAAGCTGCTCGAGCTGGCACGGGCGAAGAAGTGGACCGTCGTCTACACGCTCGGCGCGGCGAGCCTGCCGAAGGACATCCTGGCGCCGGTGGCGATGCTCGGGGAGGAGCCGATCGTGATCGGGCCGCCCGACAAATACATCGGCACCGACCTGCGGCGGATCCTGAAGGCCAAAGGGATCAAGACGGTGGTGACCGTGGGGGCCGCCGCCGAAGGTGCCGTGCTGCATACCGCCGCCACCTCGGCGTTCCGCGGCTTCGACGTGGTCGTGCCGCTGGACGGCATCGCCTCGGGCTCGCTCTACGCCGAGCAGTATGTCGCCTGGGACCTCGTCCACGCGCCGCGGCTGGCGGACCGCGTCAAGCTCAGCGCGATCGGGATGATCGAGTAGGGGTTAAGCCCGCGCCAGCTTGGCGGCCGGCATCTCGATGTCGATCTCGAGCGTGTTGACGTCCTCGCCGGTGTCGAGCTTGACGTTGACCTTGTCGCGGTCGATCTGCATGTGCTTGGCGATCACGGCGAGGATCTCCTCCTGCAGCACCGCGATCAGCTGCGAGTGCGTGTTGCCCACGCGCTCGTGCGCCAGCACCATCTTCAGCCGCTCGCGCGCCACCGGGGCGGTGCTGCGGGGGCGGAACCAGTTGAACAGGCTCATGCGACCTTCCTGCCGAACAGCTTGCCGAACAGGCCCTTCTTCTCGCTCGGGATCGACATCTCGACCTCCTCGCCCTTGAGCCGGCGCACCGCGTCCATGTAGGCGCGCGCGGGCGGCGAGTTCGGGTCGGCCAGCGTCACCGGGCTGCCGACGTTGCTGGCCTTGAGCACGTCCTGGCTCTCGGGGATGATGCCGAGCAGCGGGATCGAGAGGATCTCCAGCACGTCCTCGGTGCGCAGCATGTCGCCGCGCTGGGCGCGCAGCGGGTCGTAGCGGGTCAGCAGCAGATGCTTGTCGATCCGCTCGCCGGCCTTGGCGCGCGCGGTGGTACTGTCGAGCATGCCGATGATGCGGTCGCTGTCGCGCACCGAGCTGACCTCGGGGTTGGTGACGACCACGGCCATGTCAGCGTGGTGCATGGCGAGCTGGGCGCCGCGCTCGATGCCGGCCGGGCTGTCGCAGATGACCCAGTCGAACTTCTCGCGCAGCTCCTCCATGACGCGGGCGACGCCCTCGCTGGTCAGCGCGTCCTTGTCGCGGGTCTGGCTGGCGGGCAGCAGATGCAGGGTCTCGATGCGCTTGTCGCGGATCAGCGCCTGGCTGAGCTTGGCGTCGCCCTGGGTCACGTTGATCAGGTCGAACACGACCCGGCGCTCGGCGCCCATGATGAGGTCGAGGTTGCGCAGGCCGACGTCGAAATCGACCACGACGACGTTCTGCCCCAGGCTGGCCAGCCCGGCGCCGATGGCGGCCGTCGACGTCGTCTTGCCGACGCCGCCCTTGCCCGATGTCACGACCAGGACCTTGGACATCAACTCATCTCCTTAAATTCAGTCCAGCGCGGTGACGCGGAGCTCATCGCCCTCGAGCCAGGCCTGGACGGCGCGGCCTTGCAGGGCCGGGCCAATTTCTTCGGCGGTGCGGTAGACGCCGTCGATGGCCAGCAGCTCGGCCTCGAGGCGGCGGCAGAAGATGCGCGGCTTGGTGGCGCGCCCGAGCAGCCCGGCAATCGCCCGGCCGCGCAACGTACCATAGATATGGATGGACCCCCCGGCCACGATTTCCGAGCCGGAGGCGACGGATCCGAGCACGGTGACCTCGCCGCCGGGAAACGATACGCTCTGGCCGCTGCGGATCGGCCGGTCGACCAGCAGCGAGGTCGGCTCCGGCTGCTTGATCTCCGGAGGCGGCGGCTCGTCGGCGGTGATCGAGACGTGGCGGCCGCCGCTGAGCACGGGAGGCATCTCGGCGGTGAAGCGGTTGGGATCGGCGCCCTCGATGCCGACGATGCGGATGCCGCGCCGGCGCATCTCGTCAAGCAGCGCGGCGAAGTCGCGCTCCTGGCCGGCCAGCGCGCTGAAATCGATCAGCACGGCTCGGCCATCGAAGAATTTCGGCGCCCTGGCGAGTTGCGCGTCGAGCTGCTCGAGCCAGGCGTCGAGCGGCGGATCCGGCATCAGCACGACCGCCATGAACGAGCGGCCGCGCAGGCGGAGGAAGGGACGGGGACGTACGTCGGTGCTCACGGTCAATCTGGCCTACCTGGCTGACCGGCGTACTTGGCGTGACTGGACGGGTCAACCGATTCCACGCGGGTTCTACGTCCAGGGTGATTGACCCTTGTTCCCGCTCGTGATCGGTTCGCATTCATATGCAAGCCACGCAAACCGTCGTGCTGATCGCCTCGCCCCTGGAGGAGGAGCACGTCGCGCACATCCGTGCCGTCGCGCCCGACCGGCTGCTGGTGCTGCACGACCCGCTGTTGCTGCCGCAGCCGCGATTTCCCGGTGACCACACCAAGGACATGCAGCGCACGCCGGAGCAGCAGGGGCGCTGGCAGGGCATGCTGGCGCGCGCCTCGGTGCTGTTCGACCTGCCGGCGGCCGGCGACATTCCGCATCTGTCGCGCCTGGCCTGGGTGCAGGCGACCAGCACCGGCGTCGGCCCGGCGGTTGCGCGACTCGGGCTCGACCGGCTCGGCGTGCTGGTGACCACGGCGCGGGGCGTGCATGCCGGGCCGCTGGCGGAATGGGTGTTCATGGCGCTGCTGACGCATCTGCGCGGCTATGACCGGGTGCGGGCGGAGCAGCGCGAGCGGCGCTGGGAGCGGCATGCGGCCGAAGACCTGGCCGGGCGGACGATGCTGCTGATCGGCGCCGGCGACCTGGCGCGCGGCACGGCGCGGGTGGCCAAGGCAATGGACATGCGGGTCGTGGCCGTCGCGCGCGATCCCGGCCGGGCGCGGCCGCACGCGTCGTCGTTCGACGCGGTGATGCCGGCCTCCGAGCTGCGCCTGGCGCTGGGCATGGCCGACGTGGTGGTGATGACGGCGCCGCATACGCCGCAGACCGAGCGCATGCTGGACGCGGCGGCGTTCGCGCAGATGCGGCCGGGGGTGCTGTTCATCAACATCGGCCGCGGCCAGACGGTCGACCACGCCGCGTTGGCGGACGCGCTGCGGTCGCGACAGGTGGCGTTCGCCGGGCTGGACGTGACCGACCCGGAGCCGCTGCCGCAGGACAGCCCGCTATGGTCGATGCCGAACGTGTTCATCAGCCCGCACTCGGCCAGCACGGTGGCGCGCGAGAACGGGCGCATCACGGAGATCTTCTGCAGCAATCTCGCCTACTGGCTCGACGGCCGGCGGATCGAGATGCGCAACGTGCTCGACACGAAGCTGCTCTACTAGCCGACGCTCTTACGGATGCGTGGGTTTCGCCCTCGCTCGTCCTACGCGACGAGCCACCACAGCAGGAACAGGAGGACCGCCAAGCCGATCACCACATTGGTGGTGAAGCCGGTGAAGCGGTTCCAGAACGTCTGGCGGTCGACGATGAAGGACTGCGTGATGGGATCCGCATCCTGATTGTCCTGCTGCACCTTCGCCATACCCGCCGCCTTCGTTCGATCGCGCGTTTCTACGGCGCGTTCGCCCGGCCGGGCAAGGGGTTGCGCAGCGCCGCTTGCGCATCCGACCGGCCCGGGCCGCCCTGCAGGAACAGCCGCAGCGCCTCGGGGTAGAGCAGGTGCTCCTGCGCCAGCACCCGCGCGGCCAGGCTGTCGGCGTCGTCGGACGCCAGCACGGGGACCGCGGCCTGGGCCAGGATCGGGCCGGCATCGACCTCTTCGGTGACCAGATGGACGGTGCAGCCGTGCAGCTTCACGCCCGCATCGAGTGCCCGCTGGTGCGTGTGCAGGCCGGGGAAGGCGGGGAGCAGGCTGGGGTGGA
>JAABUW010008159.1_pt1 | contig 12333 bp, 11 predicted proteins | sample 5560081 | NCBI WGS metagenome assembly JAABUW01 (sample SAMN10711882, study PRJNA513363) | rock metagenome | isolation source: Antarctica rocks | place: Antarctica: Victoria Land, Knobhead sud | reverse complement strand
CACAGGTACTAGTTGTATATCCTGCCCTGCTAGATGATGTTTTGCAATTTAGAGAGTGTGTGGCTGCGTCTTTGGCAGCCTGTTCTGAATACAGTCTGTCATGCACAGTTGCGTCGTTGGGCCGTTCAACTTTTGTAAGAAGTTCTGCTTTTGCATGTCAATACATGGTCAGTAATCAGGCAAGTCATACCGACCTTCTGTACTTCTGAATGCGCATTGAATGCAATGCTCTAGCATAAAGCATTTTGGCTTGACGGCCCAAACCGGTACAGAAAATAACATTACAGAGTTTTCAGGCAGAAGATAGATGCCCGCTGCTGCGGACAAAGAACTTATTCAACTTCTTCGTCCGCAGCAGCGGGCATCTATCTTCTGCCAGAAAACAGTGGGACAGCAGTCATCTAGCACACAAAGTGTGCTCTGTTCAGCAGGGTTGCTGCATGCCATCAGAATGTAAATTGCATATCTGTCTGACACATCTCCTCACTGTCAAACATGTCTGCAGGTTTGTAGATAGGTACGATGGGGTTCTTCACTGGAAAGTGTGGCCTAAAATAAAGTGTTGATAGGATCGTCTTGTTGCAACCCATCGTGCTATGTTCCCCGATGGCAGAGACCTAGTATAGCACGATGGAGTGAAAGTCTCAACAAGAGCAGTAAAATCCTGGCACATATCGTTTCGGCCAACTATAAGGTCCCAAACCGGTACAGAAAAAGAAATCTAAAAAAAGGGCCAAAAGGGCTTTAAAATTGAATAATCAGCATTGCAACACTTGCCCAAAATTGAGTAGCTACTGTAGGCAGTGCCTTTACAATGTGCATGCTTGTTGGATGGAAGTGTTGATTGTTTTTGTTGCAAGTTGAGCACTTGCAGTAAACTCAGGGCAGTGCATATATTTTGCCATAGACAGCTCAGTTTCATAGTCACATTCAGCATTGCATGATAGCCATGTTCACATGTACATTGTCGCCACCAATCTGCTTTGCCTACACATCAGTTGAATGAGTGAGGGCACCGCAGAGTCTAGCGTAATAAATACATGTATGCTAGGTTTCAAGGGTACAGCTTCATCATATGTAAATGCAAAACGCAGCAAATGTTGCAGATCACAAAAGTACATCCTATCATGACCGCGCTCATAAAACGCATGGGCCTGCGGTGTCCCCTGGCCTGCAGTTGGCACGGCCTCAACAACAAATGGACAGAACGACCACCAGGATGAATGCCATAGCATTTTCTGCTGATGTCAGTATGAACATTGACACATCCTCCAACTTTGCGCTAGAGTGCATCAAGATTGTCAGGTTTGCTGACCCCACAATTTGCCTCAGCTACTGCGCGTGGTCTGTCACAGCATGTAATGTGAGCCACCTTCCTTACAAACACTGTCATTGAGATGCAGCTCATTGCAACATGCAGCCTACCACAGCCATGTCTGGATGCATATTGCATCTTTTTGGTTCTCAATGATCCAAGCCTAGCACTAGGTGTGCACATCAGCAAATCTTTAGAGACACATTTCTGAATCCATCAGGGTATGGAATAGCGTGACATCAGGTGCATTGAAAAACCCATGACTTGACTCCCATGCAGCGCTTGCTGGCTGCCGGCCTGACACTAAGCGGAAATAGCAGTATGAGTCTCATGACTCAACAGCAGATTTGGAAGCCTCAACCCCCGTGTAATGTTGATATGAAAACAATGGTATCTCCGTCTTCAAGAATTGTATCTGACATGCCACTGCATCCAACAGCAATCCAATTTGACACGAGTACACACAGAGCATTCAGATGATGCTCAACAATGAGTTGAGAGTTGAGTCAAATAGGTACATGATTGAACCTTCAATGATTGGGTTGCAGTGCATTGCAAGGCAGGTTTGAGCATGCTAAAAACAGCAATCTGGACTGCAGGTAACACTCTTATACAGTGTCTGCTTGCCACACCTGAGTTCCCAGTCAACATCATTCACCAACACCAAGATGCCAGGTCGCCTGCACAATACCTAGGGTGGACTAGATGAAAGGATGACATGCCTCTGCAGGATGCTGTGGTGTAAAGACTTGCATACTTTGTGATCCAGGAAGTTACGAGATCAAGACCATAAAGCAAATCACTGACCATAGCTCAATACGAAGATGTGTGTGCTGCTGAGCAAAGACTGCACAGGCGTTACACTGCTGCGGCGTGAACGCAATATTCACAGCATGGCAACTTACACGGTGCTGCCTTGCAGGAAAAGCTCTGGCCTTTCTGTGAGAAGATTGTCCCGCAGCCAGAGCAACAATTCGCCAAGAGTGAGCTGCAAATACCATGTGCAGATGAGATTACAAATCTGGTTCAAATCAGAGTAAAGATGTGATCTAACACAATATGTCCAGCAAAAAGCAAATGCCATCAATACCTCAGGTGGTTGCTTAGGGGCCACCTCCACAACTGTGCTGCTTTGATTGCCGAACAAGATCTCAAGTCCGCCACTGAAGGAAAGACCAGGTGTCTAGTGTGAGAGTGGTACTCGAGTGTAGACGTCTGACAACAGGTGCGGTTCAGTGCATACCTGAACTCAGCGATGACTTTGACCATAGATCGACACCACACGCCCCAGAGGCTGACGCGTGGCTTATTGCTGCCCCGAGCAACAACACCGTCGGCTGACAGCCAAAGATTTAGTCAACAGCAGACTTCTCTAAAACCTGGTGGCAACGCGGGCCTGGCTTGACAATGGTCACAGCGGGCGTGCTGGTAATGGTGACTCGACATCGAGCTTTTTTCACATCGCTGCCGAACGCCTTCCTCCTTGGACATTCTTGCACAGGTTTTTGTTCGTGTTGCCTCAATTAGTCACAGCAGAAGCATGAACTGATCTGGTCTTGACACTGTTTGCTGCGTGCGACAGACGTGCTTCACAGACCAGCAGTAGTAAGCAGTCGACTCTGAATCCGTTCTGAGGCATCGTCGCACCACCTAGCGTCCAGTAATCGTACGTGAACCCTGGTCACTTCTGGCACTTGGCAGGATCTATTTGAGGTGCAGCGAGCACGTATTCGAGGCGTCAATGCCCAGCGTTCTCGGTGGCATACATCATGCAAAGATGAGACCCTGGCGATACACAGCCGTGTGCAATCAGCCCAGGCTTTGTGTCTGCCTGACCGCTCGGTCAAGCTCCACAAGGTTGCAAGCTACAGGTCCGCAGTGCTTTGTCGATATGCGAGGGCGCCATTTGCAGCCAGTAACACTTTCGAAGATCAAACTTATGTACGGAGCAGGGCATGTCAGAGCATCTCAGGCTTCGGAAGGCTTGCAAGTTCAAGATCCTCCGCTGGCCGGTTTGCGCCTAGCTGTTGCCGCTCATGAAATCCCTCATCCGGCCAAGGCGCGCAGTGAAACTGTATTTTATCGTGTCACGTGTGGTTTACCTGTTGTCATGCGAATGTATTATTGCACAGGCTTCGTATGGTGGCGAAGATGCTTTCTTTATCAGTCAGGAAAGAAGTACTGCTTTTGGCGTAGCTGATGGAGTAGGAGGATGGGTCAAAAGTGGCATCAATCCTGCAGGTTTAATCTCTTTTGCTATCTCAGTATCGTCAGCTCAGTGGAGGTTGTAACGCATTTGTCAGAAAATCACTACGACAGTGTGGCACCACGACGTTCCCGCTTTGCCCTGATGACTCACCACCAAATTCCACTGAGTCTGATGTAGTATGAGTTTGCTTGTACTCTTTTGCTGTGCAGAGTACTCCAAAACCCTGATGCGGGAAGCTAAAGCTCATTTTGAAGAAGCCACCTTAGCAACGCCTCCATCTCAGTCTGGCACCTCCTCCTCTAGCAACACACAGCCCACAGACGGACAAGCAAGTCCTACACCAGACGCAGCATCCCCGTCTGGGAGTGCGCAGAGCACAAATGGTACTGAACAAGCCAGCATACATACAGCTGCCAATGGCAGCTCTGAATTGCAACAGCCCTCTGCCAGCAACAGCAACGCCCCTTCCACCAAAGCCAACAATGACACTCATGCACATCAAAGCAGTCAAGCCAGCGCCTCATCAGCTGCCAATTGTAGCCCTCAGAGTGCTTTAGCCGCGGCTCACAAAGCTACTAAGCAGCCAGGCTCCTCAACTGCACTGGTATTGCACCTGAGAGAGGGCTCAGACACTCTCACGGCATCAAACCTGGTGAGGGCCTTCCTAGCTCGAAATTGCTATCTGTTTTGCTGCAGACAACGCATGACATGTCCCCCTTTTGCTTGCCCAATGGCTTGACACAATCAACTGCTGCTGATACGCATTGCCATCAATGTCAGCATATCCCACAGTACTTCAAGCTTGCAGTCAGCAAGGCAGCATGGGCTTTGCACAACCAGGGTTGCATCAAGCTTTGAGGCCACATCAGCTCTGGGCCTTGCCCAGCTATCATTGCCCCTAATGAAATCTTGCTTGCCCAATGCCAAATCTGACAGTCGACAGCCTTGTGATACTTCCAACCCCTGCATGTTGCTGCAGTGCAACATGCCTGCATATCACATGTGCTGGGATCTGCAGTTGGGCGAAAACAAAATTAACACCTCTTAAATCCCTGGGCAGCCCGGTGTAATACTTGGCTTCACATTAGATCGACGCTGAAAGGCATCGTTCTTCCCCCCCTTTTGCTTTTCTTTTCTGCTGGGATCTGCAGTCCCCATGCTCAGCATACATGCTTCTCAAACACGCATCTAGACACAATCAAACATGGCATGTGTCTTTGCAGGGTGACAGCGGCTTTGCTGTTTTCCGCAAAGGAGCGCTCCTGTTTCAAAGCAAGCCACTCCAGCACTTCTTCGACTGCCCATATCAGTTTGCATCGTGCCCAGACTTCACAGAGGACACAGACACACCCGAGGATGCCTCAGAGTACGAGCTACAGCTGGCTTCTGGAGATGTGATTATTGCTGCTACTGATGGCCTGTGGGACAACCTGCACACAGCAGAGCTGTTGCCATTGCTGCCTGACTCTGAGGAGAGTGTGAAGCAGGTGAGCGCTTGACACCCTGCAGAGTTGAGTCTTGACAGGTCAATTGCGTCTTGCATGCAAGGGGTCTGTTCAGCAGGCAATACACACATATACAGGCGCGCATGGTACAGCAGGTTGACATGCAGCACTGTGCAGAATCAGGCTTTAGGTGTCAGTTCCTGCCAAGCCTAGCAAGATTGTTTGAGCAGACTGTGACTAGATGTTGTGAAAGGTTTAGCAAATGCACATGATGTACTATAGTATTTTTGCTACATAGCTGTCTACGCACTTGTGATGATGTCGGGCATCGTTGCATCCTAGATGTAGCAGGCTATCTTTTCGACTTTTACAATCTGTTGCATATCGACACATTCCGAAACTGGTTGGCTATTCTGCAGAGAGCTTGTTATGCTGCAAGCACCTGTGCCTTGACCAATTTGGTCCACATCATTGCACAATGAGTGTGGAGCGACTTCCGTGACACACATTTATGGTATGCAGGCTGCCCTGCAGATTGCTAATGCTGCAAGTACTAATGCATATGATGATCAGTACCCCTCCCCTTACACTGTGGAAGCATTGAGACAGGGTATGGATTTACCCTGGTGGCAGAAACTATTAGGCGCACGCTTCAAGGATGGCAAATTTCAGCTCGCGCGTCTTCAGGTGTGTGCAGCCTCCTCGTGTTGCATGCCTGGTGCCTGTATATGAGGCTCATCTATGCAGCCGTTCTGCTGCATGGAGTGATCCAATTGGTGATCAGTGAGCAGCATGCAAAACCTGTGGCTTCAGCACAGTACAATCGCAGTCCATTCCTGTAACAGAACACTAAGATGGGAAAGTTCAGCAGCTTCCAAGTTTGCTAGGTAGGCTGCAGGGCAGCCTGGCATTGTTGGGAATGTACACTCAGGAATTGCCTCAGCTTGGCATTACAAGACATCATGGCTTGAGCTTGATTTAGCATGCTAAGGGTTCTGTTGAAGTTATTGTGCTCACTACAGATCCATGAGTGATGCTAGGCTGCCTAAGGAGCTTTTGCTGTGCCGATTTGAGGGCCATAGTCATGATCTCAAAGCATGTTGCCCAGTCTGTCTTTGAGCACATAGGCGCATGTCACTGTTGGTACTCTGAATGCTAAAACAGGATCTTGTACAGTGAACCACTCAAGACAGTACATGCCTGTGAGCCTAGGGGAAGACACAAAGGAACAAGTGAATGAACGAACGAATGAAAGAATGAACGAGAAAACGGATGAGAATGGGACCAAATGCATCAGAGAGTGAACAAAAGATCAAGCGAGTGAGTTAGTGGTTGAATAAATGCACTACAGACGCTTGGCATTGCTATTTGCAGGGTGGCAAGCTGGATGACATCACAGTGGTAGTAGCATACGTGGCAGCTCCCAGCGCTTAACTACCAACATCCTGTTGAACAGCATGTTTCTTGTGCAAAAGTCAGCACCAGCAAGTGGTTGTCACTGTTTTATGTTTAAGGGTGTGATCACAACGACTTTACAGCGGTGTGAGGTCCTATGGGCACTGGCACTCTGACCACACTGCCCATAGTGACCCAATGTATTTATGCTGCCTGCCTTAATAGCTGATCTCGCTGGCACGTTAGCGGAGTATCTGTAAAAGTTCACAGACACAAGTGTCATGCATAAAATGCACTTAAAGCTGTTTGGATAGCCCACACGTTGACACACCTACCTTTGTACGAGTGCAACCTTTTAAACTTGTGATCGTGAGATCTACATCTCAATCAAACTTGTCAATCAAGCTTGCACAATTGTCTCATTTGGCCTGAAGCGAGAGCACAATTTGTGCATCTTGAAATGCGATCAGTGAAAAGATAGCACCTTTTTGACACATTGTCTACATTGATCTGATCTCGTTGCTGAATTGATCGGGCATGCTGCCCTTGACAGTACTAGTGCCATGTTTCATGGTCATCACAGCAGGGAAGAAGATGCCAGGGCCAATCATGATTTCGAAGCCCATCCCAGATTCCTGCAGCAAGTTGACATTGCCAGGGTACAGCGTCTTCCTTCACAGCGGCACGTTCTCTGATATCCAGCATAACATCATGTTCTCGGTGACCTATACTGGTTGTGCTGAAGCAGCAGTACTGTATTACAGTTAGATAAGTTGAGTCGCTGCCTGCTGAGACGTGACTGTTGTGCGTTGACCAGAACCATGAACTTGGTGCGTGCGCTTCTTGCGTGTGTGCACCTCCTACAACTTTCCGCGTATGAAAAGCTTGCAGCTTGCTGGGACAGTTGTGTAATATGTGTATCAGGCCTCACCACCGGCCTGACGCAACCAGTCCGTAACCTCTTCATATCTGTCAAGGCTCTTTGCGAACTGTATTGGAAGGTGGCGTTCACAATATATGCTGTACTTTGGCGCTTATGGAAATTTATACACACTTGGTACACAGCCTCGTGCTATATGCTCAGTCGCTGTTCGAGGCTACTTCGAGCCATACCCTATGCCTGCCTGTCGCTGCTCTGCTGCATCTGCAGTCAGATGCAGGAAGCAGCACTGCACCTGCTCTGGTTGTGGATTCCTAGCGGGATTCAGACCATCTGCACCGCCTTGGCTCACTCCTGCCGCAGCACTGGCACCAAAGGCTCTGATCCTGCACCTCCCAGCAGAGCATCTTTTGCGTATGGCAGCTTTGTCACCAGCAAAATCATCAGAATAGCCGTGAGTCACAGCACAGCCCTCCTTCTGGACGGCTCCTATGCCTGTCTGGCAGTGCTTTGCCAGATCTACAGTCAGATGCAGGAAGCAGTACTGCAGCTGTTGTGGTCCCGGACACCTGGCTGGATCCAGACCATCTGTAGCGCACTAGCTCACTCAGCGTACAGCACCTGCACCAAAGGCTCTGATCCTGCACCTCCCAGGACAGCATCTTTTGCTTTTGGCAGCTTTTTTATCAGCAACATCATCAGAATAGCCGTGAGCCCCTGCACAGCCCTCCTTCTGGACGGCTCCTGTGCCTGTCTGGCACTACTGTGCCACATTTGCAGTCAGCTGCAGAAAGCAGCACTGCATCTACTATGGTCCTGGGCTCCTGGCTGGATCCAGACAACCTTCACCATCTTCGCTTTTCTGTGGCAGAACACTGGCAAGAAAGGCTCTGCTGCTGCGCCTCCCGAGACAGCCTCCTTTGGCTTTGGCGACTACATTGTTGTAATAGTCCGAAGAGCCAGAACTTGCCCAACTGAGGTTGCCCCTCCTTCAAGCAGTACAGTGGTATCACCTGGGGTATCACCTGGGGTATCACCTGGGGTATCCAGTGGTATCAATCCTGTGCAAGACATGAGTGATCAGGACAACACCCAGTCTGCTGGCAGTGACGGCTGTCAGGAGGCAACTAAGGTAGGTTTTTCGCTTGTCATCCTCTGCTAGTACTGGTCATAGGCCTACTGGTGTCTGTCTGGCAGCTGTAATGCTACGTTCCTGCTTGCTAATGACCTAAAGATTGTTGTGCATTCTTGACATTTAATGTTGAGAGTCAACAGCCTGTTTTGTAACCCCCACAGTGCAATGCCTTGCATAAAAGATGCTGCTGGTGCACCTTGCCTGTACTCATCCTCCAGGCTGAGCATGCACTTGTGACTCTTGTTGTGAGATGCTCAAGCACATGAGACAAGTGTGTCACATTGCTGTGCAGGTTGCAAGTGAGGTCGAGGATGCTGGCAACAAGGAGGCTGACACCAGAACCAGTGCCGTGCCTCAGGAGGTGCCCGACACCATGACCAATGCTGCTCCTGGAAGCTGCACTGGAATTGTTCAGAGCAACAGTGGTGCGCCTATGAGGGTGCCTGGCAGCGGTCTGCACGCCACCTCTGGCAACGTGAGTGGCTGTAGCACTGCTTGGGCACTCAAATATTGGCTGTGTGTGTGCTCATGTGTGTGTGTGTGTGTGTGTGTGTGTTTATGTGTCTGTGTGTGTCTGTGTCTGTGTCTGTTTGTATTTTTTAGGTGCTCAGCATTGCCACATGCCTCCTCTGAACGTGTTCACATGAGCTGATCAGTCCTTTAACATTGCAAAGCGCAAAAGCAAGCACTCTGGCTAGTCTGTCAATTTGGACAAAGTCCAGGTCCTCCAAGTGCAGATGGTGGGAGATAATGGCCATGTCACACAGCCTTTCTTTTGTCTTGGCAGCCTAATCAAAACAACCTCTCGCTGTTCCTTCTCTGTGTCACAAGCCCGCCGGGTTGCTGTTGTCTCATTTTGTGTGTGAGCTTGGCTGCACCTAGCAAACCCTGCATGGCACCCAACTGACACTTTCGTGTTGAGATAGGCCAGGGCTATTGCAATTTCTTGGACACAAGACTGCTTTGAGATAGTAGTCAAGCAATTTGCAGAAGAGAGTCATGCAATTCAGCTTGGACGCAGCCAAACAACTTGTTGCTGGCCGAATGGTGAGCACCAACATGACTAAAAGGGTCAGATATGTCAGAGGCAGCTCAGCTGACACTTGACAGCAGTCACAACAACGTGTGTGGCTTGGTCTGCTGTATGCAGTATGCAATGCCAGCTTAGCTAGTATTTGTCTTGCAAGCCGGGACCTTTTGTCAACCAACTCAGACCATTTTGGCTGTCTGAACTTGCAGTGTGCATCAGGCACTGCTGCTGCATATGACAGACAACAGATGATGATTGTTGGTGAAAAATGCTCCAGCAGAATGGACAGGGTCCCTTGACCTTCTCAGTAAGAAATGGAATGGCAGGTCATATGTTGGCAGGCAAGCTATTTGATGGTGATGATCAGATCAATATCAGATTCACACAGTCCTAAATTCTTTGAGCAAGTTGGCTCACACTGCTTGATGGTCATCGTCATCTGTTAATTGAGTTGTGGGCTGTCAGATTGAGCCCAACAAGCACTTGGCGGCAATGTCAGTTGTGTGACCATTGATGTCATCAGTAAGCCAACTATCAGCATTGCAAGGACAACCCCGCTGCCGCTGTAGCCAGCTGCAGAGGCATAGATTCGGGGAATTTGATAGTCAAGACAGTAATGACCTCTGAAGACCTGCAAGGCAATTTTACAAAAGTGCACACTATGATAACATGCTCCTCTGCGGTCCACATATGACCATCTAGAGGTGCTTGATCAAGGTCCAAACGAGGCTATAGATCTTGACCCTGGTATTGCTAGCAGGAACTTTTACATGTCGGTTTGTTTGGACCTTGACAAGGTGCACAACACGACAGACCGATACAAATGCAGCAAATGCGCTCTTTGTCGTTGAAGACGACGCACTGTGCTGCCAATGATGGTGTAATCGCTTTGGCAAGGTCAAAGCAGCCAGATGTGCAGCTTATGGCAACGGAGGTTTGAGCCAGAGGGACTATGCATGTGCTCTACGCAATGTTTCTTGCTTGTCTGCCCTCTCCAGCTACAAATATCACAGTCTGGTTGTTCTTACACTGCATCAATGCCCCAGACTTGACCTTCTTCTTGAGTTGTACTCGTCTTTTGGCCAAGTTTGATGAGGGTGAGTCATGAAAGTCTATTGGCTCGCCATGTGTGCAGCCGTTGCAGTCCTGCAAAATCGATGACAAAATAAATCGCAGCTTTGCATTGCCATCATTGAACTTTCTGTTTGCCTATGTTTTTCAAGCATCTCTGTTCAACAGGCCAATCACCTGCCAGTTTTCCAGCATGGCTAACATGTCTGTTTTGCGCCAGGCGCTGGACATCTTGCCTTTTCGTGTGTCCGTTGATGAAGTAGCTGTCAAACAAGCAGTGATTGATCACCTGGCAAAAGAGGTATGCGTCGCAGTCAGGCTCCAGGTTCCACAGTCCAAATTTGATGTTAGTGACGAGGTCATGCAGACATGTTTGGCAACAGCACTTGTGAACACACAGCAACAAGTGATTGCTAACCCTCCCACCTTTGTTTCTATTCAAAGGAAGTACACAAAACGTGCATCCACACCTGCCTTGAGCAATGCAAGCAGCCTCTCGACTGGGTTGCCCAATGGTGCTGGTGGAAGGGCTGCAAGTCCCGAGGTTAGCAGCAGCAATCTGTCTGATCCAGCGTCAACCCTCTCAACAGGCAGCTTAGGGGTTGCAGACTTCACGGACCTGGGTGTGCTCAGGAGAGCCAAGAAATGGCGCTTTGACAAGCTTTCAAAAGCAGAGTTGGCTGGGCTCATCAACCACCATATGAAGCAAGATGCACCACAGTCTGCCACAAAAGGTCATCTGGTCAAAACGCTCATGGAATTTGCTGCCAGTAACGCCAAGTATGAAATTGTGTAGTCACTCATACAACTGCTAGGTAGTCTCTTGGTCACAGCTGGTTCGCAATGCATCTTATGCCAATTCATGAGTTACCCTAGCCTGCAACACCGTGTAGATTTGTTGAAGCCCTGTACAAGCGGCTCTATGAGCCTTGACGTTAGCCTTGTACAGCAAGACGAACATCATTTGAATTTCAGTGGGGGCCAACTTGGATACAATAACTGGGATTTTGCATCAGTTGCAGAATCGATGCCATCACTTTGATCAGTACCATGCAGACACAAGGTTGGAGATAGTTTGACTTCTATCATCATAGGGCTGATGCGCTAGTCATGCTGTGAGAAGGGCTAGAAGGGCTGAGTGGTGCTTCTTGTAGCCAATATGCTGTCTGCATCAACCTTGCGGCTCCCGTATATCAATGGGTACATGATGCGGCATTGGCCCAACGCTCATGGATGAAGGCATGGTGTGTTTTTCAAACACGCTTGAAATTGTGCAGATTTGAACTTCAGTTGGTGGAGGCAAGCATGATCAGCACTGCAACATTCTTTTGCAGATTTTCTGGCTGGTTATCCTAACACTGTACAAGCGATACCTCTTTGATTCACCAAAGGTCTGCAAAAGCCAGCAATGGCTGCTTCACAATCGTGCATGAGCTTGTCAAATGTGGCGTTCATGTCCTCTTTGTCGCTCTTACCGTCGTTGGATAAGTTTTCCAAGTCATCCAGCCCTGCCTCAAGAAGCCTCCACCGTTTGCTTGAAAGCTTGCGTTCCAAGCTTGCCTGCACATCCACGAAGTCTAGACGCCGTCTACAGATCAAGTCTTTCAATCCAGCATCCATTGGGACTGGCCTCCAAGCTGCGTTTTTCCGACGTTTGTCATCAGCGAAGCGATATTTTTCCAGATCTCCATCTCTGATGCAAACGTTGTGGCGTTGTGGCAAGTCGGCATTCAGGTGTTGAAGTTTCAGACAAGCTAGCAAAGCGGCAGCTGCATCCGACAGGCTGCATCCCAAGCGTTTCTCAATCGTTTTGATGTCGTTTTTGTTCACTAAGTCCTCCCATTCAGGATTTG
>JAABUW010008158.1_pt1 | contig 12334 bp, 11 predicted proteins | sample 5560081 | NCBI WGS metagenome assembly JAABUW01 (sample SAMN10711882, study PRJNA513363) | rock metagenome | isolation source: Antarctica rocks | place: Antarctica: Victoria Land, Knobhead sud | reverse complement strand
CGACGGGCGCCGGAAGCGGCGCGCCGTCCTCCGGCGGGGGCTTCGGCGGCAACCAGGGTGGCCAGGGCGCCTCCCCGGCGGCAGGCCAGCAAGGCGGTGGCCAGCAAGGCGGTGGCCAGCAAGGCGGTGGCCAGCAAGGCGGCGGCCAGCAAGGCGGCACGTGGGGCGGCGGCGGCGCGCCGTCGTACGACGAACCTCCCTTCTGACCGGCGACCCTCCGGCCACCGACCAGCAGCTGGTCGGTGGCTCACGCCCGAGGTGAGGCCCGCGCCGCGGACCGAGCTGCACGGCATACCAGTTCAACAAGACAGCTATCCCGGGGACCAGCCCCGGGCTCTCAATCGAGAAGGAGAGCACCACGATGGCAAAGCCCGTTGTGCGCAAGCCAAAGAAGAAGGCGAACCCGCTCAAGATCGCCAAGATCGAGAACATCGACTACAAGGACACCCCGCTGCTGCGCAAGTTCATCTCCGACCGCGGGAAGATCCGCGCTCGGCGAGTGACCGGTGTGTCCGTCCAGGAGCAGCGGCTCATCGCGACGGCCGTCAAGAACGCCCGTGAGATGGCCCTGCTGCCCTACTCGTCCTCGGCTCGCTGAGCCCGGGTACGAGAGCAAAGGAGAGACTGTGAAGCTCATACTGACGCATGAGGTGACGGGCGTCGGCGCTGCCGGCGACATCATCGACGTCAAGGATGGTTACGCCCGCAACTACCTGCTCCCGCGCCGTTTCGCGACCGCGTGGACCAAGGGCGGCCAGAAGCAGGTCGACGCCATCGTCAAGGCGCGGGCGACCCGCGAGGTCAAGTCGCTCGACGAGGCCCGCCAGATGAAGGGTCAGCTCGAGGCGAGGCCGGTCAAGGTCGCCGCGAAGGCCGGGAACGCCGGTCGGCTCTTCGGTGCGGTGAGCAACGCGGACATCGCTGCCGCGGTCCGGGCGGCCGGAGGTCCCGAGCTCGACAAGCGCAAGATCGAGGTGCAGGGCCACATCAAGACGACCGGTTCCTACGAGGCGCTCGTCAGGCTGCACCCCGAGGTCCAGGCCAGGGTCAACCTCGAGGTCGTCGCCGGCTGAGCGACACCGCTCACCAGCTCGGAGGGGCGTCTCATCCGGTATGCCGGGTGGGGCGCCCTTTGCCGTGGGGACGGCCCGGTCTGTCGCCGTCCGCCGCAACGACTCAGACATGTCTGGCAGGATGCGGTGACTGCCGCCGTCTGCCCGCAACGACTCAGAGACTGCTGGCAGGATGCGGGCGCAGCTGGCCAGCGTGGTCGGGGCCAGCGAACCGATACACTCCGTCCATGACCACGACGCCCCCCGGCCGCAGCGCGCTGCAGAGTTGGCGGCTTCCCTGATCGGGCGCTCTCGAGTGGTCACCACGAAGCCGCCCCGTCGAGGGCGGCTTCTGCGTGTCGACGTGTGAACCTCCTGGCGGGCGGACCAGTCAAGGAGCAGACCATCATGACCGTCGACACCCTCCAGCCGGTCGGCCCCCGGACGACACCTCTGGAAGGATTCACCCGTGACGACACCTGAGCCCGGCGTGGCCATCGTGGAACAGACACCACCCGCGGCCCGTCGCAGACGGATGCTCACCGGGGACCGGCCCACCGGCAAGCTGCACCTGGGGCACTTCGTCGGCAGCATCGAGAACCGGATCCGCCTGCAGCACGAGTACGAGACGTTCCTCATCATCGCCGACCTGCACATGCTCACGACGAAGAACACCCGCAAGGACATCGACGACGTCTCGAAGAACGCGCGGGACATGGTCCTTGACCAGCTGTCGGCGGGCATCGACCCGGAGCACGCGACGTTCTACCTGCAGTCGGCGATCCCCGAGGTCGCCGAGCTCAACACGCTCTTCCAGAACCTCGTCACCGTCCCGCGCCTCGAGCGGGTGCCGAGCCTGAAGGACATGGCCCGCGCCGCCGGCAAGGACGAGATGCCCTACGGCCTGCTCGGGTACCCCGTCCTGCAGGCGGCCGACATCCTCTGCGTCAAGGGCGACATCGTGCCGGTCGGCAAGGACAACCACGCGCACGTCGAGGTGACCCGCGAGATCGCGCGCCGGTTCAACTTCCTCTACGGCGAGATCTTCCCCGTCCCCGAGCTCATCGAGTCGGAGATCACCACCCTCATCGGCACGGATGGCCGGTCCAAGATGAGCAAGTCCCTGGGCAACGCGATCATGCTGTCCGACGACGACGCGACGGTGCGGCGGAAGGTGACAGGGATGTACACCGACCCCAACCGGATCCGGGCCGACATCCCTGGGACGGTCGAGGGCAACCCCGTCTTCGCCTACCACGACGCCTTCAACGACGCCCCGGCCGAGGTCGCTGACCTCAAGGAGCGCTATCGTGCCGGGACGGTCGGGGACGTCGAGGTCAAGGACAAGCTCACCGTGGCCATCAACCGCTATCTCGAGCCGATGCGCGAGCGGCGGGCGACGTTCGAGAAGCGCAGCGGCCTCGTCGACGAGATCATCGTCGACGGCACCGAGCGGACCCGCCGGGAGGTCCAGCTCGTCGTCGCGGAGGTCAAGAAGGCCATGGGTCTCACCGGCAGCTACAACCAGCTGCGCCGCAAGGCCGAGCAGGCCCGCAAGCGCCGCGACGCCTGACCCCAGCTCGGGTAGAGGTATGAACGAGCGCTAGAGAGCTCGGCGATACCTCCCCCGGTCTGGCGGCCCGGACGCAGGCTGGTATGCCGCGTGGAGTGCCCGGAGGTCAGGCGCGGTCGGGCGTCGGTGGGGGAGCGTCGCCGCCCTGCTCACCGGCATACTCCTGCTCCTGCGCCTTCTCCATGCGGCGGGAGCGGACGCTCCAGACGACTGCCGCCACGACGACGACGACGACGAGCCCCACTGCCAGGCCGCGCCCGACCTTCTGCTCGATGGCGTGGTAGGAGCTGCCGGCGAGGTAGCCGAGGATGACGTAGAGCGAGCCCCAGATGATGCCGCCCGCGGCGTTCCAGACGAGGAAGCGGCGGTAGGGCATTCTCGCGGCCCCGGCGAGGGCTGGCATCATCGCCCGGAAGAACGCGGTGAAGCGGCCGAGGAAGACCGCCGACCCGCCGCGGCGCTGGAGGAAGCCCTCGGCGCCGTTGAGCTTGTGCCGGTGGTTCCGGAGGAAGCGGCCGTCGATGATCTTTGGGCCGAAGACGTGCTTGCCCACCTCGTAGCCGACGCTGTCCCCGACGATGGCTGCGACGACGACGACGATCATCGAGATGGCGAGCTGCGTCTGACCGAAGCTCGCGGAGACACCGGCGAGGACGGCAGCCGTCTCGCCGGGAAGGACGAAGCCGATGAAGATCGCGTCCTCGGCGAACACCAGCAGCCCGACGATGACGTAGATCCAGATCGGGGAAAGCTGCAACAGGCCGTCGAGGAAGGAGCTCACTAGACCATTGTCACCCTCAACGCGAGCCGTTCCCCTCGCCGCACGGTCAGCGGGCCTCGTCGGACGGCGCGCCGGCGGAGCCCGTCGGGTCGGACGGGGCCTCGTCGCCCCCGGGCTCCGCGGCGCTCTTGTCGCCCCCGGGCTCCGCGGCGCTCTTGTCGCGTCCGGGCTCCGCGGCGCTTCCGGCCGCGCGAGCGTCCTCGTCCTCGTCCTCGGCCGGGTTGATCGAGCCCGGCGCGATCTCGAGCAGCCGGTCCTCGGCTTGGTGAGCCTGCTTGATCGCGTCGTCGACGCGCTCGAGGTCGATCGGTTCCTTGGCGTCCATCGGCTTGCTCCTTGTGGTGGGTCCGGGTCGACTCAGGCCCCACTCTGCCGCTCAGCCGCGTCTCTGACCAGTGCAGACAGGTGACCTCCGCAGATCAAGACACCGAGCTCAGTCGACTACGGGGCGGGCTCTGCGCTCGCGGACGACGGCGGCTCAGGTCGGGAGCGCTGGGTGACCCGGGGCAACAGGGACTCGACCGCTTCCACACCGAAGACTCGCCGGGCTACGCACGGTCGCACGCCGATGTGTGGTCATGGACGAGGAGTTGGGACGGCAGCCGGCTCTCCAGCGATTGGACCACAACCGCCAGACACACCACCAAGCGGTGGTGAGGGCCGAGAGGCGCGGGGCATCGACACGGCGCCTCTCGGCAGGTGCGCGAGCCGGTGCCGACAGGAGACACTGGGTGCGTGCCTGAGCCCTCGAGAAGCGAGCGCACCGTGCGGGCGGTCGAGCTTGACGTGCGCACGAACTCGCTCAACCTGATCCGGCTCGTGCTGGCGTTCATGGTGCTCTTCGCGCACGGGTTCTATCTCGCGGGGCTGGGGACGGGTCCGGGCTTCCGGGGTGAGAATCTCGGCGGCTGGGCGGTGTTCGGATTCTTCACGGTCAGCGGGTACCTCATCACGGCAAGCCGGTTCGCCAACCCGTTCGGCACCTACCTCCTCCACCGAGTGGCCAGGATCTTCCCCGCGTTCCTGATCTGCCTTGTCGTCACCGCGGGCATCTTCGCGCCGGTGGCGTGGTGGACCGAGCACCGGGGCCTCAGCGGGTTCCTTTCGACCGGGACGTCGCCGATCGAGTACGTCCTGAGCAACGCCCTCCTCAAGGTCAACGCGATGGACGTCGCCGGGACGCCGGGGCCGGTGCCCTATCCGGGTGCGTGGAACGGGTCGCTGTGGACCCTTTGGTTCGAGTTCGGCTGCTACCTCATCGTCGGGGTGCTGGTCTGTCTGCCGGGCGTCCGGCGTCACCGGTGGCTGATCACCGTGGCGTTTGTCGGCTCCATAGCCGTGTGGGCGAACATCGACACGCTGCTGCCGACCTTCGGCGGCAGCACCGACATCGGCCTGTTGGCCCGGCTGGTGCCGCCGTTCCTCGGGGGCGCCGTCGTCCAGACGGTGATCCGTCGGGTGCCGCTGCATGCCCCCCGTGCCCTGGCCGCGACGGCGCTCGCGGCAGCGTCGGTGTCGTTCATCGATGGATGGGGCGCCCAGTTGGCGGCTCCCCTCATCGTCTACGCCCTCCTCTGGCTCTCGACGGTGCTGCCGTCACCGGCCCTGATCCGGCGGCACGACATCTCCTACGGCGCCTACATCTACGCCTTCCCCGTGCAGCAGCTGCTCGCCTACGCCGGGCTGCACCGGCTGGGCGTCTACGCGTTCGACTTCGTCGCGGTCGTGGCCACGGCGGTGCCGGCCGTGCTGAGCTGGCGGTTCGTCGAGCGACCGGTCATGCGGTGGGCACGTCGGGCTGGGCGTCGATCCACTGGGCCAACCGGGTCAGCCCCGCCTCGAGTGAGGACTGCGGAACCCAGCCCAGACGGTCTGCTGCGGCCGTGATGTCGGCCCATGCGTGCCGGACGTCACCAGGTCGGAACTGCCCGGTCACGCGAGGAGCCGGGGCGCCGAACTGTCCGGCGATGATCGCGGCCGCCATCGCCATCGTCTGGAACTCGCCGGACCCGATGTCGATCGGCCCGGGCCCGGGGGCCGGTGACGTGCACGCGAGCATGACCGCCCGGGCGACGTCGTCAACAAGGACGAAGTCACGGCGGACCTGACCGTCCTCGTAGAGGGGAATCGACGCACCCTGCCGGGCCATCCGGCAGAAGAGCGACATGATGCCCGTGTAGGGGTTGATCAGCGACTGACCTGGTCCGTAGACGTTCTGCAGGCGCAGCACGACCGGCTCGACGCCGAACGACAGTGCCCACGACGTGAGGACGTGTTCCTGGGCGAGCTTCGTCGCGCCGTAGACGCTGACGGGGGTCGACGCGGTGCTCGTCGCGCACATCGGCAGCGGCTCGGCACCAGGGAAGTCCCACTGCCCCTTCTCGAGCATCTCGAGTGACCGCTGGCCGGGGTAGAACGACTCCGTTCCGGGACCGCCCCCCCTGTCGCGTCGCCGCCACGCCCCCTCGCCGTAGACCGCGCGGCTGCTCGTCAACACGATCCGCCGGGGAAGCACCTCCCGGCGGACGAGCGCGTCCAGCAGCTGCGTCGTGCCGACGACGTTGACGAGGGCGTGCCGGTTGGACTCGGTCAGGGACTGGCCGGTGCCGGTCTCGGCGGCGAGGTGGAGGACGACGTCGGGGCGGACGCCCCTCCCGCCGAGGAGCCGGTCCCAGCACTCGGCAACGGTGACGTCGCCGACGACGAGCTCGACGCGGCCGTCGAGCTCGGCAGGTCGCGACCGACTTTCGTGGACCTGGGGGTGGAGGCTATCGACGACGACGACCCGGTCGAACGAGGTTGCGAGCGCACCCGAGGCGGCGCAGCCGATAAAGCCGGCGCCCCCGGTGACGAGCAACGTCTGGCGACCCACGGGCTCAGTCTCCTCCAAGAGCGTGCCGGGTCAAGGCGCCCACCGTCGGCCAGCGGCGACGCACGAGCGCCCCCGGCAGCAGGGTCAGTGCGTGCGCCCGCGACGTCAGCCGGGCGCGGGCCGCGCGTTCGGCCCTGCGCCACCCAAGCTCGCGCGCCTGCGTGGCCGCCAACGCGAAGTAGGCCCGCTCGTCCGCGAATCGGCTACCGTCGAGCAGCTTGGCGGACGACGCGCTATCGACATGCCGCCTGTAGTGGAAGCAGACCGTCGGCTCGAGCAGGAGGGAGTTCCCACGGCATACGAGGTCGACGACCAGGGCGAGGTCCTGGATGATCGGGAAGCCGTCACGAAAGTCCACCTCGTGGATCCGGTCCACCCGGAACGCGAGCGACGGCCAGTAGAGCCAGTCGCCGTGCAGCAGTGAGGTGGCGAGCGCCTCGCCCTGGAGGAGGCGAGCGTTGCGTGCGGTCGGCCGGACGAGGCGCTGCTTGACGGAGTCGACCAGCGTGCGCACGACGCGACCCTTCTCGTTGATGACACGGACCCCCGGCTGTATGATCGCCGCGTCCGGAAACCGTTGGTGCGCCTCGAGAACGACGTCGACATAGTTGGGGAGGAGCACGTCATCGCAGCCGGGGATCACCATGACCTCCTCGGTCGCGAGTGAGACGCAGTGCCGGTAGTTCGCGGTGATTCCCTGGTTCTCCTCGTGTCGCAGGTAGCGCACGCGCGGGTCATCGATCGCCGAAAACCATTGCGCCACCGCGGGGCTGGGGTACGCGTCGTCGATGACGGTCAGCAGCCAGTCGCCGTTGCGCTGAGCGAGCACGCTCTCGACGGTCTTCCGAAGGAGCGCCGGGTCGCCCCAGAAGGGGACGAGGATGTCGAGAGCCACGGCGACAGGGTATGCCGTGTAGTCGCCGGGGCGCCGCGGGTGACCGTCAGCGGGTGGCTCCGGTGACCAGCCAGGCGTCGCTGCGGAAGCGCCACCACAGCCCGACCCCCCGCAGTGCCATGAACCCGGCACCGAACCACACCCACAGACCGGCGAGTTCGTGGCCGGAGCCGCCGGGCAACGGCTGCCCACCGCGAGCCGCGAAGAGGACCACCGGGACCCAGACGAGGACCGCGACGACCATGGCAACGGCGAGCCAGACGTTGTCGCCCGCTCCCATGAGCACCCCGTCGATGACGAAGACGTAGCCGGCGAGCCACTGGACGAGCGCGATGACGACGAATGCGCCGGTCGCCGCCCCAACCACTCGGGCGTCGTTGGTGAAGCCACTCGAGATGACCCGGCTGAGCGCGAGGACGACGACCCCGGTGAGGATCCCGCCGCCGATGCCCCACCGGGCCATCGTGCTTGCTGCGTTCCGCGCCGATGCCGGGTCCCCCGCGCCGAGTGCGCGGCCGGTGATGGCCTGCGCGGCGATGGCGAGAGCGTCCAGCGAGAACGCGAGAAAGCTCCACACCGTGAGCGCGATCTGGTGGCCGGCCAGGGTGGCGTCGCCGTACCCCGCTGCGACGCCCGTCGTCACGAGGAGCACCGCTCGCAGGGCCAGCGTGCGCACGAGGAGCGGCACCCCGCCCCGCGCCGCCCGCAGAACCCTGGTGGCATGGAGGCGGAGCGGGGCCTGTGCGGCGAGGGCCTTGCGGATGACAGCGGCGATCAGCCCCGCCGCCATCCCGGTCTGCGCGATGACCGTGCCCCATGCTGAGCCCGCGATGCCCCAGTGCAATCCGTAGACGAAGAGGACGTTGAGCGCGATGTTGGCCCCGAAGCCGGTCACCGACGCGATGAGTGGAGTTCTGGTGTCCTGAAGTCCGCGCAGCACCCCCGTGACGGCAAGGACGACGAGCATGCCCGGTATGCCGGCCGCAGAGATCCGCAGGTAGGTCGTCGCCTGCACCTGCACCGCTGCAGAGGCGCCGAAGGCCGCACAGAGGCCGGGAGCGGTCCATGCGACGACGCCGGCGGTGACCGTGCCGAGGAGCACCGACAGCCACAGTCCGTCGACGCCTGCGCCGATCGCGCCTCGGGTCGACCCGGCTCCGAGCTGGCGCGCGACGACGCTCGTCGTGCCGTAGGCGAGGAAGACGAAGACGCCGGCGGCGGTGAGCAGGACGGAGGAGGCCACACCCAGCCCCGCGAGCGGGACGGTGCCGAGGTGCCCGACGATGGCCGAGTCCGCGAGGAGAAAGAGCGGCTCCGCCACGAGGGCGAGGAAGGCCGGCACCGCGAGCCGAAGGATCTCGCGTCTCACCGCGGGTGCGGATCGTCGGAAGGTCGCTGTACCGGAATGCTGCACGCGCCGCTGTGGTCCTGCGGCCGCAACATCACGTCGGCCAGCCTAAACTGCGGTCGGAACCCGGGGGCCTGGCGCTGACGTCTGAGCCTCAGGACCGAGCCCACCGCGCTCGTCTCGAGCAGAGGAACTGTCCATGTCCATGTCCACCCCTCACCCCGACTCGCCGCAGGACTCGTCGAAGACCACCTCGACACCTTCTGGCTTCGGGCCGCCGGCCGAGCCGGCGCCCGGGCAGCCGATGCCGAGCTACGCCGAGGGCCGGCCCCAGCCGGGCGGGTACCCGCAGCAGCATCCGGGCTCCCCACGGGACGGCTACCCGCAGCAGTTCCCCGCGCCGGACGGTCAGCAGCCGCCATACGGCATGACCGCTCCGGACCCGGTCCGGAAGGCCGCCGCCAGGAAGATGCTCATCTGGGGTGCGATCTGGTTCTTCGGCGGGATCGTGCTGACAGTGGTCTTCGTCGTCGGCTCGCGAGGCACCCACATGCCGATCTTCTGGGGCGCCTCGATCTACGGGATCATCCAGCTCGTCCGCGGAGGCATCGCGATGTCGAAGGCCCACGGCTGAGCGCCCCCTCTCGCCTCAGGACGTGAGCTTGAGGCTGCCCCAGGTGTGTCGCTGGTCGGCGTCGTTGCCGTGCCGGTTGCCGTTGTTGCTCACCATGTCGGCCAGCTCGCCCCGGCGGCTGCCGCTGGGCACGGCGTCACTGACGTTGAGGTTCATCGCGAGCTTGAGCCCGGCGGGGGCGCCCGACACCCTGAGTGCCGACCAGGGCATGGCTGCCTCGACCACGTAGCCGCCGTTGATGACCTGCGCGACCACCTGGCGTCCCTCGACGTCCGGTCCGGGAACGAACACCGCGCCGCCGGCCACGTTCATCGTGCCGATGACACTGTTGTCCGGCTTCGGTCCGAGAAGGACGTGGACGTCGTTCGGGCGCAGGGTGCTGGTCGGCCCGTCCGGGTCCCAGACACCGAGCTCGAAGCTGACGCTGTCGCCCTTGTAGAGCTGGGACGGGTCCTTCTCGTGCGTCTGGGTGAGCTGGGCATCCTTCACCACGACGTAGGCGTAGAGGTTCTGTGTGTCCCAGCCGAGCATCCACCGACCTTCGACCGTCCCTGGTGCTCCCTCCGGCGCCACGACCTGGGTGGAGGCGTATGCCGGGTGGTTCAGCCACTCGGTGGGCGCACCGTCGATGGTCGGTGGAGTCGTCATCCTCGCTGCCGTCACCTGAGCGGTGCTCTCCGCGGCCGCCGCGCCGTTTGTGTCGTCCGAAAGTCTCAGGGTGGTGTAGAGGATCCCGGCAAGGAACAGGACGAGCACCACGGCGGCAACGGCGAGCACCGTCCGACGGGGGCGGCGGGCGGGTGACGGAGCCGTCACGAGCCCGGAGGGCGACATGGCCCGGGAGTCGGGCGGTCCGTTGGGCCCCGGCTGTAGGGGCGCCGTCGTCGGCGACGCCGCCACGCTCTCAGAAGTCGGGGGTATGCGCCCGGTCGTCTCCTCCTCACCCCGCGGCCAGGCCGCGCCCTCCGCCCGCGGACCGGGTTCTGCCAGACCTCGTGGCGGCCTGGGTCCGGCGGCGACCGGCTCAGGCGACGGTGCCGCCTCGCGCTCGACGACCGGCTCGCGCGGAGCCGGCGTGATGCCGTCGAAGACCTGGCCGTCGGGCGAGCGCAGGAAGAGGATCGGCGTGGCCCACTCGGCTTCGTAGTCCGCGAGCAACGACTTGCGGGCACTCGTCACCGCCTGGTCCACTGGTAGCCCGTCGGCGAGGGCGCCGTAGAACTCGCCGGTGAAGGTGGTGGCGGCCCCGTCGCTGATGGGGAACTGCATGGCGACGACGGCGGTGACGTCCTGCTGGATCAGGCCCTGAGCCATCCCGCTGAACGGGTCCGTTGCGTCGACCCGCGCCGACTGGCAGGCATTGAGCAGCACGAGGCGGAGGGGGTCGTGGTCGCGCATGTGCGGCCCGAGGACGGACGGGGTGACGCGCACGCTGCGCCCGTAGCGGTCGCAGAAGAACAGCACGCCGTCCTGGGGCCGCTCGTCGTAGTCGCCGTGGCCGATGAAGTGCAGGATGTGGACCTCATTCCGGCGAAGCCACGTCCCGAGGTCTGACATCGTCGCCGCCGGGAGTCGGTCGAGGTGGACGAGGCCCTGCTCGATCTTCGGAGCCATGGCGGCGTTGACCTTGGCCCACTCCCCGTCGACGTCGAGCTCGGGCAGGTCGGTCGGGGAGGAGATGACGCACAGGATTCTCAGTGGGCCGTTGACGACGAGTGGCCGAGGCGGCTGGGCGACCTCGAGGAAGCGGACCCGCGGAGTCTTCTCGGACTGGGCGATGAAGCTGTTGTTCCGTCGGTCGTAGAGCAGCTCCCAGGGCAGTCCCGCGATGGCCGGAGCGTCGGTGAGCCGCAGCCGCAGCCGCAGCCCGTCGCCGCTCTGGCGGGCCGCGTCCTGACTGCGTGACCAGGCGAGCCTGAGGTCATCGGTGAACACGGTCTCGAAGAGCGGGCCGCCAAGGTCCATCGTCGCCTGGATCTGGGGGTCATGAGCGGCTCGCCGGGTGCCCGAACGGCCGGGATCGAGCTTGAGGAGGAGGTTCTCGAGCTGGGTCGGGTCGAAGGGCAGGGTGAAGCGGGTGCTCGGGCTCTCGCCCAGCGGGCAGCTCGTGACGCGGGCGCGATAGCTTCCGGCCTCCTCGGCTTCGATGAGGAGGTCGAAGTTCTGGTACCTGCGCGAGCCCACGGCGAGGTCGTCTACTTCTGGCTCGGGGCACGAGGAGCGACATGGCAGAGGACCTGCGACCAGAAGGCATCCCGGTCGACATCGACAACGTCGGGATCACGACGCCCGGACTCTCCGGCCGGGTGGAGGTGCACCAGCCGGGCACCTCCGGCATGAGGGGTGCGGAGGACTCCACCGAGGAGTTCCGGCGAGCACTTGACGAGGCGTCCATGGCCGAGCAGCTCACTGTGGAGATCTCCCAGCAGGCCGAGCTCGACGCCAACGGCGGCAGCCGGGCCGGCGGGGGCGGCAGCGAGATCGTCGTCGAGGTGCCGGCTCCGGGCGACGGCAACGGACAGGTGCTCCTGTATGCCGCGGAGGACGGCTCGCTGACGTGGCACCTGCCCGACTCCGTACCGCCAGAACAGGTCGCGACCCGCGGCAGCGAGCGGCGGACCTACCGGATCCCCCGGTCGGTGGTCACGCCCGAGCAGGGTGACGTAATGGGGTCGGGACAGCGGGGAGTCCTCGGCGCCATCGGGACGAAGCTGTTGAAAGTCCTCGTCTTCCCGCTCATCGACCCGGTCCTCGGCAAGGTAGGCGACCACTTCGCGGGTCGGTGGGAGGAGAAGAACCGGCGCAACCAGGTGCGGTGGTTCGGGCCGGACGTGTTCACCTCCAGGGACGTCCCGGCCTTCGCGGCGTCGGACTGGACCACCTCCCGGGCCGGCGCGGCCCTTCTCTTCGTCCACGGCACGACCGCCCAGGCGCACACGGCGTTCAACCAGATCTCCCCGGAGGTGATGACCGAGCTGCACCGGCGATACGCCGGGCGGGTGTTCGCCCTCGACCACTTCACGATCTCGGTGACTCCGCACGAGAACGTGCCGTGGCTCGCCGAGCAGATGGGAGTGGGCGCACCGCTCACGCTCGACGTCGTCACCCACTCCCGCGGGGGACTCGTCGGGCGGGCGCTCGCCGAGCGGGCGACCGAGCTCGGTTTTGCGGACCGGCTC
>JAABUW010008157.1_pt1 | contig 12336 bp, 1 predicted proteins | sample 5560081 | NCBI WGS metagenome assembly JAABUW01 (sample SAMN10711882, study PRJNA513363) | rock metagenome | isolation source: Antarctica rocks | place: Antarctica: Victoria Land, Knobhead sud | reverse complement strand
TATAATAACTAATTGTTATTAGCATTAAAAACGTCTAATCTAAGTATTTTTATTAGATTAAATTTATTATTGATTGCTAAGTTTCTACGTCAAATAATAGTATTGTTAACAACGATGTCATTGATTCTTATAATTATTGTCTAAATTAATCTAATCTATACAATTAAATAGTATCTTAGAATTGAAATTTGTTTGCAAATTATATTATTATATATTTTTGTCTTAAAATGTAGTAACTATTAGCAACAAAATGTTTAATTTATGTTCTTAATATTTGTTACTTTATTTAATTGTGTCTTTAAAGCTTCTAGTTCTTTGTTAAATTAAATGTATTTGTTTCTTAAAATCTTTTTTTTCAATACAATGTCAAAAATATTAATAGAAAGTTCGCTCTTTTTTTTTTAACAAGTTTAAGTTTATTCGTAGATAAAAAACACAAATTATAAATTTAAGTTTATTAAAAAACAAAGCGTTAAGTTGTTTTGTTTGCTTTTTGTTTTTGTTGTTTTTAATCGAAGAATTTACAAATTATTGTTGTAGTTAAATCTTTTTTTAAAGATCAACTTCGATTAACTATTATAACGTCGTTATTGTTTCGTATATCTCTTAAAGATACTAAAGTTGACGAACGAGTCTCTTGTTATTTTAATTAAGATTATACACTTGTCTTTGCGTTCTCTTGTGTACAACTTCGAGATATAGACGTTTTAAACATTTAAAATCAAAACAATATTGTGTGTTTTGTAGCTTTGTTTCGTTGCGTAAAAGTCTAGCATAACAAGTCGCTTCTATAGAATATTACTTGCGTTTCAAAATAAACGCAATTTAAAAAAAATAAGAATTATTAGTTTCTATTGATTTCGTAGAAGAAATTGTACTATTTTCTTTAATAAAAAACAACGTACTTCACGAGAAAACGAAAAGTATTAAAATAGTTTTGAAATTTAGACTACGTAACGACTAGAATATCTTATAAAATATTTTTTTAATAATATATGTAAGAGAAGAAGATAAGCTAGACGATGCAAAAGCGTAGTCGCTAAATCTATAGTAGTAAGCGAAGATTCTTAATAATTAAGATATCTTATCTATACTCGTCTTTAACTATTAGAAATTCGAAAAGTATCTAAGTTTAACTATTTTACGATACAATTGCTACTTGTATCTTTTAAGTATTATAATAGTCTTATTTGTTTCTCACTAACGTAAGATATTCGCGTTTATATAGATTTAACTTTCTTTTTTTTTCTCGCATAGCGATCAATAGATAATGCGTATTTAATACTCTTATTAATTTTAATAACAATAGCATAATCTAAAATCAAGATAAGATTTAAACGAATTTGATCAATGCTATTAACATCTTAAACCTTAAACATTATATTGAACAATTTTGTCTATTATTTTAGATACATAAAAAATTATTAATCTAGCATCGTATTCTTGAGTACATAAAACGAAAACAAGAAAATTTTAAAATTACAAGCGTTTGTCGTTTAGACAAGTTAATTTTTGTTAATTTATTTTAATTTTTTTGCATCTTTATCTTTGATTCAACTTAATTAGAGATTTTTCTTTCGAATCTCGAGAAACTTGCGATATTTATTATTAAACTAAAATGTCTTTTGCAATTTTCTTTTTTGCGTTTGTTTTAAAGTTTTTTGACAAAAAGATTAGATAAATTTTGCAATACTTAACATTTTTTTCTTAGACTTATGCGTGATTGCAATCCAAATTAGTAAATAGTTTAATTATTGCTTCGAGAATAAATATTACGATCTTTTTTTTGATAGCGACTAGTTGCTCTCGTTATACGAGCTATATATAATTAAGATGTTATAGTAACGAATAACAATATATACGTTAAAGTCAATAAAATGCGCTAGTTTGTTCGTCTTCTTGATAAAAGTGTTTTTTCGTTTACGTTATAATTTTCGCTTTTCTTGTAACAATTAAATTGTCGTTAATAACAAAGCATTCTACGAAGTTCTTATTTCGAAGCTATTATTTCGAAGCTATTAAATTTGTGTTTCAATTTAATTCGTCTTAATTAATTTATGTCGCAAAGAAAAAAATCTATTTAATTAGAAGAAAATCTTTAATTGACGCATTCGATCTTAAGTTCTTTTTTAATCGTATTCGTATCTAGATAAAACTACAATTGTTTTAAAGAATTTATTTTTGCTCTTCTAAATTAAGTTCGTTATATCTTGCTATTTAAAATTTTGATTTTTTTTAAAAATTTGTTTACAATTCTTTGCGCATCTTTATGAAACTAGCACGAATTTATATAATTTTCGTAAATAGCATTTTTGTTATTTTGACAATTATTAATTTTTTTCTTCGATTGTTACAAATTATTAGTACTTATTGGCTTCTTTTGTTTCGCTATCTCGTGTATTTTGTTTTTTTATATTGTTATTATGTTTTAAAATTATAATTATGCTTCGAATTATTACTTCAATTGTCTTATTTTGTTATCAATATGTTTTTTGATCTTTTTAAAGTTATTACGATATCTAAAATATAGTTTCGCATTAGTATTCTTTTATTTATTAACTTGCTATTGTTTTATTTAGAAACTTACTTCAACTTTTTTGTAAATTTGATTAATATTTTTATTGAATTCTTTCGAACGATTTACGCATTTTTTAATCTTATAACTACTCTTTTAGGCGATATATATATAGCGTTAAGTGTTGTCAATTACGTCAATAGCAATCTGCAATTAGCACGCTAGACTTGTAACTTAATTGTGAGTATCGCTATCGTAATAGAAACTTATGCTAATATAGAGCAAACAAAAATTGATTTAACTATGTTGTTAATTTTGTTATTAAGTTTGTTTCGAAGACTCTTATACGAAATTTTTCTTCGTAATTATTAGACTTTCGTTGTAGCAATACTTTATTTTTTATAACGACATACGATGAATAACACAAATATTTCGCGATTATGTGTGTATTCTTTTTTAAACACTTTTGTATCGACATTTGCGTTTAAGATTTGTTATTGTTTTTACAAAAACTTTGCGATAAATTAATCTTGTTTACGAATTTATTTGACAAAAATCAACGACGCAATTACGATTACATTATTCGTATCTTAATCTTAAACTATAAAAACAAATTAATACGTTAACGTTTAAATTTCGTCTATTAACTTTTAATAAAGTTACTTATTTATAATAGCTAGATAAATTAAAGGATAAATGTCTAGTCTTTTGTTTATTATAAAGTCGCAAGAAGAATTAACTAGAAAGCTCGTGTTATGCGCGATCGACTTCGAATTAAAATCTTTGATATTACAATATTAACTTGTATTCTTTTTTGATTTTTACGATTTACGTATTTTTATAAAAAATTATAATAACGTTTTACTTATTGCTTTAGACTTCAACATTGTCGCTCAAATCTTTTATGTCAAAGAGTTAATTCGTAACTATTATCGATATAAAGTTTGCACACGTCGTATTTATTTAATTTAACAATTGCACAATTTTAGTAAGTTTACATTCAAGCAAAAAATTTATTTATAGCATTTTTACGATTATAGATAATAGACTAGTTGCATTGAATTTTTTGAACAAAGCGCTTCAAAAGAATGCGAAACAAAACGTCTACGTAAGCTCTTTAAACAACGATCTATTTTGTTATCTTTAACAAAAGTAGATACTTCAAATATTTATTTTTTACAAATTAGATACTACAAACTCGCATAACTTTTCTAAAATATATGTTCGAATCTTTATTATTGATGGGGTAATAAATGTTTAAGAAGTCTTAAAAATAAAGATAGCTAACTCTTATGTTAAATATGTTGATAATAATATCAAACAATATATAGATAAAGAATGAAATTTAATGTTAATTGCGAGTAAGTATATCGACGATAAAATATAATAATATATCTAAAGATTCTTTAGTGTTAACTTCGAATAATTTTCGTAACAAAGTAAGAACTTAAGTTCGACAATCTATACGTATAAATTAAAGAATATAGTATTTTGCGCATAACTATTAGTTATTTCGTTAGACAAGATTTTAGAATTTTATTTATTGTCGTATTTACAATAGACTATCGAGAAATTTATATATATATAATTTCAATTAGATGTTTTTAATATTTAAGCTCTTAGATTAGAAATCTCTATAGTCAATTAATAATTACGCACGAGATTAAATTTCTATTAAGTAAAAATTCTTTAAAAAGAACGTTTAGACAAAACTTGTTACGAAGTCTTTTTACAATAAAAGCGATAAAAGATCTTTATAACATTGTAGTATTTTGACGTTACATTTAGATTTTTTAGCATATTTAGTTTAAAGAGTTACGTAGTATATTGATAAATACTTAGAGCTATAAAATAGACGAAGCGAATCTAGTGCTACAACGTTTTATTCAAAATTAAGTAGTTACTTTTATTGTAGCTTCTTAATAATTGAAGTTTGTTTTGTTGAATCTTCGATCAAACTAGTTGTTTCGAATCGTTTTTTCTTAATTAAGATTAATTTTATTGCGATCGATCAATTTTTAAATATATTTGTTCACATTATCGTCGTAGAACGTGTAACTATAACTATTTTCATTGTTGTCAATAATTACTTTATAAATATAGTTAATTTGTTCGAATTTTCTAGCAAGATTTCCAACATTAAGAATTTTGTTAAAAGTCAAAGTATATATTTGTGAATCTTTATGCTAGTAAACGTAATAAGATATAAGATTTAAATCAATCTTAAAGTTTTTACTATTAAACAATTTCTTCAATTTCAATTTTATCTTTTGAGTTAAATGATAGACTACGTCTTAAATATTTAGAACAAGCTTTATAGTAAAGTGAATCTTGTGCAAGTCTTTATAGTAGATATAAGATTATAAATATCTTAAAAAAAGATTCTTTTTAAACTCGCGTTGTTAAGTATAATTTGTAAGTAAAACTTACTTAAGATGTTTTAAAAACAACAACTATAGCAAACGATTATAAGCAATATTTTTTATGTTCGCTTTTAAAAATATAGAATCTTCTTAATATTAAGTTGTGAATTTGTTAATTTAACTTAAATTTTGAAATATTGCGTTTTAGATTTTGTCGTTTATTTCTATGTTAAAATTGAGTTGAAATTGTAAAGTATAAAACGCATATTTTGTTAAAAAATTTAAAAGATAACTTGTTATTATGTTCTAGATTTTTTAAGATTTCTTCTTCTTTAAATTATAAGAAATTGGCGCGCTTATTGTATTAATATATAAATGTATTTTTAGAAATATTAACACTTGAAACTTTAATTTTTTGACAAAATCGTTTGTTACAATAACAATAAATCTTAGACTTAAAAAAGAAAAATAGTAGCGAACTAGATTAAAAATCGAAAACTTGAACAATTGCTATACTATTTGTAAATTTATTGATATTTTTGATTTTAAGAGTACTATATATACTTTAATAGAGATTGCTCAAATATATAATGTTTATTATATAGTTTGTAGTTCAATTATACATATTTCGATTGCATGCTATAATTTATTCTAATACGTTTTGTTAAACTAAAATTTGAAAAATTACAAACGTAGATTGTGCGAACAATAGAAATCTATTTTTTAAAGTAGTTATAAATATCAACTAGTTCTATAATTGTGTTGCAACTAGAATGCGTATTTATTTGCGTTAATGCGATCGCAATCTCTATATATTAATCGATCGCACTTCTATATTTTTAGACTTTTAACAACAAATTTAATATCTAAAACACGCGTAAAGACATTACGTTATATTTGTATTATAATTCGCATTATTATAGAAGTAAAATTAAACAAATATAAATTGTTAAAATAATCGCTAAAATTGATTTGCGCACTCTTAGTAATTTGATTTGTGCAATATAATTTATCGCTTATAAAAAATTGTCAATAACGTATCTATAATTGTCTAGACACTAATGAATTGTCTATAACTATAATTTGATTTTTGAAATTAATTTTTGTATTTTCGTTGCTAAGAGCGATTGTGATTTTAAGTCTTTAAGAAAAGCGAAGTTTCTTCTAAACTATCTTTAAATTGTTTTGAGACATTTAAATTGTAAATATCTTGCTAAAAAAAATCGAATTTTAATAAAGAGCAAAGTTGTTTGCGATTAATTTGTTTCGATTTAATTTATTAAATAAGCTCTTGACGTTACAATAGTTTTGTTGCGTTAACAAAAAAACCTTTTGAAACAACAACAAACGAAAGTTTTGTTTAAGAAAGAGTTAAAATATTGTTGTGTAACTCAAAGTAACAATAATAATTACTATTTGATCAATACAAAAAAAGATATTGTTGTTATCTCAATTAAGTAAGAACAAGTCGACGCAATATAACTCTAAAATATAGAGATCAATAAAGAGCTACTTTAGAGCGATAAAATATAGTGAATTATTATAACGATATTTGAGATATACAACATAGATTAGATTGTATTAAAAAGTTACTAAGATAATGCTAAAAATAATTACGCAAAATAAAAGAATTAAAGAAACGATAATTAAATAGATTATTTCTATTTATTTATTAGTATTTAAGCTTTGTAATTAAGAGTTTGTAAAAGCTATTAATATATGCAAGATTTATAAAAATAAGAAACAATATATCTTATTGCATTTTTATTGACGTTGTATAACGTTTTAATTAGATATTTTTAACTATTCGATCTATAATAGACGTCAATAGCAACTATTTTATTAAATTTATTGTCTAAACAAGTTAACTCGTATTAATAAAGAGAGATTGCAAGAGAAAATACGAAAAAAAATAATTACTTGTTTTCGAAAAATTGATTGCAAGTATTGTAGACATAAAGTTAAGTTAATAATATATCTTATCTAGAATTGTAGTTGCGCTAAATAAAAGTAACACTATTAGAAATATTTGCACAAATAGAAAAGCGAAATAGAATCTTTAAATAATTTGTTCGATTGTAGTTTAAATTAACAAATCTTAACATTAAACTAAAATTCGTATTACAATTGATAGAATTGTAATAAATAATATTAGTATTAATTAAGATAAAATGCGCTAGAATAAGTCAATTAAGACAATAGATAAATAGATAAAATTCTAAGATATTGGCGAAATAGTTGCAACGTAAGTGATTTGCGATAAGAAATTAATAAAAACAATAAATATTAATTACGTTGCATTGAAACATAGAATGCAATTGTCTATTATTAACAATTGAAGATAGCGTATCTATTAACACATAGCAATGTTTTCCTAAATAAGTTTTTGTAAAGTATCGATAACGTAAGTTCTAAAATCTATCGCGTAATTAATTACAATCGTAGTTTGTTTAATTCTAAATTGTATTAATACAAAGTTAAGTAAAAGAAATATTGTTGCTCTTTTTTAATTATTATTAATGCTAACGTTAAGACAAGCTAGTTTTTGTTAATAATACTTAATTGTATCGATCTTCTTGTTTATTTTAAAGATTAAGAGCATTTATAATCTAGACGATAAACAAAGACTAAAACATTTAATTGTTGCGAGATATCGTTGTTATATTAATATATTGTCGTTTGTATATTAATACAATCTTTTGTTATAATTGTGTTTTGAAGCTTTTAAGCAAAGTTATATAAGCGTAGTCTTTGTTACTTTTAAAATTATTATAACATTTTAACGTTGTCGAATCTTGTTAAGCAATTTGCGTGCATTTCTATTGATTTAAATTGTTAAAACGTCGTCGATTGCAAGTTGATCGTAAATTGCACGAAGCTTCTTAATTAATTATAGATTTATAAGAATATTTGTTATTAGAATTGTTGTGCAAGACTTGTTTGCAAGCAAAGATAATTTTAGATAATTTTAACATATGCAAATATAAATTTGTATTTTCTTGTAAATTTTTTGACAAAATATTGTAACAACAACAAGTAATAGATAAAGCTAGACTCAATAATATTAATTGTGATTTAAAGAAACATTAATTTAACTAAATAGATTTAGGCTTTCAACTCTATTGTTTGCATTCTTATCGTAAATGAAGTTTAAAGAAAGAAGTATAAGAAAGACGATAATTGTAAGACAAAAGAATGTACGAAGTATTAAATGTAAATAACGTAAAAAAAGCAACGCATTTAGACTAGACGTTTGCAAAATGTAAGCATTTAGAGAGCGAAATTATGTTGACATATTGTTCGCATAAGAAGTTGGCACTTAAGAACAACTATAATTTGTTTTTAACAAATTATTGAGCAAATAATTTGCTCAAATTAACACTTATTATAGAAATAATAGTCTCTTTTGTAGTAAAAGAAAAATTAATATCTTTATACAAAAAATACTAACTAAGACGATTAATAAGATTAAAAAGATTTGCAACAATTTGTTACGCATGTTTTGAATTGTATTGAAGAACGTTTGCAACGTTAATTCGAAAGACGAAGCAATAATTGCTGTTATGTTTTTTAAGATAATTGATTTGTTAAAGATTTGTTCGAAATATACTTTTTACAAACTTTTGTATTAGAATTGCAAATTCTCTAAATCTTGACAAATTAAATTAGATAAAATATAAATAATATTATGTATTTGCGACAAAATTGTAAATCTTTAGACAAAAACGTCGAAAAATAAGTACTTAGACGAAGCGTCGAAACTATACAAGATTTCTCTAGTTTTTTTCTTCAATTTTTTATAGCATTATATTATCGATTGTTAATGTGTCAAACATCTACAATATTGCAATTAAATCTTTGCTATATTTGCTTATAAATCTAGTATTAAAGACAAAAATAACGATGTTTTTTGTCTAGTTTATTTTGAGTCTCTTTGCTTGTAAGCACACTTAAAAAATTATATTAAAACATAGTTTAAGTTATACTTTAATAATAAATCGATATAGTTTTTTAATTTTTTTGAAGTCTTGTATTAATGATAACTCTTTGTCGCAAATCTTAAATTCAAAAGAAATGTATCGTAAAACATATAGAATCAATTCTAACAACAACGAAGTTTCAATCAAGATTGCGTCGAATTAAACAATAAAAACAACTACAAATATTATACAAGCTTTCGATCAAAGTATTATTACTTAGTTCGAATATATATACAAATTTAATATTAATATATAGTACGATATATTAAACATCAACAACGAAAATTTATAATTTTTTAAAAAATATAGTCTTTTCTTGATTAGCTTAGATTATAATTGCAAAGAGATAATCTACTTTTGAAATCAAAATTGCATAGTAAAATATATCTTGCTAGAAAATAATTACGTTGTTTATAATTGCGACAATAATCAAAATATAAAGCTAAATTTGTGTATAATAACAAATTCTTCTTAGAGTGTAAGCTAAATCTTATACAAATGTTCTTAAATGTTCTAGCATATACTTCGTTGAACTTCGTGAAAAATTGTAAAATAAAAAGTGTTGTAATTAGACTTTAAATTATAGTAAAAAATTCTTTTTATTCTTTAAGAATCAATCGAATTAAATTTTTACTCAAAAGATAAATTAATCTTTGTGTACTTTATAGAACGCTCTCTTGTATTAGCTTTTCAAATATTACGTTCTTAACTTAACAATATGTTTAAGAATCGAAGACTTAAAGAGTTCTTTGTTTAGATTTTGTTTAAAATTGCTTTGCGACAAATTTAAATCGTTATTATATTGTGTAGTTATATTGATGTAATTATAGATATTTAAGTATTAATTACGTCAATTACTTTCGCAATTCTAGTTACACGCTATTAAGTTATGTTTGAATTAATTACATTTATTATACTTTTTCGATATTTTTTATTTTGGTATCTTTTAGTTTAGAGCGTATTTATTGTTGCTTCTTTTTATACAAACACTCTTGATTACACTATTTAACAAAATTTATATATAACAAAGATTCTATTATTAGTATTCTTAACTATTGAAAAGAATTGCTCTAAAAAATATTTCTTAAATTGTAGAAGATCGTTAACAAAAAAAAAATTAACGTACTTTAAAGTATATATATCTCTTTTTTTCACGTTTTGCGTTGTAGAATCAAGCAATACTAGTAACAATTCTATTGTTATTAAAATCTCTACAATCGCTTCGATATTCTTTTTGTTCAATGTTTTGCAAAATTAGTTTACAATTATTTAAAAACTATCTTTAAAATTCTTAAAAACTAAATATTAATTTTTAATATCAATTATCAATTTAATTGTTGCTAAATATATTGAGATCTCTTAATTCATAAGTTGCTTACTATAGCATACTAATATATAAATACCATTTGATTCAAACGAGAAATCTTATAATTTTAACAACACACTTCTATTGTATATAATATTGTGTTAAATTAATTTAACAACTAAAATAAATTTATCGATTACAAATTTTCAACAACTTTCTTTTGTTAAATCTTTGATTATATGTATTAATTATTGCGTTCGATATACGATAAATCTTTCTATAATAGAATTTAATAGTAGATCGATCTATTATGCGATTATATTTAATGTAAATAACACGTACTTTTTGAAACAACACAACAAATTTATAGCTTAGTCTTTTGCGTATATAAGCGAATTAAATAATAAAATTTTTGTTATACTTTCGTAAGAAGTTTAAATTAATGTTATAGCGTAAATTGCAAACAATTTGTTCGCTCTTAACAATATATAATCAAATATTACAAAGAGTTAAAGTACGCAAAATTTATTAAACATAAAATTGAAATTAAAGCATTAAAAATTAAGAGCATTATTTTAATCGCTTGATTTTAACGTATGCTTGTTTTGTTAACTACGTATATGCAAAATACTTTAAATAAAAAATATTAATACAATTATTAATAAGCAACAAATTTTGACAAAATTTGAAATCGCTAGAGTAAACGAACAACTATAAGCGTCTTAATTTTATAATTTTTAACTCTTGTTTTTACAAACTTTCGTTTCAATTAAGTTCGAATATGCGATTTTGTATTTATTTTTATCTTCGACGATTCTATCTAATAAGCAACGTGAAAAAATAATTATGCAAGAGCGTCTTTTGTAATGTTTTTGTTCAATCTTAAATTCAAGTTAACGAGAAAATCTTTTTAGAATTCGTAAGTTTTAACAAAAGTTAACAATCAAATATAGTTTATAGCTAATATTGCTTTAATATCGCTTCAAAAATTATCTAATATTTATCTTCTACATTTGTAAATTAAAATAAATGGACAATTTGTACTCTCTTTATTATAAAAAAACTACAATAGATTCGTTTAGAGAACGCTTAAGCTAGTGCATCAACAATAACACAAAATAGTAGATAATGTTTGTGAAGAAAAACCAAAATTTGCGCAATTATTGATTGGAAATATACGAACGTATCTTTAGTTATAGTTTTATTATTGTTTTTCTTATACTTGACGATGCTAAAAAGAATGTAATTATTTAACTAAGATTGTTCTCGTGCAAGTTATATAAACTTACGATATTTTTTGCAATACTTGTGTTGTCGCTATTCAATCTAATAGTCTTAGATAATAAATAAGTCAAAAAATAAAATTCTATATTTGGCGATCTTGCGAAGAATTTTCGTAATTAATGTTTATTAACAAAACATTGTGCGACGAATTTAATCGTTTTCGAATCAATAACAAATGCAATACAAGTTTATATTTTAAAGTTATCTTAATCAAAAGTCTATCGCAAAAGATCTCTTTTTATTTGAACAAACAAATTTTTTCTTAAATATAATTATCGTATATTGCGAATAACGTCACTCTAAAATTTGATTGCTATTTAATTCGTAAATTGATAACGTTGCATTTTCTTAAAATAATGTTACGCTAATTAATATCTTTGCATTCTATTAATGTTAAAGTTGATACATTTATAGTTTTTGCATTGATTTTATTTTAGACTTGAATTAAGTAATTGCGCGACATAAAACAATCAATGTCGCTTAAAATAAATTTGAGAAAAGCTCTTTAAATATAAAATTCTCGTTTTTCTCTTCTCTTTATTGTATAAGCATTTAAATATAGCTATTTTAACGCAAATCCTAGCTTAAAGCTTTTTCGATAATTTTGTTTTTCTAGAGTAGATTTTGCTAAATAACGATAATTTTTGGCTCTTTTCTAAATTTTTTTATGTTAATTTTGTTTTTAAATAGATTAGCTTTTAATTTAGCAAGACTTTTATAAAATTACTACTAGTTAATTTGTCTTTTTTCGACAAATACGTTTGTTTAATAGATGTTACTAGTTTTGAAATTAATAAATCTAAGAATGTTATGCAAATCGATCGAGTCTTTAGCTAGTTATCGACTAGAACTAAGACTTTTTTACTTATTGTTTTAAATCAAGTTTCG
>JAABUW010008156.1_pt1 | contig 12337 bp, 11 predicted proteins | sample 5560081 | NCBI WGS metagenome assembly JAABUW01 (sample SAMN10711882, study PRJNA513363) | rock metagenome | isolation source: Antarctica rocks | place: Antarctica: Victoria Land, Knobhead sud | reverse complement strand
CCGGCTCACTGAACCAGTACCCCCACGTCACCGCCGTCAAAGGCCGTACCTCCTCGCCCCAATCCCAAAACTCCCGGAGCTCCCCCAACTCGCCGAGATTCATCCGCTGGACGTCGTTGTGCCATCCTCGCTGATTGGCCTTCATCTTCGCTGACAAAAACGTCTGCTCCGCGAGCTCAATCGATGTCTTGTGGGTGAGACCGCCGGGACCAAGTTTCTTCTCCTGCTCGTAGGTCTGGAGCAGGATGGCGACTTACCTGTCTAGAAATTGGCCGTCCTCGCCCCAGGTGCCACGACAGACAGCAGTATAATGGTGAACAAAGTCCACGTACTGCGGTTGACTAACGTCGCGGTATGCGAAGCTCCAGAGTTTCTCGTGCTCGGTCCAGTGCGTGAAGGCATCGAAGAAACGCTCGTACTGGGAGTAGTCGAAGCCATTGATGGCAGCTACTGACTCATTTCGCTTGCGCCGAATGACCTCTTCTGCGATAGCCTTCTCACGGGGTTGGATGACTTTCTTGAGAGGAGTCACAGCGGTAGAAAGCCGATCAGCTCCTTGATCGGGAACGACGCCACAACCTCAATCTGTAGTTCCACGGGTAGAGTGTTCCACAGCAGCAAGCTCACCTCGGCCGGTGGCATCTTCTCCTTTTTCGACTTGATGGCCGTGAAAGCAGCTGCGACGGTCGGGTTCCCTGGTTCCAATTCCGACAGGACCTCGTCAATTCGATCTTTTGTGGCCTGAGAAGCATCTCCCCAGAAGTCGTACGGGTTCTCTTCCGGGAGCGCTTGCTCTGGACTTTCCTGCTTCCCCTGGTCTTTCTGGCTTTGCTGACTTCATATTGAGGGCGATTTCGCTCGCTCCGAGCCATAGGCCGATTGCAGACTTCGACTTCTGTCAGTCGCATGGGCTGATCCAGCCTCACCACCCTTCTCACTTGCGCGGCTGCTCCCGCTGGCACTTTTAGGCTGCAATCCTCTGCCACGCGCCCGAGTTTGACCGCTTACATGGCTCCGCTCGCTATCACGATTGCTGTCTGCATCTCGAACTTCGGAGCTGTCACGGCTGCCAAGCGTCTCCCACTCGCTCTCTCGCTCTCTGGAACCTTCCGTAGAGGCTGTGCGCCCCCCGCGACGACGGCGGCGGTCATGAACACCGATCGGCTCGCGTACGCGGTATTCGATACGTCCGATGCGGGGCTCCAGCCGCGCGTGGACTCCGGGCCGGACTCGGTGGGATTGGACGCGTATTTTGGATCTTGCACAACCAATACTTTCGACTTTCTGGTGAACATGGCTGAAGATGGTGATGAAGATGATGGTGTTGATGATGATGTTCTTGACGATACTGATGTTAGATGTTGTGGTTCAAGAGACGGAGCCGCAGGGCGATCGAAGGGGCATATAAACCTCAGCATAGCCAACTCATCGAGTCGTGTTTGCCATCGACTCATACGGCCGCCATATAGCGAGATTTGCTGTACGATTCCGCGGCAGTGCAAGAGTCACGCAGATGCAGCAAGCCCAACACATCACTGGTCACCGGTCTGTTCACATTGGTGGAGTCGGGCGACATGTAGTAGAAGTCCAGTGACCCGTGGCGAGTCCATATCCGCAACCTAGAACTCTCGTCGTCTGATCGTCCATTCTATCTTCCAGATCCAGATCCATAGCCTTGGCCGAGCACAAGTACAAAAGCAGCGACGTAGCAGCCACGAAGATCGCGAAGAGCACGAGCGACGAGAAAAGCAGACACAGGAAGAAGAAAGTAAGAGACAAGGGGAAGGGGCCAGAAGGATAACGCTGCCTCGCATTTTCTCGTCTGTGCAAAGCGTCTGTATCTGTATATCCACACATCCTCCATGAACACTCGCTGTACATCAGCACACCACCCGACTGTTCCTAGTCAGCACCCAGTTGCATGCTCTCAACCGTATCCATCACTGAACGCCATCAAACGCCACGCCAGACCATGCAGACAACACACACCCCGCCGCCCTATGGCAGTCGTCTTGTACAAATGCAACCCCGGTTTTCCGCTCCCGGTGCGGTACATTTTCCACTGCTTGATGACCGTCCCGCAGCTTCTCTCCCACTCAGCTCCTGTTCCGCTTTTCGACAACACATCCACCCCCTCACATCGCCCACTCAACAACCTCCAACGCCAACAGCACAAGCACCAACGTACTCGGGAAAATCGCCCCGACATAACTCGCCACCAGCAAACTACTCATCGCCCCCATAAACACCTCATTAATCTGACAAATCTGCGCCAACTGCAGCGCGCTCGGCGCCCCCGTGAGCAAGAAACACACGATGATAAAAATCGGATCGTCCAGTATGCTTATCGGCACGTACTTCGCCATTATGGCCAGCACAGGCGCCATCACGATCGTGGGGAGGACCATCCGACTTATCAGACTCGCGATGAGCAACTTGCGCTCTTCAGCCTTCTCCGCTGGAGAGGAGGCGAGTTGTTCTTTGGGTAAAGTGGAGCGGGCGAGGTTGGCGCCTAGAACGACGAGGATGAGGGGTACGGCTACGGAGCCGGATTGTTGGATTGCGCGGGTTACGCTGTTGTTGATTAGGGTGCCCGGGGTGAAGAAGAGGTGTTGGAGGAAGGGGATGGAGGCGACGATTAGGGCGACGAGCATGGCCCAGAGCGGGGGGTTCATTTGGCGCCAGACGCCGGCCCAGAAGGCGCGGTTGTAGCGGTGGAGGGTGCGGAGGGTTGTTTGGAGGGGGGAGGGGAGGGGGGTGAAGATGGCGGTGCCGGCTGAGGTGAGGGTGGTCGAGGTGTTGAAGTAGGCGGTGTGGAGGGTGGTTTTGGTGTGGTGGTAGGCGCGCTTGTGCCAGGGTTTGGAAGCGAGGTCGGGGGGTGTGGAGTGCCCGGAGGTTTGGGAGAAGTTGGGAAAGGTTGTGATGTGATTTGTAGAGCGGGCGCGTGCGTAGAGGGCGCCGTTGGGGGGTGTGGCGGAGGATCGCGAGCTGGCTGGGCTGATGAGGTGGGGTTCGTTGGTGATGTTGCCGTTGGTGGGTGTTGCGGCGACCATCAGAGGTGCTTCCTCGTCGTGGATGGAGCCTTCTGAGGAGGTGGTGCTAGCACTGCTCATCGGCGTGTCACTCCCACTGCCGAATCCAGAGTCTGTCGGCCTGCCCTGCTTCTTGGCCCTGACTAACGCGACGTTCTGAGGTTCGTCCGTATACCTCCCTTCTTCGGCGATTCTGTCCTCTGCGGTCGCCTCCTCCGCTTCCCTATCCTCCTCTTCATATGCACTCTTAGGCTTTAAAAGCACGTTGAATCCCCACGTCCACCTCACCAGCTGCCCCAGCTGCTGGAAAATCAACAAGTATAAGATTCCTCTCGCGCCCACCTCGTTGTCGTTGTCTCCCGGAAGCTTCTCCCAATGCAGCCCACGGATAGTGTGCGACAAGCTGAGGACCAGTGAGATGGGCAGCGAGTTGGAGTTGCCAAAGACACCCATGGCCACGATGAAGTTCTTCTGCCGTCTCTTTGCTTTCCCGCGGAAGCCGAACAGCATCGCCATCAAATGCGCCGAAGCGAAGGAGATGAGGGTCTGCGCTATGAATATGACTGGGATTACAGCCAGGTCTGCCAACTTGTCCGCGGTCAGTTGGCTGGCGAGTTTTGTGAAGATGAGGCAGGGGGTGAAGACGAGGACGTTGAGCTCGGCGACGAATTTCTGGTTCTCGGCGCTGAACATGCCCACTGCGGCGGCGATGTAGCCGGGTAGCGCGACGAAGCAGACTTCAAGGACGGCTTCGCAGACCAAGCCAGCGAGGTGCAGGAAGTTGGGGTGGGAGGCATGGTCGTTGAGGGTGCCGAGATCGAGGCCGGTGGTGTTGACGGCGGCTACCGTCGCATTAGTGAGGGCGGTCGCCATCAGGAAGGCTAGTTGTGCGTCGCTGCCCAGAGGAGAGGGTGTGGATCGGCGGATGTTGAAGTGGAGCGCGGAGTCGGTGAGGGTGTCGGCGGCGCTGCGCAGGCGGAAGGATGCTGGGGAGGAGAAGAAGGAAGAAGACATGATGGCGCTTTCCTTTTCAGTCGTGCGAAAGGTGAGGTTGGGATTGTGTTTCGTCGCTGCCTCCAGTCGTCGCTGTTCTGATTACTCGCTATTGCTTTTGGCTTCGTTATCGTGTCGCGGGGAGTGTCTTGATGCCGTCGTCGCAACTGCGAGCCAGCGCCGTCTCCTGTTGCACATTGGTGTTGTTACAAGGTCGAAGAGCAGGCTCCCGAAAAAAAGATGCGAGTAGGTTCAATGCGTCTTGGTAGGTCTGGTTCTAGACGCGTGGCGAGTAGGCAGCAGATCTCAAGAATCAAGGTTTCTCAGCGGAAAGCAAGCGACGACACGTGCTGCCCGGGATGGTCACACCACGATTCTGCCCTCCAGCAATATCGCCGACGTTCTTCGGATTCTACTCTAACGTTCATGGACGAGACGCCCATACCTCCAGCATACCTCCAGCATCTTCTCACAGATACGATATGTAAGTTGTCCCAGGGTACCTCGATGTCGTGACAGCTCAAGCTTCCTCACAGCGTTCACGGGCGATACTCCACCTCACTCTTCAGAAAGCGCCCGATAAGGACGACCTGGACCAACATCGCACCGAATGCATATCTTGGCTGGCGAACCTGCATCAAAAAGAACCATTGTGGAATACCGGACTCGACCCGCCTCGCCCGTTGCAGGCCACGACAGCCGTATGACGATCCTTGCAAGGGCGCGAGTCAGGTACATGTGCCAAGGATACCGTTCGTCGACTACATTGTTGAGATTTTCGTCTCGACCACGCTTTGGAAGATAGTGGTCTGCATCGCTGCTATAATGCATCTGAACGCGATAGGAGGTAGGAGGATCTTGTTGTATTCTATGCATGTTCGGTTTTCCCTATCATGTTCAATCACAGTTCTTTGGTCCCCGAAGGCAAATTCCTTTACGGACGCTCATGAATATTGGCTCTCACTTCGTCGTCGGTCTCACATGCGTCTTGGAGAGTCGTCTCACATGTCACGAGTCGCCAAGATCAAGTGACCAACACGACCATGGACCCTTGCCTCAGTGCCGGCCGACTGAAGAGCCGTTCTTATTACAACATCAATAATCCTCCACCTCAATCTCAACCCACTACCCAATCCAAATCACCACATCAGATTCCTAGACTCCACCACAACAACAATCATGCATCACCTAACCACCCTCCTCATCTGCTTCACCGGCTTCCTCGCCACGAGATCAGCTGCTCTCCCACAAGACAGAGTTTTAACACCACCAACTACCACCCCCGCCTCACCTATCGAATGTCATGACCCCTCGGTCAGCTGCATCGCGGACAACCCGCTCAGAAATTGCGGCGTATGTATCCAATCATCACCGGCCTAGCCCATGACGACTAACTCACACGCGACACGACAGGTGAACTTCTGCACCCTCAAAGACTGGGGCGGCGAGTGTCAGTACCTCCCACTCATCACACTGACTTGCGTCGATATCCCCGCTCCGTTGTACGTACCGATCTCCATCCACATTTCAGAGACCGAACTCTCAGCCCACTGACTTCTCCGCCAGCGCGGGCAACCTCCACTCCATCGGCGCAGACGCCACGTGTCTGTGCAGCCTCTATCCGTCAGTCACGAAGACGAACGACCAACGATGCCTGTAGTAAGCCTGTAGTAAGTGTAGTACTGACAAAGTGAACGCAGGAATTGCAGCGTGATGGATGACGAGCGCGCCACGGCGGTCTCAATCAACTATCCTGGCTATAGCCATTTGTTCAATGAGACTGGGGTGGCGGATGCGCCGATGTGGACGGGGCTGTTTTGTCTCTGAGGGTACGTGGGAGGCAGGAGATGGATGCGGGCGGAGGAGAATAATGGGGTGGGGTTGAAGCGGCAACGGGCGTATGGACATGCACGGAGCAAGCGACGGTGATGGGGGCGATGCGAGTACTGGCTTGCACACGAATGACCGGAATGAAGGGGTGATTTCCATGGTCGGAGCTGCTGGGCGGCTGTCATAGAAGACCCAGATCATCAAAGACTTCGATTCTCACATGCGTCTCCTGACTGACGTGTCTGCTGACTCTCCACTCAAACATGCGCAGCTCAGCAACCGTCCGCGACCTCGACATGCGCTCTCTTTCCCTCGCCATCGAGACACCACAAGAAGACCTTTTGACTCCCGGCGTCGCCATGGACCATATCCACCTCCTCCTCCTTTCACTCCTATGGCTGCTCCACACCACCTCATCGACGTCCGCAATGCCGCACATCCGGCATCAAGCGCTCGGAGTAATCGATACCCCTCTGCGTGGGTGGACCAACATGACCCCCAACCGCATCGCCCGTAATAACAGCACACCCTTAACCCAGTCGAAAGAAGTATACAGAAGCTGCGGAGTCAGTCCCTTCCTCCCCACCCCCAATTCGTTCAAAACAAGCAAATATTAAGAACCGTCCGCAGGTCTACTACTGCACCCGCCACTTCTGGGAAGGCGACTGCCACCTCGACTACATCCTAGCTCCCTCGCAATGCTACTCCATCGATCCCCCCTTGTGCGCTTTCCCTCTCTCCCTTCAATCTTCCCTCCCCCCAGGGCCACTATCACTGACACTCCCCCCAGCGCAGGCGAAATCCACTCCATCGGCGCCGACGCCGGCTGCCTCTGCTCCCTCGTGCCCGCCCACTGCATGGGCGTCGAGACCTTGGACGATATCGTTGGGGTCAGCTACCCGGGGAAAGACCAGTTGGTTGTGGATAGTGGGAATGAGGGGGCGCAGTTTTTTACGGGCGTGTGGTGTTTTGTGCCTGATGAGGATGGGGATGGGGTGGGAGATGGGGATTAGTAGGGGTTAGATGTCTGCTCAGTTGCCAAAGGCTTTTCGATCTACTTGCATCCTTGATACCTAAGGCGTATCCTTAATGGATATATGAGTAGCGTTGGTATTCAGACGTGTTCCGCCCAGCACATCGTAGGCAACTTCACGATTCAACTGCGTTGACGACTGCCGCAAAGACTCTTGATATGCTGATCAAAAGCATTCCAACATCACGAGAAGACTGCTTGTTTGCTTGTGCTTGAGGGGGAATGGCGATTGCTTGCTTGCGTGATATATACCTGGTAAGAACTGCTTGCTAGCTTACTTGAATCATACAAACAAGCCGAGCTGTGTTTGTTTGGTGTTTCCCCATGGACAGCCTGGTCCTCTCATCTTGCAAACCCGATCTGACATCCACTGATAGCTCCTTTGCATAACCGCAGAATGTCGATGCTACGGCACTCACATAGGGTTTGTTTTTCCTGTGCGCAGTAATGCGAAGCTCATAAGGTGCAGGCTGGCCTGCCTTTCGCAATGATTAATCACCTCCTGCACATCAATCCCTACCGGCTCCTTGACGTTCAGCAAGGTCTTTCTTCATTATGGAAAGCATACACCACCTACTCGCATTCTTGCTTCTCTTGCTCAACACCGCGATAACGTCAGCGCTTCCCCAGCATCCTCACTCACTGTCTACAGACGTTGACAAGCCTGCTGCCGTCTGGAACAACGTCACTTCGATCCGGACCCACTCCGACATCGTATTTACAACTTGTGGCGTACGTCTGCACCCAATCTTTCTCTCCCTCACAATGTCAGCACTGATGCACCGTACACTCCAGATATACTACTGCACCGAAGAAGACTGGCACGGCGAATGTCGCCATGAAGAGATCCTGGCGAACATGTGCTGGGAAATTCTTCCGCCGTAGTGAGTATCTTAATTCGCAAGTCGAAATACCGTGAACTGACAACCTTACGAAGCGCGAACCGCATCCAATCCGTCGGCGGAGATGCCGAGCCCTCTTGCCTGTGCAATCTGATGGAGACACCTTGCCAGCCGCACGATATGACGGAGGTAATCGGAATCACTTACCCTGGAAAGTCGAAGCTTGTAGAGATGAGTGGGAATCCGAGTGGGCCTTATTATACTGAGGTGATTTGTTGGATGCAAGACGATAATAACGATCGAAGTTCTTCGCCGCGAAGACTAGAGTCCCGTCGGCTGCACGCAGGTGATATCACGCGGGCGGGAGAAAGCCTGTCATCCATAGTCAGAAGATAGTCATATGCCACAGATCTTACTTTTGCAGTCACTGACCACATGTCAGTGTCACACGTACGACGCAGTCACACGTCCCTGCCGGTTTGCTTCGACTTGACCCAGAAAGCCATACCATAACTGCCTCGAGCTGCTTTCGACATTCGACCTTCATCACCACTTACCCGGAACGACTGCTCTCCAGAAGTCAATTATGCAGTCGAAACTCCTCACCTTCATCACCATAGCGGTGCAAGCCGCCGCAGCGCTCGCTCTCCCGGCAGGTGTCTCCAACAATAAGACAAGACAGCAGCCCGTCACCGGCGTAAGCTTACATGGCTTCTGCGTATCTTCTGCGATGGTCGCGACGGTGCTGATCATCGACGCAGGTCTACTACTGCAGCGAACCCAACTGGCAAGGCGAGTGTGGGCACACTTCTTTCGAGATCGAGCACTGCACCCCACTACCTGCTGAGTGGTAAGTCGAGCCCCCCATTCCCATGACCTTGGAACGTCACAGCTGACAGGCGCGCAGGGCCGGCAGAATCAAGTCCATCGGTTCGGATTATTTGCCATATCAAAATGGGTGTCAATATACCCGGTAGGTACTCGCTCGAGCGCAGAGAGAAGGACGAAGGCGCTGACGAGATGAGGACAGTGCCGACTGCGTCGAGGCTTACCCGGAAGATGCGGTACAGATCACGTTTCCTGGCATCGCGGAGCTGAATGCGACGCAGTTGGAGCTGTTCCAGGGACCGGGGTGGGTGAACTGCTTTACTCCGTGAGCTGGAATTCGAGCAATGTGGGCTTGTTGGCGGCGGAGTGTTGTTGTGGGAGTATCGAGCGAGCGTGTAAATTTCCCATGATACTCCGGACAGTCGAAACAGGCAAAGTGTCGGTGGGATTGTCGGTGGGGCTATGATTGTATCTCTAGGCGTAGTCAGCACATCCAAACCTCCAAGTCTATCTCGTCTCGAGGCCGTTTCGATTCATCTTGCAATGATCCACTTGTTGCAAGGACCCATTCGTTGCGCATTGTACGTCAACTGATGGGTGGAAGGCTTCTCCGAGATAGCACCAAGCACCATGCCACGCTTGGTGACCTTGGACTAATGGTCCACGGGTACGAGACTTGATAGCCCTCTACCCGTTAGTTTAGTTACGTAGGACAGAAGACTGAGAATGTGGTGGAAACAAAGTCGTTAGACCCTGAGGACGGAGCGCGCGGACCGATCCGAGCTACCGAGAATAGAACGTGGCCTCCGAACGTTTGGAAGGTGTAGTGTGGTATTTGGCCTTCTATGCTCTACTTTTCTGCTCGTGTGCAGGATATCGTCCACGCTGCGCTTCTAATCAACTCGCGCGGAGCAGCGGACTCTTCTTACACCCACCACCAGAGATTCTAGAACGCCCTCACGATGTCGTCGGAATACAACTACGATAACGACTCGTCTTTCTTCCCTTACTTTGTCCTGACCATCAGCTCCCTCGTCGTTCTCCCGCTCACCTACACCCTCCTCCGAGCACCCTCGGACGCCTCGGAATCGAACAAGGGCCACCAGATCACCTCGACCTACTCCCCCGACAATGCCGACATCATCGACGCACAACGGGCCAAACAGAAGCGCAAAGAGCTGCGAACTAAGCGCATGATCACCGCTGTCGGGGGATGGCTCCTCATAGGGTATATGGCCTATCTCATGGCCGTAGTCAAGCGGACGACGGAGACAGTCTGGGACCCGTGGAGTGTGCTAGACTTGTCCATGTCAGCCAGCGAAAAGCAGATCAACAGCAAATACCGCATCTTGTCCAAGACGATGCATCCGGACAAGCGCAGACCGAACCCCGCGCTCAATGAGACGCTCGAGTCTGTGAACAACGACTACATGGATATCGTCAAGGCATTCAAGACACTCACCGATGAGGATATCAGGAATAACTGGCAACAGTTCGGTCACCCCGACGGGAGGCAGAGCACAAGCTTCGGCATTGCGCTGCCACAATTTCTGGTCGCAGAGGGGAGTGGGAAATATGTGCTTATTTTCTACGGCGCATTGCTAGGTGTTGGTCTACCTTGGCTGGTTGGCAAATGGTGGTATGGCATGCAGCAGCGCACCAAGGAGAAAGTGTATGTCACGAGCGCGGGCAATATGTTCCGGGAATACACAGAGCGCATGGATTCGGGAGATGTGGCTGCAGCTGTCAGCAGTTCAAACGAGTTCAAGGATATTTTAGATGGCGCACAGGCAGATACTGGACTTGGCAAGCTGGAAGGCAAGCTGAAGGCTGCGGATGATCTTGCCATTGGCATGCTGGCCAAAGACAGGAAGAAGCTGGATGAGATCGAGGACCCCGTTCGTAGGAAGACGCTCGCTCTTATCTGGGCCTACCTCGCCCGCGTCAATCTGGACGACAAGACGCTGGAGGCGGAGAAGTACGAACTTGCACCCACCACACTGCGACTGAATGAAGCATTCATGTCAATCGCGCTGGCCTACGGCTTCACCGCTCCAGTTCTGTCCGCCTTCCACCTCAGCCAGGACCTGGTTCAAGCCATTCCACCTTCATCAGCTCGGCTGCCACTCCTCCAACTGCCTCACTTCACCCCGAATGTCGTCAAGTCCATCGAGCAATCGACCGGCAAGAAGGAGCATCTCTCAATCCAGTCCTTCATGGCCTTACCCTCCGAGCAACGCCGCGCCCTCGCATCAGCAGCCGGCCTAAGCTCCAACAACCTCTCCACAGCCGAAACCGTCGCCCTCCAACTCCCCCTCCTCAAAGTCGAAAAAGCCTTCTTCAAAGTCCAAGGAGAAAAATACATCATCCCCTCCTCCCTCGTCCAATTCGTCCTCAAAGCCCGCTTCATCCCCCCAGGAAGTAAGAACGTCCCTTCCATCAACGAAAAAGACCTCCTCGAACCCGACCCCGCAGACGGCGACCTCGCGGCCCAAAAGCAGGAACCAGAACAACACACCATCCCGCTCGCCTACGCCCCCTACCTCCCCCGCGACCGCGCGCCCCGCTGGCACGTCTTCCTCGCCGATAATCGACAAGCGAAAATCGCGGTGCCGCCTTTTACTTTCCAGCATTTTGACAAGAAGGCTTTTGACGACGAGGGCAAGCCGACGTTTGAGGTGGTGACGCTGAAGATGCAGTTCCAGGCGCCGCCGCAGGCGGGCGAGTATAAGTTCCAGATGCATGTGGTTTGCGATTCGTATGTTGGGTTTGATTATAAGGAGGAGGCGGTTATGAAGGTGGAGGAGGCGAGTAAGGCGTTTGATGGGGCGGATGAGGAGGATGATATTAGTGAGCCTGAGGAAGGTGAGTCCAGATATTCTACTTTTCAAGTTGGCGCGGTGCTTTTGGATGCTAATTAGTGTGATGCAGATACCATCGCAGGACAAATGGCCGCACTCAAGGGCCAGCCGACCGCTGATCCGGATGCGCCGAAGCGCGAGAGGAAGCCCAGGCCTAAGCTGGAGGAGGAGAGCGATTATGAGAGTGGGACGGATGAGGATGAGGATAGTGAGAGTGAGACTGATACGGATACTGATAGTGATGATGAGTAGGGTATCACTGCTCGGCGGCGTAGTGGAGCGTGCAGGGATAGCAAGCGTTTGTGCTTTTAGCAGTGCGGCCTTTCGTTGTATCGTTCGATCTTTCATTCGACTGTTGTGGAGGTGCGTGAACGAAGAAGATGCTAGTGCTCAGAGCTCTCTACAACAACATCAACTACCACCTTTTCAAAAAGCTGCACCGTCGAGGCGCGCATTTCGACATCTCTCTTCTTGGTGATATCATCACAAGCGTTATTCGTACAATCACAGCAACAACCAGAACAGCAATGTCCCAAGCAAAACTACCATAGAAGCTTCTGTCCCCACGGCGCCACTCGTACTCGGCGGCACACTCGGATACGCCGACACCGTGCCCGTCGTCGCTGCCCCGACCGCACTACTGTTCCCACCCGGATACGGCGCCGCTGATTCCGTCACGATAGGCGGCAGAGTAAAGCTACTAGAGCTGCTCGAACAGAGAGAGCAGGGTATGGTGCTGTACTGCGTCGTCCATAGGGTCGTTGTGCTCGGGAGAGTGGAGACGGGCGCAGCGGACGAGGAAGGCTCCGTCGATGGCTCCGCCGACGCAGACACAGTGACGGTGGAGATGGTGATGGTTTGCGTAAGTGAGGAGGTGGTTTGGATCGTGTAGGTTTTCGTTGACTCTGACGATGAGGA
>JAABUW010008155.1_pt1 | contig 12338 bp, 5 predicted proteins | sample 5560081 | NCBI WGS metagenome assembly JAABUW01 (sample SAMN10711882, study PRJNA513363) | rock metagenome | isolation source: Antarctica rocks | place: Antarctica: Victoria Land, Knobhead sud | reverse complement strand
CAGGGAGCTCCACTTACGGGATTCGCCTTTACTGGCCTGACGGCTCGCCCGGCGTACCTAGCACCCACGACTGGCAAGAAAACGTGGCGGAGCTGAAGCTGCAAATTGGACGCTGGTACCCGAGCGCGATGACTATGGCCAATGGCTCCATTGTGGTCGTTGGCGGTGAAAACGGATCCAATGGTCCGCCACAACCTTCCCTGGAACTCCTGCCAACTCCAGGCGGTGGGAATGTCGTGACACTCGACTTCCTGCAGCGCACAGACCCCTTCAACCTTTACCCTTTCCTCGCAGTTGTGCCCAGCGGCATCCTCATCACCTACTATAATGAAGCGCGCATCCTCGACGAGGTCACCTTCGCGACGAAAAAAGTACTTCCAAACCTTCCGGGCAATGTTAATAACTTCCTAGCGGGACGCACCTACCCGCTTGAAGGAACCGCGATGCTTATGCCTCAATATGCGCCCTACGGTGACCCCCTCACTGTCCTAATCTGCGGTGGTTCTACCACAGGCGCCGCGACCGCGATTGATAATTGTGTATCGACACAACCGGAAGCCGCTAACCCAGTTTGGACCCTTGAGCGGATGCCCTCGCAGCGTGTCGTTGTTTCCATGACTGCTCTTCCCGACGGAACCTACCTGATCAGTAACGGTGCACACCAGGGCGTTGCAGGATTCGGTCTCGCCACAAGCCCCAATCTCAATGCTGTGCTCTACGATCCCAGCAAGCCTGTCAACCAGCGTATGTCAGTCATGGCAAACACCACGGTAGCTCGCCTCTACCATTCGGAATCTATCCTCATGCAGGACGGTCGTGTCATGGTCTCCGGTTCCGATCCGCAAGATGGTACACATCCAGAGGAATATCGTGTCGAGGTGTTCTCCCCGCCCTACAGTCTTTCCGGTCTCCCTGCCCCGACCTTTACGATTGCGAACAAGGACTGGAGCTATGGCGCCTCTGTCCCTTTCACTGTGACATCTGGCTCGACTGCGAACATCAGGGTTTCACTCATTGGCGCTACGGTCAGCACGCACGGCAACAGCATGGGACAGAGAACACTCTTCCCAGCCGTCTCCTGCGGGGGCAACACCTGCACCGTCACGTCTCCCCCGAACGTACATACCTGTCCTCTAGGATGGTATCAAATGTTCGTATTGGATGGTCCTACGCCCTCGCTGTCGAATTGGGTTCGCATTGGTGGCGATCCAGGCAACCTCGGCAACTGGCCCAACTATGCCGATTTCATCAAGCCAGGAGTTTGAATTTCTCAGTGCCGCCATCTGTTACGTATTTAATGTGCACGAGGGTATGAGGGTAATGGAGTTGGAACACTGGCACCGCTGAATTCTCCTGACGAACACGTCATGATATCTTGAGCTTCGTTTTCTGGGACAAAGAGGCGATACATGGAAGGAGCTGGACATTGTGCCATCGTTACTGGCCTTTAATGTAGCTGTATAATCTTTGCATCCATCGTGCTCTCACCGAATCACGCTTTCTGAACCACGCCACTCCAGAATGATGTCTCATGTGCCAGCCATCATGCTCTCTCTGGCACGCGCAGCTAGAATCGCTTCGCCTTGTAGTGCGCGCAGAAGCTGGTCCCGGGTGGGATTTTGCGACGTTCGAACGTAGAAGGGTTGCAGCTCACCCCGGGTGCAGAAATCGCACCCGGGACGAGCTCATCCCGGGTGGGAATTCCCACCCGGGGTGAACTCTGTCGATGCTCAGCTTATACTCAGCATGGTTATTTCGAACCACAGAAATTAATCGCGATTTTCGCTCGCGATCGAGATGCAAGCTTAGTATATATATAGCTTATATAGAGTATAAATCTTTTTATTCAGTGTTAATTCAAAATCAATTTTTAGAATTTTGCTTCTTTCTGATACATGCTAGATATAAACTTAATTCTCTATATTTATAACATTCTTAGAATTGTGTAAGATCTATAACGCGCAATCAATCAAGTTCAAAAACAAGATTTATGTACTACAAAATTACATTTCGTTATAGTATAAATTACTTTCAAATATAGTATAAATCCGATATAGTTTTATATCTGCGCAATTTAACTACTTGTCTTGCATATATATTATATTTAAGCTTAGTCTATATTTAATTCAAATCTTAATAGCAATATATTTTTCGATAGTGCTATCAATTTCTTTGTCTCCGAAATTTTTATATTTTCTAACAAGAAGAATTCTTTTATGTTTAAAAATCTTGCAAATCAAAATTAACAAGCAATTTCGCGATAGATAAATAAAATTAAAATTTACTCTATACTTATTATATACTAGATATTTGCTAAATATATAAGCAAATTTCGAATTTTAACAATATCAACATTATTGAGTCGAATACAACATTAAGTAATTGAAATATTAACAAAAATGTTTCTATAAACAATTAAGAAAATCAAGATATATTAAACAATCAAGATCTTAATAGTCTTGACAAACTATTGTTTATAGAACTCAAAAAGATAGATTCTTTTTTACGCTTTATATCTATTATATGTTGAGCTAATATTTATTATATATAGAGTTTTATTAATATTAATAGAATTGCAATTATCTTCGAAAAACGCAATCAAGTAGTTGTATCAAAAATACAAAATTATTACAATATTTTAGCATATCTACACACGTATTCAAAAAGAATTCTTTATTTTGTATACAGAAAAAACACAATATTAGTCAAGATCTTAATTAATATCTCTATCAAAGCGTTGATTGACAAATATATATTTAGTATATATTTAACTCAAGTAAGATATAATTTTGATTTATATTAAGACTAGATTCAATTCTTTGTTATTGCAATTAACTTTAAGATTACTCAAATTGCTTTTCTATTTTTAGAAATTAAAAAAAAAGACAAAACAAACAAAATTTGATATCAAAATTTCAAATATTTCGAAATTAAGTATTGCAAATATATATATTCAAATATACTACGCACATATTTAGTATACAATAGAGTTAAACTTAAGAATATCAATAATTTTCGACAATATTCTACTCAATTAACATATATAATAAATATCAATACGCAATTGAAGCGTCGCACAGAGATCTAGTATTATAGATTTTTTAAAAAATAGCAAAATTAATATATATACTGTATATATTTCGAATCTATAACTCACGTATACGAGAATCAAGAGTCTGCTATATAGAAAATTTATAAAATAAATTTTTACTTTATTTATATTGTTTGTAAACTAATTTTATAGATTTATCGAGTTAAATACTCTCTATTTTCCGATACAAAACTATAGTATACAAATCGAACTATTAATACAAACTTAGCACATATCGATATTAATTATTTTTGTATTTTAATAGACTACAGATTACAACAATATACAAAAAACTATATTTTTATTAAATATCTAGTTTTTAGAAACTCTATTTGCGATCAGTTCTATTCTAATACGAGTTCAGTATATACTAAATATATATAGAATTTGATTATTCTCAAAAAAGTAACAAAATCAAAATTAGTATATACAATGCGCAATTGAATATCTATATTTCTATTAATTAAAAACAATTTCTATTTTTTATACTAATTGCATACGAAAATTATACTTATTATTTATTATATTCTATCAAAATGTTTCGAGAAATTGCCAACAATATAATTGCGACAATCAAACAACAAGATCTACTATCTTTAACAACGCGTAAGTTAAGTTTACATCTAGTATATATGTTGTTTGCGCTAAATATTTTGCAAAATATTTTGCTATCTTTTCTATTATATTCGATTTACGCACAAAATATAGCAAGATTGCTTTGCGTTATATATACAATAGTTTTAATATAGAAAATTATATAGCGATATTAATTTGCAAACAAAAACTCGAGAAGTTTTCTATCGAAATAGTCTTAAAAAATTAGTTTATATTTAGTTCAAGTATTGTATAAATCTAGCTTATAATTTATAGAAACTAAGCAAGAATTTGTTTTTAATCAATTGCGTTCTTCAAAGAAACAATAGATTAGAAGCATTATCTATTTTAACAAAAATTCTTAACAATATATTGTTGTATGCTGTACTTATACTTAAACTAAAATCTTTATAAATCAATTATATCTCGAAATAAATTTTGTATTTAAACAAATTCAAAACAAAACAAATCTATATAGTATCTCGAATTAAAACAAGAATTATTATTATAAGTTTAATGCATGCACAATATATATTGAGTGTATACTCAAATTGTAATAGAAATTAATATCTACTGCTACGCATAAATCAATATAGAGACTACCAAAGATTATTATACAATATTTATCAAGATATTTGAAGTGTTGAAAGAAGCTATTTGTCAAACTATTTAAATTTCTTATATCGATTATAAAAACAAAAAATTGCAAACTTTTACAATAGATATAGACAAGAAACAAGCTCGAAATATATTTAGTATATACTAGAATTATATAGATATTATTAATATTTTGTTTAGAATTTGAGAAATATTTTTACAATCTTAACAACTCTCAAGAGTAGTTCGAATATCTCAAATATATATTAATTTTCTATCAAATATATTTTAAGCGTAACTTTCGAAAATATTATTCTAATTATTTAGCAACTTATCTTATTAATCAACTTTGAAAAACCAAGACTATTGACAAACTACTACAGTATATAAATAGTATAAATATATTATATTTCAAGCTTAAGATATAGATTAAATATCGAAAGACAAAATAGATTCTTGCCAAACTATATAAAAAGAAATTAAAGATTTCTTTGTATTAATAAACACTAGTTCGCAATTATATTAATATAGAAGAAAACAATTACTTTCAAAACAATAAGTTCGCGAAACAAAAACTATTACTATTTGTTTCTATATTTAGATAGAATCTATATTTGTTCTAAGCTATATTTATACTAATTATATATCAGAATAAAAAAACACGCTATTGAGATATTTGAAAAGAACAATTTCGAGACAAAAAAAGATATTCTATTTATTTGGCGCAATTGCAGTAAATCCAATTGTATTGCTATTCAACTAGTTAAAAAAGATATATACAATTAGTTTATATTCAATTTGACTTGATAGTTAATCAAATTATAGATAAAAAAGATCGAAAAGCTGCAAAGCGTTGTCGACAATATTTATATCTTTCTTTCAATTCAGAAAATTCTTATATAACATTCTTTTTTAATAAACTTGATTCTAAGTATAAATCTGACACAAACATAATATCTAAATTCGATAGCAAGATTTTTTACACACTTCAAAATTGCAATTCAAGAACTACTTACTCGATAAAAAATTGACGTCGAGTATTAACTCGATATATATTAAATAAAGATTCTAATTTTTTTTTTAATATAACAATATATAGAAACACTATCTAGAAAAAACAGATGTCAAATATCGACTCGATATATATCAGATAAAAATTCTAAAATATTTTTTTCAATACAACAACATACAAAGATACTATCTAAAAAAGACAAACGTCAAGTATCGACTCGATATATATTAGATAAAGATTCTAAAATATCTTTTTTAATACAACAATATATAGAAACACTATCTAGAAAAAGCAGATATCGAGTATCGACTCGATATATATTAGATAAAAATTCTGATTTTTTTTTTAATATAACAATATACAAAGATATTATCTAGAAAAAACAGATATCAAGTATCGGCTCGATATATATCAGATAAAAATTCTAAATTTTTTTTTTTAATATAGCAATATATAGAGATACTATCTAGAAAAAGCAGATATCGAGTATCGACTCGATATATATTAGATAAAAATTCTAAAATTTTTTTTTTAATATAACAATATATAGAGATACTATCTAGAAAAGACAAATATCAAATATCGACTCAATATATATTCGATAAAAATTCTAAATTTTTTTTTTCAATATAACGATATACAGAGACACTATTTAGAAAAGACAGACATCGAATATTAATTCGATATATATTGTTGTCTAGCTCGAATAAATATAAATTAGACTCAAACTTTATAAATAATATATTAAAATCGAGCAGAGAACATAGAACAACACTATCGAAATATTAAATTGAAAATCAAATATAAAAACAGCGTATACAATGTATGCATTAAGAACGTAACAAACTTCTACAAAAAAAAAAGAAAAGACTAACAAAAAAAATTGTCAAGTTAAAAGAATTCGATATTACTAGCAACACAAAAAATATTTTAAATATAATTTTATTACAAGCAAATCAACAATATCTATTAAGCAATCAAGACAACAACAAAAATAAATTAGTTTATAAATTTATATTTTTGTTTTACAAATACTATATAATATTAATAATTCAAGAACTTTTGTCTAAATTCGAAAAACTATATATAGATCTAATATATATTGAGTTTATATTAAATATTAATTTGAAAGAAGATTTATTACTTTATTGAAAAATTCGAAATCAAAAAAAAACAATCGAAAACAAAATTATATACAAAATATTTGTATTACTTGTAAAACTAACAAGTACAACAACGCGACAAGCTATTATAGTTGCTTGTTTAGCTTTATCTTATTAAAAATAGTATTTAGAATAGAAAAAGTAAATACAAGATCAAAATAGTAAATAAAATAAATATATAGCAAATGTAGACAAAATATAGACTCAATATATATCTAAATATAGTTAAAAGAGAAATCTTGATTCAAGATTAGAGAAAATATAGAGAGATTTTATATTAGATATAGACTGTATTTTATTTCAAATTAATTTGCAAAAAAAAAATTTCTATCGAAATATAACTGCTATAGCAGTTATGTAGAAACAAAATATATAGTAGATATTAATTTATTTTGTCAAATCGAAATCGAAAAAACAAATATCTGATTGTCTATATTGTATATATTAGACACAATCGAAAACACACAATTAATCGAGACAAATTAGAGCATTATATATAGCATATATTGAGTCTAAAACTTAGTTAAACAATTTCGAAAATTTCTTGTTATCAATTTGTTCTAATTTATGCTCAATATATATCTAATATACACGACAAAAAACAATCTAATTTTTGTCTTTTTTAGTTGTAGACGTAACAATAGTTTTTGTAGCAACTGCATTAGCTAAATATAGACTTAGTATAATTTTAATATAGATAGAAAAGTAGTTGCACTGATTTTTGTTGTTAACAAAGATAAATCTATCTAAAAAAGAATCAACTATATATAAACTTAATATAGATATATTATAGAAATAATATAAAATTGTAGATAATATCTTACTTTTTTTTGCTATTGGAATATTAGTTAGAACGAAAATATCTATTAAATATAAAATTAGTATAGTTTCAATATAGTAAATCAACAAATAAAAATTGTTCTTGTTCGAATCAAAAAAAGCATCGTAATTCTCTTCTATATATATAGTAAATATAAATATAATATATACAAGTCTTAGACTCTCTTATTAGAGTCGATTATTGTATTTAATTTTTTATTATTACAAGCAGCTTTTTTTTGTTAGCTACGCATATACTAAACATAAATAGAATATAAATTTTTGAAGATTTTCGAAATTTTGAACGCACTACTATTACAAGATTTTTTTGCTTCTTTACGTTTTTTTAATACTAGTATATACTTAGTATAGATTGAATCTAGAATATAATTGAATAATTTACTCAAAAATTCGATATTTATAACAAATATATCAATCTATATATAGTCTAAATATATACTAAGTACAAATCAATACAATAAGATATACAAAAAAAAGTTTTTCGATCGAAATACTAATATAGTGCTAAGAATAAATTAGTATAAATTCAATATATTTCAAAACTAAACTAGAAATATATTTCTTGCAGATATTTTTTGAGTTAAGAGACAAATATTCGAAAAAAAACAACAAACAATAGTTAATTAGTAATTTTGAAAATTGTATTAGTGCAAATCTAATATTAGCCAAGTCTATATATAATTGATGCGTTGTCGAAGTCTTAAATTACAAAATAAGTATTTGTATATATAGTATAAGAACAAAAAAAATAAAAGATAGATCAAATATATAACAAATATAAAATAAGTTTATTTCGCAATAGAAGTGTGTGCCAAAAACAACTGCAAATTTTTGATTATAACAACTGTTCTATATAAACTTAATATATATTTGATATCAATCTAGCTTACGCAATATGCTTTATATTGTTTGTATATTGATAGACAATTGTATTAATTATATATTTGTATCTATACAAAATATAAGTTTAGCTTGAACAAAATATATAAAAACTATATTTCGATTTTGTAAAATAGTTTGTATCTTGCTATTCTTCGAATTTAACTCAAAACTTTATAGTACTAGATCAGTATAAACTAGACATATATTAAATATAAAAAAAATATATATTTTTTTTCGAGATAATATATATTTGAAGAAATATTTTCTATATTTGAATTTGCAGCTATATATGTTTAGCGTATACGTTGTATATAATTAATCAAAATATTTGTTTATTTGTTTTAGCATAATACGTTCTTCAATAACAACATAGCTTGATTTCAATCTCGACTTAGTATATATCGAGCATAAATAAAACTACAACTATATATACGAATAGCTAACAATTGAGAACAGTAAAAGTTATTTTACACATTTGATTAGTCGACGCTATTGTACAATTATATTTGCTAATACTTAGTATATATAGAGTCGCAGCTAAATTTATACAATTTATATATCTATATTAAAGAAGACAATCCGAGTTTCAAAATTTGGCGCAACTAATAATATTCAATATATACTAAATTTAAATCAAATCTATATATAGATTGTCTATTATTTTTCGGAAATTTAATAATAGATATTGTTGATACTTAGTATAAGCTAAATTGCGACAAAAAATATCTTTTTATTAGATTTGCTATCTATTTAGCTAAATTCTATATATACTAAATATAGATTCAATATATATCTAATATAGAATTGTGCTATAATTGAACACTTACGTTTAGTTACAAAATCGAAATTCGAATTAGAAAAAGATTCTTGAGTGTGTAATTAGTATATACTAGACAAAAGTGTTGCATATACTATGCTTATTATAGTAATACTTTAGAGAAAACAGATTTTGCGCGTTTGTTATATCAAAATTGTTGTAACATACTCTAATGTCAACGAACTAAATTGCGACAACATTTATGCTAAATATATACTAAAATAATAGAAGCAGTAAAATTAGAGAATATGCTAGATTTATATTATAGATTTGTTGATAAAATCAGAAGCATATACTACAATAATACAGATAGTTAGAAAAGATAAAGATAGAAAATGCAACAATTGTATTTCAATTTTACAAAATACGCTAAAGATTTGACACGCAACTTACGCGAGTTTATTTATTCTTAATATATACTACAGCAATACTGAATCTATATTTGAATCGCATTCCGCATAGATGCGTCGGAATTGCGCGTTTAAAAATCGAGATAATAGTTTTTCTTTTGATAGTTATAAACTATGTTGAGTATATATCTAGTCTATTTTAAGTTTTAGAAATCGAACAAAATTACAATTACTCGATATATTTGAATAATCAATTTCTATATTTAACATATACTAGATATATATATCTTTTTTTTGATGTATTTTTAAATTTTCAATCTTTCTGCTTAATTCAACACAGTATACGTAAAATATAGACTCGACATAAATAAAACTTATCTCAGATATAGATTTTCTATTCAAAATAAGCTCTAAAATAACAAGATTATAGATCTAGCATATATCTGGTGTATACAACTTGCAATAGAAATATCTTTTCAAACTTATAATCTTCGCTTTATCTAGCACGCTCTATGTTGAGCATAGACTAAGCATAAACAGAGCTTACCCCGGGTGGGAATTCCCACCCGGAATAAGCTCGTCCCGGGTGGGAAATCTGCACCCGGGATGAGCTAAATGCCCGAAGTAGACATCTTTGGAACCTCGATTGGGTTGGCGTGTTGGGGGGTGATCGGCTGGTCGGGTAGTCCTTCCGGCGGAGAGGGTCGTCGCTTGGTGGACCCTCATACTTTACGCTCAGGTACTTTGATGACGATAAAACTGTCTATTCATATACATGATGCGTGTTTGATGGTTGGTGTACGGGGCTGCTGATGGTATGATGTTGGTTGGACGCTATTGGGGAGGTTGGTATGCTCCGATGGCGGTCTTGTGAATCTGACTCTTGCTTGGACATGATCGACTCTTAAGTCTTGGTAATCTTCTGGCGAAGAGTACAAGATGTCTGGTCCACCCATCACCATCGTAGGCTCAGGCTTGGCGGGCTTGACCTTGGGCCGCTGTCTTAGACATCATGGAATAGCAGCTGTAATACTAGAGAAGACGTCCGCGATGCCTCGGTACAGTTATGGCATCACACTTCACTCCTGGGCATATCAGCCTCTGCTCAATGTCCTGCAAATGGACGAGCGTACCTTCAGAAACACTTTATCCGTCGACGCCGCCCAACGAGGTTCCGGGAAGATGACAGGAGATACACTTGCGCCTGGCACAGAGACCGACCACGGTACGTTCCGGTGCCATCGCGGAAGACTAGAAAAATTGCTTCAAGAGGGCCAGGATATAAGATGGGAGCACACTGTTCAAGATATTCAGGTGTCCCCTCAGGGAATCCTTGTACATCTGAAGGACAGGAAGCCTTTGGAAGCTGAAATTCTCATCGGTACCGACGGCGTACATTCTCAGGTTCGCAACTCATTAATGCCTAGCATCGAGCTCAAAGTTCTACCGTTCGTGGTCTTCAATGGCAAAAGACGCATCTCAAACGCAGAGTATCAAGATCTGGTTGCGCCTGCGCTGGGAAATCGAACAATATTTCAATCCCACCATAATGGTATTGTGCTTGAAATATCAATCAGCGACTTTACCCCCAAACACGTAGATATCAGTTACACGTACTCACGGCCCGCTCACGAGAACGACCCCCTTCATAACCCCGATAGACCAATATCTGAGGCAACAGACATTACCAAAGAATTCTACACCGAATTGCAAGAGCTCAAGCAGCTGACGAAGCCTTTCGACACCATCTTCGATGCATCCCAAGTGAGGAAAGACCGCGTCCTGCACTGGCTTATGCGGAGTACTCTGGGTAATTCAGCTGAAGTTGAAAACCTCGCCGAACAAGGCGTGTTATTGATGGGCGATGCCGTGCACGCAATGCCAATCCTGGGAGGCGAGGGCGCTAATGCTGCTATTAAGGACGGAGTGGACCTTGCACAGCATATCGTTCGTCGTGGTACACGAAGCCTTCAAGCTTTTACCAATTCAAGATACGAAGCATGGAGAAATAGTGTGGAAGAAAGCGAGAAAAGGCTGGCTGATATGCACGGTGCTGCGAAAGCTTCGCTCTGACCACAAGAGCAAGGGGCCGCCCAGAGGATTGACAACATCCGACTCTTAGAAAGGACATCTGTATGTACGGCGAGCTCGCCGTATCATAGAGTATGAACTGAGCGGTTGCGGCTTCCTGCTGTGGTCGTTGTGTCTTTTATCGTCGTCCTGCATAGAAGCGCTAGATCACACAGCTTTAAAGCATCACACCACTCATTCCCGTTGGATTCATGGATCCTCTCGAGCGTCATGCGAGGGCTGCTAGCTGAACATCGAAGTCATAGCAGATAGCATGCCGGTCCATCAATCCCCAGGCCGAATTGCAAGGACTCGCACTGCATGGCCGGCCTACATGCACACCGCTTGATCGAACCGCGAAAGAGCTCTTTGGAGGCTACCATCGATGGTAGCAAAAGGCTCTTCGTTTGCCTTTTTTTTCAGTGGCCTGGGCCTAGTGGTCTTGTGTCTATGCTAGTGTTCTGGCTGCTCAATGTTTCGTAAGAAGATCAGAACAGGCTGCGAGGATCACAATGGATACTTCAATTCGAAGTCGACGGTTCTGGGCCAACAGTCCCGTCAATTCGCGTCTTCTCATTGTCTCGCCGACTCGCCGTGGCTCTTGCCATGGTTCTGCATATCGACCTTTCTTGCTACGCACAGATTCTGGGATATCAATGGCCGGAATGGAGACTGGCATGCCGTCCTCGAGTATAATCTCGATCTCCCAGTTTTCTTGGTCTGGAGCGTGCTCTCACCTTTCAAATTAGGTGCCTCCTGTAGACTTGTACTCTAACGGAGTCTGCCTTCCATATTTGTAGTCCCACTTCACCTAGCTGGCATGACTAATGAGTTAATAGACCCTTGTCGATATACTTCTTCATCTAGGGGACTCATCGTTGTGGCTGCTAAATACAGCCATGTCATCCTCCATTGCTCGATC
>JAABUW010008154.1_pt1 | contig 12339 bp, 11 predicted proteins | sample 5560081 | NCBI WGS metagenome assembly JAABUW01 (sample SAMN10711882, study PRJNA513363) | rock metagenome | isolation source: Antarctica rocks | place: Antarctica: Victoria Land, Knobhead sud | reverse complement strand
CCTAAAATCAGCCGGTTGACTGCTCAACCAGCACGTAAAGCCCGGTGTGACGCAAATAGCTCACCAACCAAGCACAACCGCTCGAACCTCAGCTAAAACGCATACCTGTACAGAGGTTCCCTAGCAGGTTGAGAAGCATTTGTAGGGACAACGCGATAAACTGCGCCGACAATAATGGCGCCCCAGGAAACTGGATGCCGGACAGCCGGGACAAGCGGCTCGGAAACCTCAACTCTCGACTTAACACTTGGTCTTTCAACGTTGACTCCTCAGTTCGGATCTAAGCGCATGGAGTACGAATCGCCGGGCAGAAGATCGGTTTTCAGTAGGGAACAGCCTGAACTAAAGATTTCTCGTACGGCCCTTCGTCACAAGACGAATGAGCAACGTGAGAAGAACAGCTCCGATGACTGCGACAAAATGGGGATATCAGCCGATGGCCGGAGGTGATGGGGACTGACCAACTACTAGGAGTGTGGAGTGGCGTTCGGATCGATACCTGCAGCTCACGTCCTTGTTCTTACATTCAGAGCAAAACGCGCCGTTTGGGTTGTGCTCTGGCATGTAAATCCTTGAAAATTTCTATAACAAAGCACATCCAGAAGGGCTATAGCTGCGTAGAGGGCCGCCCTCTCCAGCGGCCCCTTGTTGTGGTTACTTCGTGCTCTTCGACTTCGTGTGCCGAAACGTGGTGCAGCTCTACCGTTGCACCGAACTCACGAGCGCGGGTCCGCAAGATGTCTCGCTCCCACCGTCCCCAGGTTCCCCATTCGACAATCGTGATCAGATCCTTTGCCAGGCACCGTTGCATTCACCGGGACCCGGCACCTCGGGGGCGGGTACGATGGTTCGTGTTCAGGCGTCGTCGCTTCCCAGTCGAATAGCGTTCAAAACCGCACTACTTGGGAGGACCCATCGAGGACAAGATTCGAGCCGGTTTTCAAACTGCGCAGGCGGAGCGTTGCCAAAGGCGCGGTAGGCACGGGAAGAGTTTAGGGGAATGAGATCACTTCTGGACCTGCATGATCGCACCCGAGCAGTACGCCCGTGGCAACCGGGGGTTCGACACTCGCATTTACGCGCAACACTGTGCCCACCCGGTTACCACCTGGAACCTACGTCAGCTAGAACCGAAACTGTTCGCGAAGTGTCACGAAGCCAATCACTACAACCGCTGCCATGGAGGGGACGAAGAGAAAGTACATAGGAACTCCTTTTTGTGTGTGTGAAGGTGGTGGAACTCGAGGTCTTTAGAGATCAGCCAAGGTCGACAAATCTCAACTATGTGCATTACTTTGCAATCGATCGACCAACCTAAACACAAAGTTCAGAGGCGAAAAGGCACCGTATTCCCAAAAGGGTCTCTCAATGGTGGCAAGCTCTTCCCTCTCACTCACCCAACTTGCAAAGATTTACCACTTTAGCTGCGCGACGTGCCGTCGTGCCGTCAATACTGCTCTTGAGAGCTGTAACGCTTCTGCTAACACGATGCTTAGGGAATTAAATCCGGCCAGGCGCGCACCTTCCTCTAATGACCGGAGTTGTCAGGAGTAAAAGGGGCGTCCTAGCCATTCACGCAGAAGACGAAGCGGAGATGCTCACGACCCAGGAAACTGCCAACGAGAGCGCCCTGGTCAACCTGGAGAAGTCCTAAGCTAATGCAACAGAGCCTTAGGGCCACACGGATCATCTAGCTTCAGGGCTGCCGGTGCTTTCCGGATTCGCGAAGTCTGCGATGCTGATGGAATTTTGCGATGGAGGCATGAGGATTTCAAACTGTGAAACCTTGGGATAAAGGTGAACTTCAAGGTCTTGGGAAGAAAACTTACTTCGGAGCCAGGGTCCATCGTGGGAGTAGTACCCTATGGTGGCTTGCGGGAGATCCCGTTGAAACCGATTGCCGGAAACCTTCTGTGGCCAGGCAGCTCCTGCGAAAGTGTTGCTGCCGCAATTGGCAGCCACCGTCGAACGGATGAAGTAAGCCTGTGGCGATAGTCTTTGGACCTGAAGCGTGCCGGATGAGCATCCCACACCGAGGTTACTAACGGGTACGATCTGGCCCACGTAGCTCGCAAACTGCTGCAGCGAGTCTGGAGAAGAGTAGGTTTCTATGGCGTCAGCGACGAGGAAGACTACTGGGCTGTGGTCATGTGAGAGGTGCTGTACCAATGCACGAGAACGCGCCCACTTCAGCTGTTCCTGATGGAGAGGTGGGCCGAAGAGTTGTTGCTCAAGGGAGACGAAACCAGTGCCGGTGGCAAGCACGATAACGGCTATAAAAGCCAAACGCAACGACCGAAGAGAACGGGCTGCACTAAAAGCCCCACCCATTGAGAGGAAAAAGAGGGGAAAGGTTGAAGCACCGAAGCGGGACGTGAGGTTCAGGGGGATAGCTAACACTAGGCTCCCTAACAGGAAGATGAGTATAGCAATGCGAGATTCTTCCGCGGTATTGCTGCCAAGACGCTCACCGGACCGCAAGGAACGGATCGCGGAGGCAGCTATCCAGAGGAGGAGCAGCCACACCATCAAACTGACCAGAAGCGAAGCGATATTGCTGACAGTCAAATCGAAGACATGTTGCTCTCCGGGCAAGGTGTACGGCCAGTGGGTTAGGCCAAGAATGAAGCGCTTGATCGGGCTCAGAGACGAAGCGTCATTAAGTGCGTACACGCCCCCCAAGCCGGGGAAATCCACTCTGCGCAAAACGGCTACTGCGACTATCGGAAGCAGAAATGCAGCCGACCGGCTCAAGCGTTGCCGAAGGGCAAACGTTCTGGAGGTCACGAAGACCACAAGGCAGGCAGCGGCTGAGCTGTAGTAGGCAGACTCCTTGCTGAAAACGGCCACACAGACGCACAGCCAAGCAAACCAGAGTTGACCTCGTAGAAGCAAGGCGAGTGTCAGCAAAGCGCACAGGCCACCAAGGTAATCGAATCCGAACGACGGTTGAAAGACTACCTGGTGGGAAAATGCGGGGGAGACCACGGTGGCTAGGGCAACGAGCCCTGCCACAATTGCGCCAAGCCGCAGTGAGGCTCTAGCGATGTAGTACGTTGTTGCGACCAGAGCAGCGACGATGAGGTAGCTTCCGAGGAGATAGAAGCTCCAGTGTCGAAAGAAAATAAGTGACTCAATGTAATAGACCGCGTTATCGACAGGGCGGAGGAAATTCGTATAGGCAACCGAGATATCTGGATAGGGATAAAAATAGTTCGAGAAACCGCGATGCAACCACTCGGCTGGCGAAGGATGAAACAAGTGTGTGGAGTGAACAATTAAAGAGAAGTCGTCACCTGCCGGGAAGTACTCCCGGCGAATGTAGAGTGCCCAATAGAGTACCTCGAGTAGGAACACGACACTGCCCAGCACAAAAGCAGAGACACCGATCCGAATGGGACGAAGGTCATCTGAGGGTTTGGTAGAGATAGAAGCGACTCCCATTTATGCCAGTCTAATGCTACGAATGAGCAGTCGACATCCCCCCTGCTGCAGCCCCGTCAGGGAGTAATGGGTTTTTAGTTACATCGGTAAGTAGGACTAGTAAACGTTTACAGGCAGGGATTGCTGCGGGTTATGTGATGCGACGGTTGTTAAATCTGCATCCTACGCATATATCGCATACATCGGGTGCACGCTGCTAATCGCTATACTGGAGACTCATGCTTCCAACCTGCTTCTCACGACCTCTGCATGGCCGGTATAAATCTCACAAATTCCTCGCGGCCCTCATTATCGCCTCGATCTGTTTCGTCCCACATGCAACCGCTGCCTCCCAGCCTCCCACAGGGTATAGCGTGGCTACGTTAGGCACACTCAATGACCCCGGCTCAAGTACCGTTGTACGTCGCGTAAACTCCTTGGGAGAGGCTGTCGGCGGCTTCAAGAGCGGGAAAACTCACCAAGCCTCTGCGACATTTATTGTTTCGAATACCGCCGGCTTCGATGAGATAACGAACGAGCAAAGCACAGATTTTAGTACCCTCTACGGCATTCACGACTCGGGCGAGGTAGCTGGCGCCATCAATAGTCCAAATTCTGTGCTGCCCTTCCGCGCCGTTCGCCATACTGGTTTTCAGATTCTTCCTTTGATAGGGCAGGATACGAGCGGCGCGGCGTACGGGATCAACGATAAAGGGGAATCGGCCGGGTTTTCTGGCGGCTCCAGTGGGCTACGGGCTGTTTGGTGGACGCGCAAGGGAGATGCATTCGAACTACCGCGCCTCCCAGGCTTTACCACCACCAAGGCGCTCGACATCAATTCAAAGGGAGACATCGTTGGCTATGCTGGCGATCGCGACAAGGTTGCGGTCTTGTGGCCGGATAAGGGCAGCATAATTTCTCTTGACAACCTCTATAGCTTTAACAGCAGCCAAGCCGAGAGCATCAGCGACAACGGAGATGTCGTGGGGTCCGCAAGTGCCTTTGATCCGGGCGCAATTCGGATGCGAGCCGTATTGTGGCCCGCCGGCAGCTCCACCCCTCAGGATCTCGGGGCTCTTCCGGGCGGCAGCACGAGTCGCGCCCGAGATGTTGATGGCAATGGGATGGTGGTGGGCACTTCAGCTTCCGCCTTAGGGAATCGCGCGTTCATCTGGACTTCTGCTGATGGCATGAAGGACCTGAACGCTCTGAGCAACAATCCAAACATTGTTCTCGTTGATGCACTCAGCATTAGCAAACAGGGTGCGATTTTGGCACTTGGCATCAACCGGAGCGATCTGCCGTCCAACGATACCGCGGACCTTGAAGAACATGAGCTGCCTCGTCAGATCGTTCTACTCACTCCGACGAAGTAACACATCTTTGAAGGCCATATATGAAAAGCTCCCTACTCGTCTCCCTACCGCTCGCCTGTTCTTTGTTACTACCTGCCGCTGGACAACAAGCAACGATGGGTCAATGGCAGAACGGTCCGAACTTGCCGTTTTCCCGGTACATATGCACGCGCTGCCGAATGGAAAGCTGATTATTTGGCCCGGCGATGGTGGTGTGAGCGGGAACGACCCGCGTCTATTTGACCCAATTAGCGGAAGTGTGACACCGTTGGCCACTCCCGGATATGACGTGTTCTGCAGTGGGCACAGCCTTCTTCCAGACGGGCGACTCTTTGTTGCAGGCGGCCACATTAGCAACAACGTCGGCCTTCCCTCCTCGACAATCTACGACCCGACGAGTAACGCCTGGATCCGTCAGCAGGATATGAACCTTGGTCGCTGGTATCCCACCGACCAGGTGCTGTCCAACGGTGATGTTCTTGTCGTTTCGGGTGACGTGGACGTTTCAACGGGCAACAATCCGCTTCCGCAGGTATGGCAAGCCTCCACCGGAACATGGCGCAGCCTCGTAAACGCGCAGTTGCAACTCGGCTTATACCCCCACTCTCTCTCTCGGTCCGAATGGCAAAGTGTTCGTGTCGGGGCCGTCTATCACCACACGGTACCTGGACACAACCGGCACCGGCGCATGGACCACCGTTGGTGACCATATTTTTCAGGGTATCCGCGACTACGACAGCATGGTGATGTATGAACCGGGTAAGGTCCTTGTTGCTGGCGGGAGTGATCCTCCCACCAACACTGCTGAGGTTATCGACCTGAACGCTTCTTCACCCGCGTGGCGAGCCGTCAGCTCAATGGCGTACCCGCGGCGGCAGCTAAATGCGACGATGCTACCGGACGGTAAAGTTCTCGTGACCGGTGGTACAGGAGGTGGTGGCTTCAGCAATTCTGACCCCGCCGCAACCATTTACGCGGCTGAAGAATGGGACCCCGCAACGGAGTTATGGACCACGTTGGCGAGCGCAAGCGTACCGCGTCTCTACCACTCTATTGCGATGCTTCTTCCGGACGCCCGCGTCCTTGTTACGGGAGGGAACGGCTATACGCAGACTGAGATATTTGCGCCCCCCTATCTTTTTGCTGGTGCTCGCCCAACGATTAGTTCTGCACCGGCAAACGTTGCAAACGGCCAGACTCTCTTCGTCGGAACCCCCGACGCGGCTAACATCACTTCTGTAGCATGGGTTCGCCTCGAATCCGCAACGCACGGGCTGAGCATGAGCCAGGCGATTTTTCGCTCAACAAGCGTCACGCAGGCGACCGGCGGAATCAACATCACTTCGCCAAGCGATCCAACGGTTCCCGCCGGCTTCTACATGCTTTTCATCCTCAACCACGGAGTTCCGTCCGTGGCCAAGATATTGCACTTAGGACTGTCTGCACAGGCCTACGCAACCCCAGCAGCCGCTTCACTGAGCCCGGCCACCGCTATTAGTGGCGACGCTCCCCTCGTGCTCACGGTGAACGGAAGCAACTTCACTCCCTTGTCGCTCGTACACTGGAACGGTTCGGCTCGCGGAACCACCTTTGTAAGCTCGAATCAGCTCACGGCAGCTATTCCCGCAGCTGATCTGGCGTCAGCAGGAACCGTGCAGGTGACTGTATCGACACCGCCGCCAGGCGGTGGTGTGTCTCCGCCGCTCATGTTCACTATCCAGCAGGCACCCAGGCCGAATCTGACCCAGACCGGCACCATCATCGCGAAGATCACTTCACCCATTGGGGGCGGCAATTACAACCTCGAGGTCATCCGTGACGGGGACATGCCACCGGTCGGCACCAACGATTCGAAGCGGCAATACGACACCTATAGCGGTGGAGCTCCGTCCACAGATGACTGGATCGGCTACCAGTTCCCGACAACACAGACCTTTGCTCAGGTTCTATTCCAAGAGGGTATTAACTTCAGCGACGGTGGCTGGTTCAATAATCTCAACGTGCAGGTACGGCAATCGGGCACATGGGTCAATGTTTCTAACCTGACTTCCACCCCTGCGTACCCGCCGAATGACGGCATCAGCTTTGAAACCTACACCCTCAAGTTCTCTCCGATCAGCGGCGACGCGATTCGGATTGACGGGGCCCCAGGCGGAGCCGCGTATTTCACGTCGGTAGGCGAGCTGCAGGTTTACGGGCCAGCAAATAGCACACCGCTTCCAACCCTTAGCTCCATGTCTCCCACCACCTCCGTCAGTGGCGGTGCCCCGTTCACCCTTACGGTGAACGGCACCAACTTCGCCTCAGGCTTCACTGTGCAGTGGAACGGGTCGAGCCGGCCAACCACCTTCGTGAGTGCGACACGGCTTACGGCAGCAATCCCAGCCAGTGACATCGCCGCATCTGGCACGGTGCAGGTAACAGTATTGAACCCCGCGTCAGGTGGAGGTTCCTCTTCCCCTCTTTCGTTTACCGTATCCCAGAGCACACCGCTTCCAACCCTTAGCTCCATGTCTCCCACCACCGCCGTCAGTGGCGGTGCCCCGTTCACCCTTACGGTGAACGGCACCAACTTCGCCTCGGGCTTCACCGTGCAGTGGAACGGGTCGAGCCGGCCAACCACCTTCGTGAGTGCGACACAGCTTACGGCGGCAATCCCAGCCAGTGACATCGCCGCATCTGGCACGGCGCAGGTAACAGTGTTGAACCCCGCGTCAGGGGGAGGTTCCTCCTCCCCTCTTTCGTTCACCGTATCCCAGAGCACGATATCGGATCTCACCCAAGCGGGCACGATTCTCGCCAAGATCACCACACCCACAGGTGGCGGGAACCATAATCTACAGGTGATCCGAGATGGAGACATGCCCGCCGTCGGCACAAACGATTCTTCTCGACAATACGACACATACAGCAGTGGCGCTGCTTCTACGGATGATTGGATCGGCTACCAGTACCCCGCAACGCAGACCTTCTCGAAAGTCGTATTCCAGGAAGGGATGAACTTCGTCGATGGTGGCTGGTTCAACAACATCAACGTGCAAGTTCGGCAATCCGGAACCTGGGTCAACGTCTCAAACCTAACTTCTACGCCTACGTATCCGCCCAACAACGGTATCAGCTATGAAATCTACACTCTGACATTTTCCCAGGTCAGCGGTGACGCAATCCGGATCGACGGGGCACCTGGCGGAAGCGCGTACTTCGTCTCTGTAGGCGAATTGCTTGTGTATGGCATCGGGTCCGTCACACCTCCTCCTAACCTGACCTCCATGTCACCCACTAGCGCAAGCAACGGTGACTCCCCTTTCAAGCTCACTGTCACGGGAGCGAACTTCGGCTCCGCTTCGAGAGTTCAGTGGAACGGGTCGAGCCGGCCCACGACCTTTGTGAGTGCGACGCAGCTTATGACGTCCATCCCGGCCAGTGATATCGCCGCAGCGGGGACGGCGCAGGTCACCGTGTTCAATCCCTCACCGGGCGGCGGTGCATCGTCGGCTCTGACATTCACGATCAATCAGGCTGCAGTGCCCAATCTCACCCAGATCGGAACAATCATTGCAAGAATCACGTCGCCTGTAGGCGGGGGAAACCATAATCTAGAGGTGATACGAGACGGAGACAAACCTCCAGCCGTAACCACTGATTCTTCCAGGCAATATGACAGCTATAGCGGCGGAGCTCCAGCGGCTGACGACTGGATCGGCTACCAGTACGCCACACCTCAAAGTTTCGCAAAGATCATCTTTCAGGAGGGATTAACTTCGGTGATGGTGGCTGGTTCAACCACCTCAACGTCCAGGTTCGTCAGTCAGGCACATGGGTCGATGTCGCAAACCTTACCTCGACCCCCGCTTATCCAGCCAACGACGGAATCAGCTTTGAGACCTACACTCTCCTGTTCACGCCTGTCACAGGCGACGCTATACGGATCGAAGGAGTGCCCGGTGGGGGCGCGTACTTCATATCGGTGGGTGAATTGGAGGTGTACGGCCACTAACCTACTCGGTCTAATGGGAGCTGCCAAGCACTAGCTGAGCGTCTAGGAACTTGTTGAAATAGCCGGATCTGCTTCTTTGCTGATGAGCTTTGAGCAGATTGCCGGTGATTGGGTCTGTTTTTGCGGTTGATGGTGGTGGTGCTGGGTGCTGTTTCTGTGCCGGTTGAAGACTCAACCGGGTTTGAGGCGCACTGCTGCTGAGGGTCTTGCTGGAGTTGGTTGGCGAAGAGCTTTGGCAGGCGCAGCAGGTTGTGTGCAGCGCAGTTGAAGATGAAGAGCCAGTCGACCTTGGCCAGACCTCGCAGCTTCACTTGGGCGATGGGACCGGTCTGCTTCAGCCAGCCGAAGGTCTTCTCGACCAGCCAGCGGCGGCTCAGGCTGACCGCGTATCCGGAGTGCCGGGTGGTTCTGCCCTCGAGGTTCGAACGGCGTCCTTTTTCGTTCTTCTGCACATGCGCGGTGACATTCAGTTCGCGTGCTCCGGCGATGAAGTCCTTCGTGTCGCAGGCCTTGTCGGCACCGACTGTGATGCGTCGTGAGCTGGTCTTCTGCCGCTCGTTGAGCATCAGCAGGGCGGCGTCGCGCTCGGCATAACCATCGGCCTGCGTGGCCATTGCGGCAGCGATCAGGCCGTTGCGGTTCTCCACCAGCGCGTGGCCCAGATAGGCGAGCTTCGATTCCTTGCCGTAGCTCTTCTCGTAGAGCCGCGCTTCTGGATCGGTGGCCGACTGATGGGTCTCGTTCACCTCTTCTGATCGCAGAAGTTGGAGCCGTCGCCGTCGTCTGAACCATCCTTCCTGCGGAAGCTCTTCTGCGAAGCCCACGCCTGGATCAGTGTGCCGTCAACGGTGAAGAGCTCGTCACTCATGAACCGCCTGGCCAGCCGGTTAACCTCGGCGAAGAACCGCTGCGCTAGGTTGGAGGTCAGCAGACGGTCGCGGTTCTTCGAAAACACAGCGTGGTTCCACACCGCGTCATCCATGCCCAGGCCGACGAACCAGCGGAACAGCAGGTTGTAGTCCAACTGCTCGACCAACTGCCGCTCCGAACGCACCGAGTAGAACGCCTGCAGTAACAGCGCCCGCAGAACATACTCCGGTGCGATAGAAGGACGGCCACACGATGCATAAAGCGTATCGAACGACTCGTTCAACCAGACCAAAACCGCATCCGTCAGCCTGCGAATCTCCCGCAAAGGATGATCCGGAGGAACACGCTGCTCCAATGTCACACAACTGAACATCTCCTCCTGAATCCGCTCATCCCCACGCATACAACAGAGACGAAACAACTGCCGGATCGGATGAAGACAAGAACCTATTTCAACAAGCTCCTAGACCGAATCAGAACGTTTCAAGATAGCGCTAAGAAGGTGTCCGTGGCCGGCACCTAGATCGGCGATTCGGGAGAGCTGGCTGAAGTCGGAAGCCGCATTGACCAGTGGGACAATAGCCCAGAATTTCGCCGCCATTGCTTGATCGATGTCGCGCTGGCTTGGCATGCTCTTTAGAGTAGTGCCAGAAGCCACCTGGTGTCACCTCATCTCCCATTGGGTGACCCGTAGCGACAGACTCGTCAAGGCGAATGGCAGAATCCCATAGGATCGGAATGCCAAACATTCGGGCAAATGCTCGCATGGACATAGGGTGATCTGTCCGAGCACCCGGGAGCTGTCGGTGTGACGAAACCTTCCTTCCACGCGCTCGAAAACACCATGAGCGCACAGCAGGCTCAACACGCGACCGAGGGCGTCTGGATCGGATCCAGTCCTGTCCGGCAGTTCGGCAGCCGACGCCGGTGTCTCAGCGATTAGATCAGCTACTCCCAACTCGGCGGCGATCTGCAGCGATCGGGAGACATAGAAGCATAGAAGCCACCACTCATTGAATGAAGATTATTGAACACAGCACTGAGCGTCATGCATTTGCACTACAATTTGATCAGGAGTCCTCCATGCCCGCGAACGCTCTCGTACAAACCCGCATAGACCCTGACGTGAAGGAAAAGGCCGCCTCCGTACTCGAGCAGCTCGGAATGACCGTCTCGGACGCGGTTCGCATTCTCCTGACCCGAACCGCCAATGAAGGTGCGCTGCCGTTTCCGCTTGCGGCAAATGCCGCGGCACATGACGCTTGGTTCCGGTCCAAGGTGCAGCAGGCGCTCGACGATCCTAGACCTCCGGTGGCAAACGAAGAGGTTACAGCTCGGTTTGCACGGAGTCGAGCTGTTGCACTCCAAGCTGAAGGTCCAGAATGAAGATCGTCTGGAGCCTTTTCGCGATCTCAGATCGAGAGGCCATCTTCAACTACATCGAAGTCGACAGTCCACGTGCCGCCGCTAGGATTGACGATCAGATCCAAGCTCAGGTCGGCCAGCTCACGACATTTCCGGAGAGCGCAGGCCGGGCCGTGTTGTGGGAAAGCGTGAGCTTGTTCTTCAGCAAATGCCGTACCTCGTCGCCTACCAAGTCGAGGGTGACACCGTCAAGGTGTTGCGCGTGTTGCATGGAGCTCAACGATGGCGATACGAGTTTTAAACGCTACGACCCCTCTCGTTCGGTCTTCCTCTTCCCTGCCGTCGCTTTTAAGGCAGCCTGAGGTCACCGAATCGAGCACCATGCGGCGCAGCTCCCACTGGGCTGGGGTCCAGCTGTCCAAACGGCTCTCGAGGAGGGCCAGGGCAGATTCCCGGCGTTTGTTTTCAGAATTATTTGGCGCACAGTTTCAGCGTTATTTGTCGTAAAACCCCAGATGATGGATTGATGTTTTTGCTGACGACAAAGGCTCATGGAGCGTTCGGCCCGGTGATCTGTGCTAATTCCACTGGGTTTGCGTCTGAAACGCGGCCGCCGGGGAAATAGTCTGGACCATGCAGGTTCTCAGAACGGCGCCCGCTAGACATGGCCTGTGCCAAATAACGCTGAAAGATCTACGCCAGATTGCGATGACCCGCACGTACCCGACCCGCTGCCCATTCGAGGGCTGCCGGTCCTTCGGCGTAGCAATAGCCTCTTTCACTGCGCGCTCGTAGTCCGCTGCGACCACAGGATTGTGGGGCAAGAACCGGCTTCGACTCGTCCGGCTGAGCAAGTGCGCAGTTTTACGCCGAAAAGCGGCGAGAACTTGATAAAAGGAATCTCTGTTCGCGTCAGTGCTGAAGTCACATTTATACCATTGTCGGCTGAGCCGATCGAGTATGTCTTTGAGGCAGTCACACCGTATGTCTTTCCAACCCCCGGGCTCTTCCATGAGGCACATGCGAAGATCAAAGCAGTGGAAGACGCCGGGCATGCTATAGCAGCCTGGCAGAATCGGGAATGGAGGGCCGGCCCATCTGGCGATTCATGCTATTTTCGGAACGTGAATCCGGTACACGCCTTCCGCCAATCTCCGTATACCGCAGATAAGAGCGGTTCGAGGCCTCAAATCTCAGTATTGATGCCTACCTACAATCAATCGGCGTTCTTGCGACGGGCCGTGACTAGCTTGCTCGCGCAGACGTACTCCGACTGGGAGTTGCTGATAATAGACGACGGGTCTTCGGACGAGACCTCGTCGCTCATAG
>JAABUW010008150.1_pt1 | contig 12346 bp, 11 predicted proteins | sample 5560081 | NCBI WGS metagenome assembly JAABUW01 (sample SAMN10711882, study PRJNA513363) | rock metagenome | isolation source: Antarctica rocks | place: Antarctica: Victoria Land, Knobhead sud | reverse complement strand
GAACGCAAGTCGCTAGATCAAAGTCGATAGAGAGTTGAAGAACTACTAGCAGAAGCACTTGAAGAAATCGATGCAGATTATTTCACTTCGCCTGTAACGAAGAAGCATTTATATAATGTTAGAAGTCAGCATAGAGCGAGTTATATGAGTGTAATGTAATGAGTATATAAATGCTAAGAAAGAAAAGTATCTAGAAGAGAAAAGTCGACTATCTATATGACTCAGAAGAACATAAGCTAATTCTGAATAAAGTTGACTTCGAAACAAGTCTATGTTCTAGCGACGAGCGATCGACGATAGTTCTCAGAATAGTCATCAACATAGTCATTAACATAGTCATTAACATAGATGATAGCTAGAATTGTAACAGCTATGATATCAATAAAAGATCAGACACGTCTGCAATGAGTTCAGATTATGCATGAGAGCATTTAATCTTAAGAAGTTACGCTGAAGTTACATTAAGTGACAAAACATGCAGAAGTACTTGAAAATGAAGCGATGAACAAGATAATTAACAACATACACAATTTGTCTCTATTGCTGACTGAGCATCAATGCACTGAAGTGATGACAAGACTGATGCTCATACAGAAATAAATCAGATAAACATGAAGAGTAGTTTGAAAAGAGAAATTCAATGCAGCTCATTTTCAATATCTGACATCAGAGATGACACATTGACATCTGCAACTGCACAAGAATTGTGCGAAGTCTCACAGCGCATTACTGATGCAGTTACGTATGAGAAAAATTGACTTCAATCAATTTCTACATGAAAGACGAGTACTTGATGTTGCTACAATGATGTGCAAGTGTGACAGAGATTGAATGTTAATCAAGCACATTTTATTAACATGTTCTAAATGAAAGATAGAATGAAAGATGATGCAATGCAAAGAGAACATCATGAACTTGAGAAAGCTTCTAGAAATCATGAGTGTGATGACAATGATCATTTGAATAATACTTTCAACAAGCATACTGAATCAATTTCAGATCATGATGTCATCAAAGAATCAAATGAAAGAGAGAGAAAGTAAAAAAGAAACAAGTTCATAAAGTTCTTGCATTGAGAACAGTTACAGTATAGAGCGCAGAGAAAAGCGATAGTAAATATGAAAAGAACGCTATACTAGCGCAGCGCTCGCTACAATATATAAAATCTCGCATAGACTCATAATGAGTGTTGAATCGAGTAAGAATCAAAAAAAAAAAAATCTTTTCACTTTCACTTCAATCATATAAAAAGTTTTCTGTTAAATTTGTCTTAAAACTCTTTAAATTCAATTCAACATTCAAAGATAGTCACATGATAGTATTTTGTATTTTACATTAAGTTCAATCTAAAGTTTTCACTCTCATTCTGATTGATAATGAAGTCTTTGTTTATATTTTTATGAATAAATTCTTTGCACAACAACATCATTTTTTCTTACATCAATTAATTCACTTTTACAGACTTCAAGAATTTGATGATCAAGTTGCTTTAATGTTGAGATTATGTTTAGAAACTAATCAGAGTGCATGCATGACTAGAATGTTTGATTTATAAAGATAGTTATAACTAAGACTTTAAAAATACAGAAGAAAGAAAATACAAAAGACAAGAAGAATACACTCTATATAATAGTTACTCAGATTGATGCTAGTCTCAAAGAGAACGTGTTGAAAACACAAGAAAGATGTTGATTTGAAAGATGTTTATGACACAAAGAAATGTGTTTATCATAGAAATTTGTTGATCACTCGTAACACAAAGAAGTGTGTTTATTTAAAAAACAATAGAAGCTGATTAGAAGATGCTAGAAAAGAGAAAAGATGCTGAGTCATATTTGAGTCAAATCTGAGTCAAATCTAGATCAGATCTTAACTAAATCATTGACTAGTTTTAATCAATTCTGACACATTTGTAACATTACTCTTTTCTTTGAAAATTCATGTTTGCATGAATAGAACAAATGAAATACAAACTTTCACTGTTTTTCAACTTAGTGTGACTTGTCTGAATAGAGTTTATGAAATTCAACTAAAACTTCTTTCAAGCTCTTGAATTCTTCTTTATTGACATAGTATCATTCGTTGTCTCGATCTAGTTCTGTTCATTTGATCTTGTATTATATTCAATCTTGATAGCATCTAAAGTTCAAAATGTCATTTATTTTTCAATGATCATCATCTTCAATTGTCAATGATCTAGAAGATTTCAAATGCTGTTCTGATAATGAGTTTTAAGAATAAGAATGTAATAGCTTTGAGCTGAACATTGAATGCAGCTGCTTCATGCTTATTGATAGATGAAAATGATAGAAGATTTCAACTTTGACAGTGATTTGATAAAGTTTTAGCTGTTTATCTTTCAAATCTTTACATGATTTAGTTGTCTTTATGTTTCTAAAGAATAATCAAACTCAGTCGTCTACTTCATAAATGATATTTCATCTATGTTTATTGATTTGAGCTTTGATGATCTGCTTCGTCTTTTTCAATTGCTGATGATCAAAGATAAGAAGCTCTTTCATTTGAATGATAACATTGTTTGCTTTTCTAGCTTCAGAACGTTCACAAGTTGTTTTGTAATCTGTTGTATCTGAATCGAAACTCATTCAAGAGTGAAAATTCTTATTGAAGTAGAACGAAGTCATTGAGATGATTGAGAAGATATTGAAATTCTCGCTGAATTTCATCATGAAAAGTCATTTCACTCAGTCGTTCTGCATGTAGTTACAGTAGATTCTAAGTTTGCATTTGACGTCTTGATTGACTCACTCTGATTGATTGTTGATCTCAGAATAATAAACTGTTAATAAACTAGTCGTGATTCTTAATTACTTGCAAAGACTTTGTCACATTGTTGATATGAACTGAAAATCTCTGTTTGAAACAATGAAACTGAGTAGATCATGAAGTTGATAAACGTTTCATAGCATGATTCAAACCGTTTTTTCGACTGAGATGTCTTCGTCTTCTCAATGACAGAAAACATAGTGATGTTTCTTGATGAGTCAACATATGATTGTGCAAATGACGTTGTAATCTTCTGATAAAGATAGTTCAATGATGAAGTTCATAACTATATCTTTTCAGCGTTTCTGTGAAATTGAAAGAGAATGAAGAAGTTCATTGATGCTATTTCTAGATATCTTGCTTTGTTGATAAACATCACAGTTTCAAATGTAACGTTTAATCATTGCTTGATGATCTGATCAATAGTAGAAACGTTGAACTAGATTAATAGTTCTTCGATTGTCAGAATGAAAGATGAAAGACTGATCATGAATTTCTTTTAGCAATTTTGTATGCATATTCTCAGAAATTCACAGTAGATCTTTTCTGAACAGAATGTCGTCAACGATCTTGCAGTGTCTCAATTCAATGCTATGTAGCTTGAGCTTGTTTTTGCTTATAGCTTGTCTATACTTATTACAAAGCTCATTCGTCTTGTTGACATCTTTTACTCGCTGATAGAGATCAACTTCAGATTTGATAGTTAAAATATTTACTCTATCGAGTGTCAGAATGATCTGATAGTGATCTTTAGTACGCTGAGTTGATTCAAAGACGTTGATCAGAGACATTCTGATTAAAGCATTGACTTTAGTGTTCATTTTATCTGATTGAAAAATGATCTGAAAGTTAAACTTGAATAAAATGTCTAGATAATTGACTTGACGTCGAGTTAACTGTTTGTTTTTCATGAAGATCTTTAAAGTCTGATGATCGATGAACATCTGAATGAGTAACTCAATGCATTCAAGCTTGAATCTTCAGTGTTCAAAACATTGAATAATAATCAGCAGTTTCTTGTCATAAATATGATAATTGCATTCAGCGAGAATTATGCTCTTGCTGTAGAAAGCTATCGAATGAAGAACATTCTTATCATCATACTGAAATAGTATTTCATCTTTGACGTAGTCAGATGCATTGATTTTCAGAATAGTCTGTCGTTTTGAATCAAAATGTCGTAGAACTGAGATCGAGCTGACTTGTTTCTTTAGATCATCAAAAGCTTGAACACAGACTTCGTTTCAAACAAAAGACGTGTCTTTTCTAGTCAGCTGAGTGAACGGTTTGACTAGCTTCAAGAAGTTTTTAATGAAACAACGATAGAAGTTAATAAATCTCACGAAGCTTTGAACTTCTTTTAGATTGATCAACGTAGCTCAGTTGACTATAACTTTCACTTTGATAAAGTTCATACGAAGATCTTTGTTAGAATCATGCCTAGAGCAAGTCATAGAGGTACAGGTAAACGAAGGGTAAACCAGGTAAACGAGGATTCAAAGCTAAAGAGCGAGGTCTATGAGGTGCGAAGGCTATATGTACAGAGGGAAGGTGAGCGCTAGGCCCGATAGGGTCTAGGCCCGCTCAAAGGACACGCGTCCCAGTAGAAGGCTGAGCACGCTCGTAACATTACGCCCCCCCCCCTTCAGTCAAGCAATGACCCCATTGCTTCAATCAGCTTCTTTCTTTCTTGTTCGTTCCGTTACCGTTCTATTTGAGCGTTTCAAGCTCATTCCATCGAGCGTTTCAAGCTCGTTTCATCGAGCGTTCCAAGCTCATTCCATCAGGCGTTCCAAGCCTATTCCTTCTTGACATATCGAAGAGCGTTTCAAGCTCATTCTATCAGGCGTTCCAAGCCTATTCCTTCTTGATATCTGGTGCCATTGAAGCAGGCTCACTATCGGTTCGTGCCTACTACACGCATGTAGCAGGGCTTGTTCCGTTCGTGCCATTGAAGCAGGCTCACTATCGGGTGACGGGCTCGGCGATGAGGTCAATATCGGACGCGCCTTTGAAGCAGGCTCACTATCACTTCGTGCCTACTACACGCATGTAGTAGGGCTTGTTCTGTTCGATGACGGGCTCAATCAAGAGGTCAACTGTTGTCTTCTGGTTCGTGCCTGCTACACGCATGTAGCAGGGCTTGTTCCGTTCGTGCCTACTACACGCATGTAGTAGGGCTTGTCTTCTGGTGACGAGCTCAATCAAGAGGTCACTTCGTGTCGTTTCGTGCCATTGTAGCAGGCTCACTTCTGATTCAGGCCTACCGCATTCGGTAGCGCTCGTTCCGTTCGTGCCATTGAAGCAGGCTCACTATCGGGTGACGGGCTCGGTCAAGAGGTCAATATAGGACGCGCCTTTGAAGCAGGCTCACTGTCGGTTCGTGCCTTTCAAGCAGGCTCACTATCCTTGCCATTCAAGCAGTTTTCTTTCTATTCAGCTTCAAATATTCAGCGGTGAACGAGTTTCAGCTCATATCTTCGTGTTTCCAGGCATGTAGTATATGTTCAATCCTCTCGAGGCATATAGTACATGTTTCATCCTGTCTGCAGTACATATCATCTTGCTGTTGCCGTCAATGTCGTGAATAGAGGTAAATCGTAGAAGGTGCGAATAATAGAAGGTTCGTTGCTGAATCGGGTGGGTTGCCATTGAAGCAGGCTCACTGTTCTGGTTCCTGTCTACTACACGTGTGTAGCAAGGCTTGTTCTGTTCGTTGACCGGCTCAATTAAGAGGTCAACTATCGGCTTGTCATTGTAGCAGGCTCACTTCGGATGACGAGCTCGACGACGAGGTCAATCGTTATCTGCCTTTGAAGCAGGCTCACTATCCTTGTCATTCAAGCAGTCTTCTTCTAAATTCAGCTTCAAATATTCAACTGTGAACGAGTTTCAGCTCATATCTTCTTGTTTCCAGGCATATAGTATATGTTCTATCCTCTCGAGGCATATAGTATATGCTACTCTGTCTGCAGTACATATCATCTTTGCTGTTGTCGTCAATGTCGTGAATAGAGGTAAATCGTAGAAGGTACGAATAAGAGAAGGTTCGTGACTGAATCGAGTGGGTTGCCATTCAAGCAGACTCACTATCGGGTGACGGGCTCGATGACGAGGTCAATCGTTCTCTTGCCATTGTAGCAGGCTCACTTCTGGTTCAGGCTTACCGCATTCGGTAGCGCTTGTTCCGTTCGTGCCATTGAAGCAGGCTCACTATTTCGGTTCCTGCCTACTACACGCGTCGCATTGCTTGTTCTGTTCATTGACCGTCTCAATGACGAGGTCAATATCGGACGCGCCTTTGTAGCAGGCTCACTGTCTGATCAATCGGGTCTGATTAATCCAGGGTCGGTTCGGGCCTGCAACGCTCGCACTCGCAGAGCTTGTTCTGATCGCGTCTACCGCATTCGGTAGCGCTCTCTATTCTGTCTACTACACGCATGTAGCGGAACTTGTTCTGATCGCTTCTACCGCATTCGGTAGAGCTCTCTGTTTCTGCCTACCGCGTTCGGTAGGGCTTGTTCCGATTCCTGCCTACCGCGTTCGATAGAACTTATTCTCTTCGATGACGAGCTCAGTCAAGAGCTCAGTTCGAGATTGTCTTGCCTGCAACACGTTGCAGAGCTTGTTCAGTTCGATGGCGAGCTCAGTCAAGAGCTCAGTCGAGGGGTCGATTCAACTCTGCAACGCGTCGCAGAGCTTTGCTTCCGATCGTAGCTAGGAAGCGAACCACTATCGTGTGATATGTACGAAGCTTTGAATAATGTTAGAACCATGCCTAGAGCAAGTCATAGAGATACAGGTAAACGAAGGGTAAACCAGGTAAACGAGAATTCAAAGCTAAAGAGCGAGGTCTATGAGATGCGAAGACTATATGTACAGAGAGAAGGTGAGCGCTAGGCCCGATAGAGTCTAGGCTCGCTCAAAGAACACGCGTTTCAGTAGAAGACTGAGCACGCTCGTAACAATCTTGTTCTGAAACTATGACTTCTAAGAAGATGATTTCTTCTACATTGAATTCGCACTTTTGAATATTCATATGTAGATCAGCTTCTTGTAAGCGATTCAATATTATTTTGACATGTTGTTTATGTTTTCATTGAGTTTTGCTGTAGATCAAAATGTCGTCTAGATAGACTTGACAAAAGTCATTTAGAAAGTCTCATAGAACATCATTCATATACTGCTGAAACGAGACAGAATCATTGATAAGTTTAAAAGATAGCATCTTTGATTTGTATGCTTTTAAAGCGATGATAAAGATAGTGTAGTTCTCACTATCAGAATGCATTTGCAGTTTATTGAACATCGAAATGATATTTAATCGAGTCAGATGCTTGCAATCAACTATTTTGTCAATCATCTCATTTATCAAAGATAGAAAATAGTGATTTCTTTTGATAATAGCATTGAGCTTTCAATAGTCAACGCAGAATCATAGATCTTCATTTGCTTTTAGAGCGAACAGAATGAGTGAGAAATACGAAGCTTTGCTAGAAGTTATAAATTCTTTGAAAAGATTCTCGTTCAGATATTTCTTTACTTTCTGAAGCTTGTAGAAAGACATTCAATATGCTTGACAGTGAGATGATGTTACGTCACTAGTAAGCTCTATCTTATGATTATATAAATGATGAGACAATAGCTTGTCTGCTTGAGCTCGATCAAAGACGTCTAGAAAATTCTGATATTTTGATGATAGATTGACTTTAATATTTTCTAGATTCTGAGTTGTTTCATTGACTGAGAAGACATTTATGACATTTAGTTTGCATTGAGTATTGTAGATGATTTCTCTATCGATGTCTTCAATGAACATAGCAAAAATCTCTGTCTGATTCTTCTTTTTTCGTTTTACTAGTGCTTGAAAAGAGATGACGTTTATGTTTTAAATCGAGAATGACTTTTTCTGAATGAATGAAACTGAGTGCTTAAGTATTTTAAAGATCTTGCTGTGAGCTGTTAAAGAGGTTGAAGTTGATTGCAATCAACTTGAGTGCTTTGTATTTGATGAGATCAAAAAAATCGAAATAGAAATATTTAATTGATCAGGAAATACGATAGTATTATGTCTCATGTTCAATAATATTTCATTTTTATTCATTCAAAGTTTGCTCAATATAGCTTTATGATGCTTAATATCAATGATCAGCATTGACATAGTCAATTTCTTATGACTTTCAATTATGAGATTGAGTAGAATCTTATGAGTAATAGTTTTTCTAACTAACTTCTCATCATGATCTCATATTAACTTCTCTTTTGCTAGTAATATAGATTGTATTTCAAGTTTCTGACATACTTTATTGACTAGCTTGTCATGTATCAGCATGTAGACGACGAAATTACTATCTATCAAAGAGTGAAGGCTGAAAGAATTGCTCTGAGAGATAAGAGAAGCATTGATCAAAAATGACTTTTCAAAATAATTTTCTTTCAATAGAATCTCAATTTGACTGCACAAAAATATAATCTCTATCTCTTCAATGATTCTGAAAGAGATAGCTAGTTTTTTGAATCAGAATCAAACTCAGAGTTCAATGTAAATTGATCAAACTCATCATCTTCTAATGCATTGACTTTCGATTAATCAAAGCACTCTTTAGAAGCATGATCTGATTTGTGACAGATGAAACAGGTTTCAGCTTGTAGATCAATGTTTTTGACACTAGTTAAAATTGTGTTGTGCAACTTTGAATGATCAATGAATGTAGTGACTTCAATCTTTCTATAGAGATTCAATGAATCTCATTTCTCAGCAAAGATGACTTGCTTTCTGACTTCGACCAAGAATTTCTTTTCTTTGATGTCATTCATGACTCAATGCTCATTGTTCAAATGAATCAGATAACTACGAATTTCATTGAGAGATTTAAGCTGAATCAATTGACTACTTCAAGCTGCATGAAGATGATAGACTATCTTGTCTTGTAAATCGATGATCAATTGCTTTTCGTGATACTTTAGATAGAAGAACAGACGTTGAAACATTGAATAAAAGTTGTTGAATTTGCTCTTTTCTTGAGAGAGATTAGCATACTTTCTTCGAAAGTTTGTCTCTTTGTCAAAATCATTGTAAAGCTGAGCAAGTTCATCTAGAAGATTATTGATCATCTTATAGAAATTCAATGAATCTTGTTGATGTCGAGCTAAAGTAGCTTTGACTGCGTCTTCTTTGATTCTGAAGTGAACGTAGATCAGAATAGCTCTATTGATATCAAAATAATCGACGTTAATTTCTAGCTTGTCACGAATCTTTTCTTGTCAATCATTTCAGATAGATTCTTTTTCATCAGTAAACAGAAATGAATTCAAAAGCTTTTGAAACCGCTTGAAGAAATTGAACAGAGTAAAAGAGAAAGAAGTGACTTTTTTAAATGATTGCAGTTGATGTTGCAATTCAGTCACTTGATTTCGAAACGTTTGATTCAATTGATCAAAGCATTCTTTGACTTTATTCATTTTTTCGAAACAAGTCTTTCATATTTGTTCGCTTGATATCTTGTCAAATAGCTCACAAGCTTTCACGTCTAAATCTCATTGAGTTCGAAGACTGTTCAAATCTTCTAGAAAAATCTCTGAGTCTTGTTCAACTCAATGTTGTAGCTGCTTTACATTTTTTATATCTCATGAAGTAGAAGCTTCATGAGATTTATTGAAAGTCTGAGAGTGAGGCAAAGAGTATCGATGTTTTCATACGACATTGATTCTAAGATATTTTGATATGCAAAATAATAGCTCAGAATAAATGACTGAATCTGTAGTGTCAGAAGAATAAAAGCTTTGATTATTCTTGAAGAAATTGTTCACAGATGATTGAATTATAGCAAAGAATTGACAATCAAACGAAGAATGATGCTCGATAGTATGTAGTGAGATTGTTTGTTAAAGTGTTTAGTCTTCAAAGAAGAGTGTTGCTGATTTTGAAAGAGTTTTTTGTGATTCTCAAGCAATCAACGAAGATTCTTTATTATTGATTCTATTAATCGATTTGAACTGATGCTACTGACTGAGCGATAAATTCTTTAGCAATGCAAGATCTTAATCTCTTGATTTTATTGATTTCTTGATGTTGTTCTGTCTTTTGATGTCGTTGATCATCAGGTACACAAATTTCTTTATACTTGTCTCGTTGTCAATTGAGTGAATTTGAATGAGTAATGAGATCAGTATCATGTAATTAACGAATTTTTAAAGTAATGTTGAGATTATGTCTAGAAACTAATCAAAGTGCGTGCGTGACTAGAATGTTTGATCTATAGAGATAGTTATAACTAAGACTTTAAGAATACAGAAGAAAGAAGGTACAAAAGATAAAAAGAATACACTTTATATAGTAGTTACTCAGATCAACGCTAGTCTCAAAGAAAACATGTTGAAAACACAAGAAAGATGTTGATTTGAAAGATGTTTGCAACACAAAGAAATGTGTTTGCCATAGAAATCTGTTGATCATTCGTAACATAAAGAAGTGTGTTTGTCTAAAAGATAATAGAAGCTGATTAGAAGATGCTAAAGAAGAGAAAAGATGCTGAGTCATATCTGAGTCAAACCTGAGTCAGATCTAGATCAGATCTCGACTAGATTGTTAACTAGCTCTAATCAATTCTGACACATTCGTAACATTTAATCAATAACATTATTCATGTCGTTGAAATCACAATAATTCTTGATGAATACATTAAAAAACTATTCTTTTATATTATTGAATTAAATCAATACTTCATCATCATGAGTTTATCATGATTTCATCATCACGTCATTGATGTCAATTTTGAACACAATATTCTTATTTTATCTTTCTTTTTCTGTTTTAATTATTATTACTCATTCTTTGTCAAGATTTATGATCTTAATCAACAAGAAGAAAATTTCTCATTCAAAGTTAATAAAGTAACTTTCTTTCAATCTCACTCTCAATTTGCTCACAAGAAGTAACTCAGTTCATAAATTGCTCACAAGAAGCAATTCAATTTACAAATCATTCACAAAAAGTAATTCAACATTCAATTTGCTTGCAAGAAGTAATTCAGCACTCAGTTTGCTCATAAAAAGCAATCTAGTTTCTCATTCACTTGAAAGAAGCAACTCAGTTTTCAGTTTGCTCACAAAAAGCAATTTAGTCTTTCATTCACTTGAAAGAAGTAACTCAGTTTTCAGTTCGCTTGCAAGAAGCAATCTAGTTTCTCATTTACTTGAAAGAAGCAACTCAGTTTTCAGTTTGCTCACAAGAAGCAATTCAATTCTCAATTCACTTGTAACAAGTAACTCAGTTTCTCATTTGCTTACAAGAAGCAATATAATCTCTCATTTGCTTACAAAAAGTCAACTAATACTCAGCTCATTTATAAGAAACAAACTTCATTTAATCTTGTCTTTCATTTGAAACAAGAAGCTTTTAATTGTATTCTTCAAGTCATTCAAAAAAAATACTTATTAAAAATCAAGTGTTGAAATTCTTTCTTCTTTAGAACTTCTGTTGTTTCTTAAGCAAATCAATTCAATCAATCTTTCATACAATTTAACATAATTAAGTTGAAAGTTTGAAGCTTTGATCATGCTGTTTATGTCAAAGACATTGAAGTATTTAACATCACTTTAAAGAAAATTGATGTTTTCTTGAATCTTGAATCAATCTCATTTTCTAGTCTAGACTCTGATGAGTCAAAATTACATCATGCAACTTTGACTGTTTATTCAAAGAACAGTTCAACTTTTGCTCAGTTTTTATCTTGCTCTCAAGACAGTATGTATGATAAGAATCATCATTTAAATCTTCATCAAATGAAAAAGAAATTTCATTTAATTGCATTCACGACACAAGAAGATTTTGAAGTCTATTGACAAAGTAAGAACGTCGATTCAGTCACAATTTTATTGTTTAAATATTTCAAGTTTTTAAACATTTTCTTTAAGAAGAATGTTGATACTTTGTCTTTGCATTAAACTCATGATCATGTCATACATTTTAAAGAAGATGCTTAACTCTCAGTCTTCACTTTGTATAACATAAGTCATGACAAAATTTGTTACGACTTTAGCTACGTATCTACGTTGATAGCTATGTTGATGACTATTGTCGATCGCTCGTCGCTAAGCTATAGAGTTGTTTCGAGATCAACTCTATTCAGAGTTAGCTTATGTTTCTCTGAGTCATATAGATAGTCGACTCTGCTCTTCTAGATACTTTTCTTCCTTAGCATTTATATACTCGTTACATTACATTCATATGACTCGCTCTATGCTGACTTCTAACATTATATAAATGCTTCTTCGTTACAGGCGAAGTGAAATAATCTGCATCGATTTCTTCGAGTGCTTCTGCTAGTAGTTCTTCAACCCTCTATTGACTTTGATCTAGCGACTTGCGTTCGTACAGCAGCACTCACCTTTCTTCTTTCGTGAGCTGATTCAGCGAGAATAAACAAAAGATTCGAACTCGTGCGCTGATCAGCGAGTATAAACAAACGATTGAAACCATTCGACTAGGTCAAAGATCAGCGAATTAACCGTTCATTCAGATTCGCAAGAGATTCTTCGAATTTGTTGAACAATCAAA
>JAABUW010008149.1_pt1 | contig 12346 bp, 6 predicted proteins | sample 5560081 | NCBI WGS metagenome assembly JAABUW01 (sample SAMN10711882, study PRJNA513363) | rock metagenome | isolation source: Antarctica rocks | place: Antarctica: Victoria Land, Knobhead sud | reverse complement strand
CCCCTTTTTACTACATTGACGCCCCCCACTTACTACATAAACGCCCCCCTCAAATAGGTCTAGCGGCTACCCAACTAGGGTTTAGCGGCTCAATAATCATAACAACGCGCACACGTTCTTCATCAACCAACCATTTTACCTACCCACCACCCTACCTCATCGCCGCCATGGATCTTGCACCCCCTCCAGTGGGTGAGCTCTATGTGGACCACGAGGAGCTCTTCGCCGCCGCCAATACATGGGCTGGAGCTCACGCTTACGCGCTCAATATCAAACGCTCGAGCAAAAACAAGCGGGGAATCAAGGATAAAATTTGGTTGAAGTGTGATGGAGGCGGTAAAAATTCGAGTCCTGCCGAGCAAAAGAGACTACACGTCGGTTCAAGACTCATCGAATGTTCCTTCAAAGCAATAGCTAAATGATCGCTTGACGAGGCGGGTTGATTGCTCAGAATCGAAGATTCAGCTCATAATCACTGTTCTATTCTATCTGAATCTCATTCAGCACTATGAAAACTGACTCTGATCAATCAGATCAAAGCAAATATAGCTCATCAAAGCCGTTCAAGAATTACACTCTAGCAAATTCTCACTACTCTACGTTTAGATAGTGAACTGCAGCTCGTACGCGCACTGAGCAAGAGCTAGAGAACTCTACACAACGCGAACTCAATCAATTTGAACATCTTGAAGCGCGTCTGCAGCAACGAGCTGAGCAAGAGCTAGGGCAAACACAAGCGAGGGGTAGGGATAGGGGTAGGGGTAGGGGTGGGGGAGATAGGGCACGGGGCGGAGGTAGAGGTAGAGGGCTAGGTCGAGGAGATAGAGGGTGAAGCTTCGGCTGAGCCTCTATCCGAACATCAGCAGGAAGCTTCATACGGTGAAGGCTTCTATGGAGTGTTTCAAATTTGATATGTAGTTGCAAATGTAAATCAGCTTCGAAAAACATATCGACCCCAAAGATACTTAATTTTTGGTGAGCCGCTCATATAAATTCAAGTATCTTTAAGGTATGATGTTCGTCTGTTTCAAAGCTGCCAAACCCTAGTTGGGTAGCCGCTAGACCTATTTAGGGGGGGTGTATGTGTAGTAAACGGGGGGCGTTTATGTAGTAAACGGGGGGCGTCAATGTAGTAAAAAGGGGTGTATGTTTAGTGATACCCTTATCCTATTTAATTGAGTGCACGTGACAACGCCAGCCCTCTTCATTGGGTGCACGTGAAAAACTTAACCTAACCCATTGAGGCCTCGAGTGCACTTTGAACCTCCGAAGGCTGCCCGACAGCTTACTGGCTGATCATGCTCCGAAACAATGTAGCGTCGGCCCTTGCTCTACCAATGAACTTTCATCTACTGATATCAGTTTAAGTATACTCAAAGCAGTTTACCTTTCTTTCCCCGCAAACATGGAGGCCCAACCCGCATGGCGATTTCGGTTGCTACATGTTCTCTCCCTCGCAGTATTCTGCGCGACGGCGCTGATTATACGATCTCTGTTTCATCGTTTCCGTCTGCGAAAATTCCCTCGCGTGGGTATAGATCCTGGTGTATTTGGACTGAAACTTCAGGCTGCGAAAAGAGAATTCTACGAGCATGGCTATGAGCTCGTCAGCAATGGCTACAAGCAGGTACGAAGTAGCTTTCATACCCCTTTAATGGCTTCTCTGGGCGGTCCATGATTGATCTCGCAGACTGGCAGAGTGGCTTATAGCGAAAACACCAAATGACCATGAACGCAGTTCCAAGGTTCGCCATTCTTGGTGCAGACCGCTGACATGGAGCGGTTGGTCGTCCCCATGTCTGTTGCGACGGAGTTGAAGGACTTGCCACACAGTAAGCTTAGCCACAAAGCTGCGCTGCTGGATCGATTCCTAGGGGAATATACCGGCCTCAATGCGGTTCAAGCAAACGACGTCCACCGGGATATTTGTAAGGTACAGTTGACCCAGAACCTAGGTTTGTCTTGACCTCTCGCCTAAATACTTAATGTGGATATTTCTTGACAGGAAGACCAGGCGAGCTGATACCGCGTATGAAGGCGGACATGGAGTTCCATTTAAAAAAGGTATTGGAGCAACCAAGCGCTGGAGGTTAGATGATTCTGGTTAGCCCATAGTTTTCGCTAGCGCTAATATTTTCCAGAGTCTCTAACTGTTCCTGCATTTGAACTGGTATTGCACACCATCTCGCAGATCACTTCAGGGGTCATTGTCAACGACCCTGTTAGTCGAACACGAGAATGGCTTGAGACTGTTATCGGTTATCCTGAGAGCACAGCGGTCCAAGCAATGATTCTTCGGAGACAGCCACCTTACCTGCGTCCACTCCTCTCTTACTTCCTAAAGTCCACTAAGAAAGTCAAGGAGTGTCATGCAACAGCACAGAGATTGTTACTACCTATTATTGTCGCGCGTCGCAAAGATATCTCCCAAGACAAACCTTTAGACTTGCTGCAGTGGCTGTTAGAAGCTGAAACAAATGCTCCGCCCGAGCAGCTTGTTGGAAAAGTTTTGTTCCTGACCTTGGCCGCGGTCCATACAAGTGCATTCACGCTTACTCATGCTTTGTACGACCTTTGTTCTCTGCCAGGATTCATCGAAGTCCTAAGGGAAGAAGCTCTGAAGACGTTAGAACCAACATGGTCACTACGCGCACTGCATCGGATGAGGAAAATGGACAGCTTCTTGAAGGAGTCGCAGAGAGTGAACTCTCTAGCAGTCCGTACGTCGTACCATATCCTGTGATTAATGTTCCAGTTAACGCCCATTTAGTAAATTACAATCGTCTCCTTCTTCAGAACATCACTCTGAGCGACGGTACCATGCTTCCATCTGGGGTAATGATTTCTGTCGCTGGAGCCGCTCGTTCAAATGACCCCGACCACTGTGTCTCCCCTGAAAGGACAGATCCTCTAAGGTACCATAAAGTAAGCGGAGGTCAGACGAGGGATGATAACAACAACCAATTCACGTCGATTGCTCAGGGGGATTCTTGGTTTGGATACGGACGTCAGGCATGCCCCGGTCGTTGGTTTGCGGAAGCACAAATCAAGCTGATACTTGCGAGCTTGATCCTGAACTACAATATCGAGTTCCCCAAGAACCAATCTAAAAGACCGCCGAACATACATGCCGATGATAAGATTCTTCCCGACAATAAGCAGGAGATCGTGTTTCGTAAACTAATTTAAAGGATGTAAAAATTGCATAGCATCCCGGCAAAAATAGTTACAGGTTCTGCAATGTCGAATAGGATAGTTTTCATAGACAATAGAGCTTGGAAATGCAGGTTTCTATTTAGAATGAACTTTTCGATAGCTTAACCAAGAACAAGCAGTAAACAGGCCACTTTCATAGTAAGATATATGTGAGCTTCGCGAGAGCGGCACAAGTCTTTGCGGCCGACCAACCCACCGCGCTCTCGGCGACAGTAGTTCTAGTCGTAATCGCGGCATTCTGAGTAAGCAGTTCCTTTACCACGTAATCCAGCCTGCTGGCAAAAAAAGCCCTTCTCAGTCGTTATTGAAAATTACGTAGCAGTGAAAATGTTCTCTTTAGATCTGTTCAAGCTTGATCGAGCTGTGGGCTGCATCTTCTTACTCTTACTATTTCTCGCTCTCTACAAAACGGGCAAGGGATCTCTTCACAATGCCGGGTTGCTCTTGAATCAGCTCTTATCTTGTTTCTTGGACGCAAGTTTAGACAGCCACAAGCATAATATCAACGACTGACCAGTGGCAGACCTACCTTCGTTGGCGCTTCCCGATAAATGCAACCGACGGCAGCACTCGGGCCATACCGACATGTCCATATCGCTGGCCTAATGGCCAGGGAGACGTGGGGAAATTCCTCGAAGGAAGCAAGAATAGTGCGGAATGGCGAAAGCGCTTCGGGGGCGTGTATCGTCTCTGGGCTGGAATGAACCAGGAGATGTGAGTGTTCGGGCTAGTAGGCCCGGCGAAAAAATAGCTAATCGTCTCTCTCCTCAGCGTTCTAACTCGGCCCGAAGATATTAAAAGCGTATTCCGCGATTCGAACCATCATGCCAAGGCAGTCGCCAATGACTCAGGCTATCTGATGCACCAGCTACTGGGAGACTGCCTCGGACTGATCAACCACGAGTCCTGGAGAGCTGTCCGGGAGGCAACCGAGCACGCCTTCCTCGCGCCGAGCAGCGCCTCTCATATTCCCCTGCTCAAAAGACGGACGCAGGAGTATTTCGCTGAGTTGGAATCGCGGCCAGACAGCAACCTCGCGCGGGACTTGATTGACCCCGTCGAAGATCTGAAGCTGCTCCCTTTCCGCATCGTTGCCGAGGTCGTCTACGGTGAACTTGATTCCAGCGCTCGAGACGCTCTCGAAAGCCTGGTGCCGCTTCGCGAAAGGCTCTGGAAGCGCATGATTGAAGGAGGGCTGACACGATACCGCTGGAGCCGATTTTTGCCGCTGGCTGTTAATGGTGAGCTTCAAAGATGGCGGCAGCAGTGGAGCGATTTCAATGATCGGATGAGCGTGTTAGCTCGAGATAAGGAGCAGCTGTGCGACCGGTCTCCTCCTATCGTGACCATGTATGCGGCGGTGGAAAATCAGGTGATATCACGCAGCCAGGCACTGCAGACTCTGGATGAAATGCTGTTCGCAAACCTCGACGTGACGATGGGTGGCCTTTCGTGGAACTTAGTCTTCTTAGCAGAGAATCCGAGCGCACAGGCCCAGATCAGCGCCGAGCTTTTGTCTCAGCATCAAGAGTGGAACCCAAACATGAAGCATGACGAGGCCATTGCATCTGAAGTCTCCCATTCTTACCTCGTTTCGTCCCATACCTTCCTTCACAACTGCATCCTCGAATCCGCACGCCTGCGGCCACTCGCTGCCTTCTCCGTTCCGCAGTCTGCACCCGACACCCGCATCATCGGCGGTGGATCGAAGCCCGGCTATGTCATTCCGGGTGGGACAAACTACATCATCGACACACATGCGTTGAACATCCATAACACATTCTGGGGAGCCGAACAGAAGGAGCGAGAGAGCTATAGGCCGGCCAGATTTCAGGAGCGGAAATCGGTAGAGTTACGCTATAATTACTGGCGCTACGGGTTTGGACCGCGCCAGTGCCTGGGCAAACATGTGGCAGATCTGATCATCAAGCATTTGCTCGTCTACCTTGTGAGCACGTACGAGCTCTCGCTGCAGAAAGAACACGACGGTAGCAACATATGCCTGGACAGTGGCAGCTGGATTACACACCCGCGTGTTCACCTGGTGTGTATGAGGATAAAGCCACAGAAATGGTACGTCGAAGTGTAGATTCTAGTATTCTAGTGGCGGTGTGGCCATCAGCCTTAAGGCGCTAGGCCGATCTGGAAAATCTAACTGCATATAGAATCCCCTTGTACTACTCGTACATTCAATGAAGCTATACGTGTGCCAAGTGTAACTCGCTCGCCACAATCCCGTTCTTCGTTCTGTGTTACCATCTTCCTAAGTCTTTCCCTTGTTTTGTCGAAATCCCGTTCCCCGACAAAGCTCTCCAGTGCTTCCACAATGAGCCCTGCGAATAAACCCGTCCCGCACCCGAAGGTGGCCTCGTCGTACTCGAGCCTAAGGAGAAGATCTTCCTTACTAATGGCACTGAACTCGCACATCATCATAAATTTAGCACCATCGGCCCAGCACATAAGCGCCTCACAGCCGTCGACGTCCAACAGATCCGCGCGTTGGTGCCTGTCGTCGTGAAAGGTAACCATGGTCGTAAACAGCGGATACCGCGGGTACTGTGGCTCGATGTTCATGTGCTCCAGTAACTCGGTCCAAGGAACGACATGGCTGAGAGCCTTCTGCGAGGACTTCTGCACCATGGTGAGGAAGCCACGCATTTGCGCAGACGCAGTCTCCCCGAAGCTATTTGGACCCCCATACTTCAATCGGACAGGCAACGGCTGCAGGAAGAGGCCGACGGTGTCGTGATCGGCATATCCCCGATTCAAATACGGACAACCGAGAATTAGATCAAGGACGTCACGTTGGTCATCGCCAATGGCTGCAGTGGCAAGGCCCACTGCCGCTAATGCAATCTGCTGAAGGGTCATACCAGAAGCACCAACGAGTTGAAGCATCCTTCCCAGCAACCCGACGGGTAGATGCAGCATATCTGACGTCCCGGCGTTCGATCTCCGTCCACAGAACTGTTTATTGCTTTGCCTTCCCACTGGCACTAGCCCCCTAAGATAGTCGTTCCAGAATAACAGGTCCTCAGAAGCGGTCGTATCGGACCAAGACCGAGATTGAGAATAGGGCTTTGGTTTAAGTGGCAGATTCTTCCCTGCATAGAGACTCTGAACTTCGCCTAAAAGAACTCGTAACGTAGTAAGATCGCAGATGATATGACTTATTATAACTAGCATATGTTTCGACGATAGGAGAACGCGGACCAGACAATCCTGGTCGAGCTTGAGAGACTTATTCGCTTGTTGTCGAATATCGAAACGAGCGAGCAGCTCTACTTGTGGCGTACGCTCACGATAGTGCTTCTCAAGGCCGTTTGGTCCTAGGGCAAATTGCGCACGCAAGATCTCATGACGAGCTAACACCGTATTCCATGCCCTAACGAGGCGGGATGCGTCGACAACTTGAGGGATGATCTCCCATGCAGCGGTAACGTTGAAGCATGACGTTTCTGAACTTGATTGGTATCGCTGGTGCCAATCACACTCCATCGGCGAGAGTTCATGTCGACCGAGTGCAGGAGTTGATGAGAGGAGACTGGGAGGGCGTGTCAATTGGGGCGTAAGGTCATCGATAGCTTCAGCAAGTTCGTGTAATGTTGGTGAATTCACGATAAGCTTGGCAGGAATGACAGACCCAAGCTTCCGGCTAAGACCATGACCCATGGCTAGCTGCAGCAGAGAGCTGCCGCCCATAGCGATAAAATTGGAGGTTTTGCCAATAGTCACTTTCGGCCCGATGTTCAGGTATTCGCGCCAAGTATCTGCCACCAGTGTCTCTGTTAGGGTGTGTAACTTCTTCGCAGATAGGTGAAAGCTACGAGAAGCACGCGAAATTTGTCTAAGCGCTACATAGTCGAGCTTTCCAGCATTCGTGAGAGGAAATCTTTCGAGAGTGATCACCGTTCTGGGTCGAGCGTAGGTCGGTAAAAGCATTGCAATCTTCTCCTTGATCGTCACCTCATCCAGCCCCACGGGTTGCACAAAGCATACAAGATGCCTGTCACCTTCTATCACAGAGGTAGCCTCTGTTTCTGGGAGCCCTTGAGCAATCCTGGCTTCCACGTCGCTGAGATCGAGTCGAAAGCCGTGCAGTTTTATCTGTCTATCATTTCTTCCTATGCAGACAAGGTTACCAGTAGCCGACCAACAGCCGCGGTCACCAGTCTTGTACATCATTGAGCCACAACTTTTATCTATATCGAAACGATCTCGAAAGAAAGAACGAGCTGTCGCTTCATCATTTCCGGCATAGCCTGTTGCGATTTGAATTCCAGCTAAAAAGACCTCACCAATCACACCTCTGGGCAACAAACGATGATGACGGTCCAGTATATAGATGCGAGCAGAAGGATTTGGTGGTCCTAGATCTACTGGCAGTCTGGGGAGCAAGCGCTTGATAGTTGCACCGCATGTCGCCTCCGTAGGTCCGTACATATTATAGACCCTCTTGCTCGTTAGCTCAGACCAGGTATCATTAACGACCTGAGGGATAGCCTCCCCAACGATGTAGATCTATCATAAGTCAGCGTACTTCATTTTTAGTTGAGCAAGTTGGCTACATTTTGAAGCCCGGGATAATCACTTGCTTCCAGCGATTGTGCTAGGGACGGAGTGAGTATTGTAGAATGCACCTGTTTCAAATGCTCGAATGATGGTTTTGCGGGGCTTGCCAGGACTAATGTAGCACCATAGCTCAAGGTTGAGAAGATCTCGTGTATGCTACCGTCGAAGACCGGCGACATTGTCTGAGATACTTTGATGCCGGGGTTAGCAAATAGTCGGACTTCTTCATTTTTCTGAAAGGCTACCACACTCTCGTGTCTGCAGAGTACGGCTTTTGCAACTCCAGTGGATCCTGAAGTGAAACAAACATACGCTGGCGCTCTTGGAGTAGCTGATACTCTATGAGACGAGAGAGAGGGTTGTAGTTTTGACTCCGAGCAACTGTCTTGCAGTATCGTTTTAACGCATAGAACTGTTCTATCAGAGGATGCTGAGCTTTCTGGATTGGCGTAACATGGATAGATGAGGACTTTGCAGCCTAATAAACGCGAGTTATTATCTCTGAGACTCTGGGGCATATCTGGATCCAACGGTGTGTAGATCGCCCCAACCCTCAAGACCGCATAGATGGCGACGATCCAATTTACTGATCTGTCCGCGTGGACACCAATATAGTCACCGGGCTGTACCGAGAGTTGATGTAAGCATTGAGCAACTTTATCCGCATCTTGATCAAGTTTCGCATAGGTGACTGTTTGGCCTTCAGCTTGCAAAGCAACCTGGTGAGGATATCTCCGGACGGAGGCCTCAAACAAAGTAACAAGGTCATCTTCAACAGCGTGGGGTGAAGTTGACAATGCGCCCGAATTACCGAGACAAAGCAGAGCATCTCGGTCTTCTGCAGTCAACAGTCGCTCCACACAGTCTTGAACCGTCGTCTGGGGGCATGTCAGTGTCTTGACGATTTTGCTCAAGTGTTCGCCCAACGCGGTTATGTCGGAGCTTTGGAATCGATCACCGTGGTAGCAGAGGCATAACTCGTCCGTATCATCAAACAGGATACTGATTGGAAATTCTGAGACCATGCTAAAGGAACTTCGGGAGAGCGGTTTGATGTTTGCAGAGTCCTCATATTCAAAGCTGGTTCTCTGGGCCAGGACCGAAGAATAGCTGCGCGAAAAGCCATCGCCAGGAACTGAACACTGCGCCGGATGCAGCTGAACTATGCGACGAAAACAGTTTTTCACAAACTCGGCGGCAGAAAGTTCTTGATCGACTTTGATATAAAGAGGTAAGGTATTGATCAGTGGACCGATTGCATCGTGCGCGCCGTCGACAGGAAGAGAACGACCTGAAGTGACAATACCGAAGACTACAGTATCTGCATCCGCGTATTGTGACAGGGCTATTGCCCATGCACTGCAGTACAACGCAGCTATCGTAACTGTAGCCCGCTTCAGGAAGAGCTTGATAGACTCGAGATCGACAGGTACTGCAATGCTCTTGCCGTTCGGCGCATCGGCGGCATCAGATCGCTGGGGAGCTGAAATCTGACTGCCGCTGGAGGATTGCAGCCCGAGCTCGCTGGCAGTGGAAGGAAACTCGGCGTGTTTCTGGGTCCAAAAACCCCTTAATTCGACGGCAGATTTTGCGTGCAAGCGTTCAACGCCCTTTGCTACCACTGCAAAGGCATTCCCTGCTTCAAAGTGTCGTCCTTCCACAGCCGCCCGAACTTTCTTATAAAGAAGAGCTGCCGACCATCCGTCGATCAATGCATGATGTACATGCCATATAATAGTCGTGATACTCCGAGCTGGCGCCGCTTTCGGCAAAGTTACGGCTTTGAACCAACTACCCACGAAAAACTGCGGCGAGGGCTTCTTCATCTCCAGCTCATAGTCGCGTTCGTTAGACGCTATAACCTCACTCCACACAAAGTGCGCCATATCGTGAATCCTGATCATGTCCGAAGGGTCGTGCAAGCTACCGTACAACTTGAATATTGGCTCCGATTCGATAACCATACGCCATGCTTTCTTAAGCAAATGTACATTTTGGGAATCGTATGTCTCCATGAAGCTTATAATGTTGGATCCTGGAGCATTCCAGCTGCCTTGTATAAGCGCATGCTGTATTTCTGTGAATGCTGTCTTCGAGTTCGGATATGTACTTAGATAGTGCAATTCTGACGGCACGGACAAGTTCTTACTCCCTTCAGGCTTCAGACATCCAGAATTATGGGGGTGGATGGACTGTTCTATAACAGCATAGTTTATTTGATTCGTCGACGAGCCGACCCCCGGCTGGCTTTCATAAACGAAGGCTGTTTTGGCATGTTCGAGCAAGTTTGAGATGCTGACATCCGAGAGAATAACGGGAACTGGCAAGTAAACGCCATTAGGTTTGCATAGTAACGACAGTGAAACAGCACGGAGAGAGTCGCCGCCTTGGGCTACGAAATTTTCGTCGAAAGCTATGGATGAAAGAGACCTCTCCAGGACGGTACAGACGGCGCTGAGAATGAGATCTTCATGATTCATTGGCAATGACAAACTCCAGGCCTTGTGGGCCATCGTATTACGCAGAAAGATTCAAGATCACGGCGAGACGGGACAGTGGCCCTATTCACAGGCGTTGTTCTAACATACGACCGTCGGCTGAAGCCCCAGTGACATTTTACAAAGCTGTTACAAAGCCATGTTCCTCTCTGCAAATGACCGGAGGCTCTCAGCCAATCGGCACTAATTGGTGCTTGATTGCCTTATCTGTCATAAGTGTTTGTTATTATTCGTATCGATTCTTTAAGTCTGGTACAAAGTAAAATTACACAGGTTAAAGCGTTTAAAGAATTTCATTATATTAATGCCGTTGTTGAACTTCACAACAACTTCGGCTTTCCTGCCCCTCAATATAGACAGATGCAAATGGTATGATTTTAGCCACGCTTTGTATGAAATACTGGCATCGAGACAATGCTATCCTTTTGCACTTTTTTGTTACCCGCTCTGGATTAACTCCGGGAAGGGATGCTCTACACCAGACACGGAACCAGTGCTCAGCGACGTGAGAGGATACATATCCCCTGAGTGGGAGCCAAGAGGCTTCATGTTCTTGACCGCAGGCGGGAAAGGCTTGAAAGAAGATTCAATGTCGCGATCGTAGTGCCGAGTGTTCTTGGGGCGCTTGGAGCTATTGCCTGATCGGCTTCCATATCCACGAGGGTTGAGGCGTGAGGCCTGACTCGAGAGTGATTGCCATAGCTTCGAGTCCGCGATATTCTTGATCACTGGCGGCATAAGCGGTAGCGTACAGTTGATAATACCGAGCGTGTTCTCGAGAACAGACCAGAGACTGTCATAAAAGATTGTATAAGAGAAGTCTTTGTGTGCCGCTCGTGACGCGAATTTGACAACAGAATCGATCCGAAGCATAGTGATGACGCAAATGCTGAAGCGAAAGCATAGATTTAGTAGCTAGAATATTTGTATAGTAGAAAGAGAACTTACACCGTGCCGATTCCGAAGATAATCATGAGCGATATCTTTCTGCTCATTGGCATCTGTAATCGCCACAACATTGGCATGGGAAGGACGATAATGCACAAGTCGAGAAAGAGGTTGAATATGGCAGACAAGAGGAAGGATAAAAAGAAATTCCCGCAGACGCCCCGCTCATCGCTTCTCCAGTCGAAATCAAAGGGCCGGCATATGGCGAAGAAGGTGATAAAGACGCCTAGGTACCACATAGCTGTGACAACCATAATGATGTGGGCAGCCCGTCGGAACGGTACAGTCACGAAGATCTCGCAGAGCAAGTGAAGGATCGATAGCCTCACAGCTGTGACTCCAGTGGCCCAAAGAAGCCAGCCGGCTTTGTAGACTCTGATTCGTTAGCACAACATTCTGCCTGTTAAGCTCCAAGGGGCTTCACTTGAGGATTATGAAGATTTGACCATGGGTGATCGTTTTCAAATGCTGTCCAACGCCTCCGTCGACGACCGCTAAAGGGGTAACGTCAGAATATATGGAAACCTCGTCTAGTCTTGGGCTAATACCATAGATTTGCTCCGCGACAAAGCCAGCGGTGAACACCTGCCCCTATGTCAACACCTGGCCAGCTTCGATATCGGAGAATATTCAACATACCCATGCCACAAAACAGGCATAGTCATTGAAGCCCAAGGAACGACGTTTGATTCTTCGTGCCCATATACGAAGACCGGCGGCAATCGTTGCAAAGGCAAGAAATACAACAATTAGAACCAGAAGCTCAATACCTTCTGTATTATTTCTTCGAAGCATCTTGGCGTTAGTTATCTTATTACACCCCTCAAAGACAAGTAAATGTGCTGCGTGTCGACTTTACTGCACGGGAAAAAGCGAGAGAGAGCAGGAGAGGGAGACGGAGAGATACTCCCAAGTTCGTATTTGAAATAGCGCTACTTTCATGGCCGCTACGCCTCAAGATCACATCCATCTGTGCCAGCCTTTTCGGTTCAGCATGGCGAAAACTGAAACAAAGCACCCATCCATCCCATGGGCCTGGTCATGCAACGAAGTGCGAAGACAACCACGAGCAAAGACGCAGCCAATCGAAGAAATAACATATCAATTGGCCC
>JAABUW010008147.1_pt1 | contig 12351 bp, 15 predicted proteins | sample 5560081 | NCBI WGS metagenome assembly JAABUW01 (sample SAMN10711882, study PRJNA513363) | rock metagenome | isolation source: Antarctica rocks | place: Antarctica: Victoria Land, Knobhead sud | reverse complement strand
TTATAAATAAGTTCCTAGACCTTGTTAAGAATATTTCTAGGACACTATTAAATAGAAATTATATTCAGGATTACTGCCTCTATTTTTACATATTCAATATTTACTAAGTATTAATATTAGAAATAGACTTTTTTATTAAAGAGAAGCCTTTTAACCTGAAAACTCAAACCTATCACTACAACTATATTTCATTAAGGCCTTACTACCTATTTCTAGTAGGGGGCTTTTATGTTTTACGGCCCACTAGCGTCTGGCAAATTCCCGCAAAACGCCCCAAGTCTTTCCGCTCTGGCGCCAAGCGGAGTGATCGTTTCTGCTCGCCGAAGCAATCCAAATGTTTTGGCTCGATTCCTACCTGATTTCCCAATGGTAAAGTGCACTTGATAGACTCACCATACCGCATATTCATTTCCAATTCGAGCCAATTCGAGCCACAAACATAATGATCCAACCCCGGCCAACCATCACGCTCATGACGGCTCTCCGCAACTTCTCCCATTCAACTTCTCAAATAGTCATTCCGACGCGGACAAAAATACCTCATGCTACATCAATACATACAATCAACCTCTCGCGATGCCTCAGCACAGGAGCTCCAAGGTCGTGGGACAAGGGCGCATCGACGTCAATATGGCGGCAATGGCCCCAGGGTCTGCTTGGGAAGGTGGATCGACGGCCGAGCCTAGAGTCGATGGGTACGAACGAGCTAAACACTTCAAGAGGAATGAAGGTCAGGAGCAGCGTGAAAAAATTGTGTGAGGGGTGTATGGTACGCTGGCCATTTCCATACTCAGGGTCTATTGCTGTGTAGCTGACAGATGTAAATGTGTATAGAGCGTCAGGAGGAAAGGTTATGTCTATATCATATGCTCAAAAAATCCGAAACATAAGCAGCGGCAAGGGTGAAGCAGGGAAGAGGAGGTGCATCCTTCACATGCCGAATATTACATGCATAGAGGTAGGAGGGAGATGGTTTCGTTGGGATCGGGCTTCTAGAATCCTGAATCAAGAGGCATAGCATGGCTTGGAATTTGGGGCGCTTCGAGACCAAATTGATACGAACAACAGGCGCCGCCCAATGCGTCCCATAAACCGCTTGGATGACTATAACTTTCCAGCGCTTTATGTATCAGTCGGCTTGTCATCTCCTGAGCCGCCACCCTTCCGACTGTTGTAAAAATCCCGAATACGTTTCCAGCCAAAAAGACCTCCCCCAGCTTCTCCCCACACCTTTGGTTTTCCCATACCCGCTTCTTCCATAGCAGCAGCCTGCTTCTGTCTGACCACGTTCTGCTTTTTCTCCATCTCCATCCTCCTCTGCCTCGCGGCCGCCGCTATATCCGGCTTCTCCTCCGCCGTCTCCCTTGCAACCTCCAATTCCTTTGCGTCCTTTATCTTTGCCTTCACAGCCTCGATAACGCCCTTCCCATCATCATCCCTCCTCCTCAACTCCTCAATCGCCGCTTTCTCCGCCTCTTCCCTCTTCACGTCCCTCACCCTTCCCAGCTTCTCCCTCCACGCCTTGTCCTCCAGATCTCTCGCCTCCAATTCTCGTATCCATGCGTCCCTTTTCTCCTGTTGCTTTTTCTGCTTGACTAGATCGGTATACTCTTTCCGCTTCAACCGATCGGAATTGTAGTAGAATGAGCCACCGAGCATGGCGACGAGGGTGAAGGATTGGGCGTAGAGACGGTAGCGGAAGAATTGATTCGTGCGAGCGCCATTGCCTGTTCGCATGGACTGAGAAGCGCCGAAGAAGGCCCAGCAGGTGAGGCCGACCCCAATGGGTATAAGGGGTTCTTCCTTGAGCCGACGGGAGAACTTCTGCCACCGGTTTTCCTCGTAGAAATCCCTGACAGACGATTTAGTCGTTTGAGGGGGATGTGAGAGAGTTGGGATTGCTTACGCATCGCCGTCGAAAGAGGAGGGGAGAGGCGCGTCGGACATCTTAGGATACTATGGAGTCCTTTCTTGAGCTGGGGATCATGAGGTCATGGAGGCTGAGTGCCTTCGGTCTCCTCTGGTAATACAGAAGAGATTTTGGCGACGGAGGTTTGCTGGAATCAAATATGGAGAAAGAGGTTTAACAGGAGATATTGAACATCCGTACTTCCGGTTGTGGAGATACAAGTCGTTCAGCAGATCAGATAGACGGGCCCTAGCTCCATCTCGCTTCGCTAGCACTCCCGGGCCCGAATGTAGATTTGTGACAAATTTGGAGCTACTTTCGAGTCATGCTAACAATTGCGACTAGCTTGCGTACACAATTTCGCTGACCACTGTTACTCAATGGCACCTTCGATGGTTCTCAACGGCATTCACAGTGGTATGCCACTGACGGAGTATTCGGCCGCTCCTACTTCAAGTCCTGCAGAGAAAAATCAAGCTTCATCTCTTTTACCAGAGGAGGACCTCCTCCCAGATGGTCATCCAGACGTAAGCGGACATTCATCCTTGATTTGCAAATTCAGACTGACAATCTCCAGTACCTCAAACTCATCCTACGCTCCCGTGTCTACGATATCATCAAGGAAACCCCCCTGACACCGGCCATAAACCTTAGCAATAGATTAGAATGCAAAGTCCTGCTGAAGAGAGAGGATGAACAGCCCGTCTTCAGCTTCAAGATACGAGGGGCGTACAACAAAATGGCACATCTGAACGAAGAAGAGAGATGGAAAGGCGTGGTAGCCTGCTCAGCTGGTAAACAAAGCAGCAGGACCCCCATCTTCAGCTGATGGCTGAGAGGATATAGGGAACCATGCACAAGGTGTTGCTTACTCGGCTCGCCAGCTTAAGGTACCCGCTACCATTGTCATGCCTTCTGGGACGCCTTCGATCAAGCATCGAAACGTCGCGCGGCTGGGAGGCTCCGTTGTCCTTCATGGTGAAGATTTTGACTCCGCCAAAGGCGAGGCACGTCGATTGGAGAAACTTCACGGCTTGACAAACATTCATCCTTTTGATGACCCGTATGTTATTGCTGGACAAGGGACGATAGGCATGGAGCTACTGCGACAGACAGATATGCGAAAACTGGAAGCTATCTTCTGTTGTGTTGGTGGTGGGGGCTTAATTGCCGGTGTAGGAACTTATATCAAACGCATTGCTCCACGTGTGAAAATAATTGGAGTTGAGACGTACGACGCAAACGCAATGGTGCAATCAATCAAGAAGAAAGAACGTGTTGCCCTCAGCGAAGTTGGCCTATTCGCAGACGGCGCTGCGGTCAAAAGTGTTGGCGAAGAGACTTTCCGTCTGTGCCTTGAGGTTGTAGACGACATCATCGAAGTCACTACAGATGAAACCTGCGCAGCCATCAAGGATGTGTACGAAGATACAAGATCTATTGTCGAGCCCGCTGGAGCTTTGGCCCTAGCTGGACTAAAGAAGTATGTGGCACGAAACCCATCGCCGGATACAAAAAGGCAGCTTGTCGCACTTGCTTCCGGTGCCAATATGGACTTTGACCGGCTACGCTTTGTTGCAGAGCGTGCCGCTCTAGGGGAGCAAAAGGAGGCCCTGCTTAGTGTTAACATACCCGAGAGACCGGGCGCTTTCGCTCAATTAGTCACGACCGTGCTTCCGCATGCTGTGACTGAATTCTGCTATAGGTATGCCACAGCTGAATCTGCCAATGTTCTCATGGGCATGTCTGTCAATGCCTCCTCCAGGACTGTGGATCTGTCGAGCCTGGTCCAGCGTCTGAGGCGTGACGGTATGGAAGCCGTTGACCTCAGTGGCGATGAGCTTGCGAAGTCACATATTCGATACTTGGTAGGTGGCCAAAGCGGAGTCCAAGACGAGCGTCTATACAGTTTCGAATTCCCAGAACGACCAGGCGCCTTGGTCAGATTTCTCACCACGCTTCGACCTGACCAGAATATATCCTTATTTCATTATCGTAACCACGGAGGCGATGTGGGCAAGGTACTCGCCGGGATCCAGTGTCCTGAGATTCAAAAAGAAGAATTAGAAGGATTTTTGAAGAAGCTTGGGTATCCGTTTTCGGACTGCACGGATTCACCAACATACAAAATGTTCCTCAGACCGTAATGTTGACGCCATAATCTTCAATTCTTTTGCTGAGACCTGTACTCTTGGGACCACGTGCAATCTCCTCAGTCTTCGCCCATGGACTATCGCCCATGCAGTGCTCGAAATGCGAGTAGATGCGGCCTCTCGACACCGGAGAGATTCAAGGAAATTCACTTCTCCCGCACCCAATCTTGACGACATTGATCAGGTACCATCTGCATCAACCTTCGGCCTATTCTCGATGGAGCGATCTCGCCAAGATTTTTAGGCATCTCGGCAGAAACTTTTAGCCACTGAAAGCAAAGGTGTGCGGGAAAGGTGATACCTTCACTATTCTGGATCAATGAAAGGTATGTCAGCATTGCAGCCTGTTCGTAGGGCAGCCCTGACTCCTATTCTCCATCTACCATAGAAACTGCATTCCCCCTCAAGGGTTGAGTAAGCAGCGTGTTTATGTGATCTGTATTCAAGCATCAAGCTCTTGGTGAATGATCAATTTGAGCTTTGGTCTCCACACCTGTCGGCAGGCATAACCCCTTCGTCGGAGATAAGTATTCATATCCTGGCAGGGCACTCGTTCCAGGCGTTTCTGCCAAGATCTGAGTGAGACGAGTGCCAACGTCGCCAGGAAAGAGGATACCTGGATACTTGACAACATCCTTTGATCATGGATTTCTAATCTGGGTTCGCTTTGTTTGGCTGTGTTACTATAATTATGATCATGATTTTCCTACGTGCAGCATCTTCTTTGGTGACGACCTTGTGGATTGCTGGCAGAGGGTTGGGGCAAGTCCCACGATCTTGGATCAACGAAACCGTCGATGAGCTTGGGTGTTTCCTTCTAATCATTCTAATTATTCAGTCACCATACCGGAAGGCTCCACTCCCGAAATCGAAGGTTGTGCCAAAATTCCGAAAGGGGAGCCTATGCCTGTGCCAACCACTTAAGGCAAGCTTGAGATGATGGCAAAATGACGAAGTGTCAACCCTTTTGATAATGGTACCTGCTCGCAGTAACTCGGCGAGGGTATAATTATAACTGCGGGGCTCTGCTATAAGCCAATACTGTACGGTTGAAGAATGGTGATGAGACCTGGCTCCGCAACTCTGCATGAGGGCTGGATGAAGAGCATAGCCTTCTATGTAACGTCCGTATATGCTCGTCTGGTGGTAGAACCTCTGTCTAGCTCGTACGACTTTTCTTTGCTGTCAAAAGGCGTATTGAGAATTCTTTCACAATGCCTAGCTCTTTGTTGACAGACCAGGCTTTGCATTGACACCCAGCTCTTTCAATCGCTGTTAAACAGTCTTTCTTCAACATGGTTGTATGTGTACTTTTTTCAAAGTCAGCGGAGTACACCCTCTTATGTACAATTATCCTCTATGCAATTGCCGGGATCAATATAGGGAACTTTGCTTCCTTTCTTCTCTGAAACAGCCCCAATGATTTTCATTCTACTCTTCTTGTTTCGATACACTCGACTGCTTGTTAGCTTAATCGCCGTTTGGTGTTACAAGCCAAAGGCCGCACAGGATCATCCAGTGTTCTCACCAAAGGATGTCACAGTCATCCTCCCTACAGCGGATCCTGCTGGTGTGAACTTCGAAGAATGCATACACTCCATCCAAGAGACTGACCCTTTCGAAATTATCATCGTCACGGCAGGCGGAGGTAGGGGAGGGAGAACAAACTTCGAGATCTTGGAGCACAAATGGAAGGGCTACCCGGGGATTCGAGTAATGAATTGCAAGGTCATGAACAAGAGGACACAATTGTGCACAGCAGTATCAGAGGTGAGTATAAATTTTCGTTTGAGTTGAAGGTCCACGAGTCGGAGAGGGAAGTTCAGGAAAAATGCCACGAGCAGTCCAATACAAAATGGTCTCCGAGTGCCTCTAAGTTCGTGATTCAGAAACAGTCTAGCTAACTTAAAGCCGCGCCGTCACAGGTCAAGACTCCAATCACGATATTCTGTGATGATCACGTTTTCTGGCCCCTTACCTTCCTTCCCCACATCCTGGCCCCCTTCTCAGATGCAAGCGTTGGCATTGTCGGCACCACCAAACGCGTCCGCCGCACCATCTCCTCGTACTCTCTAGCAGCTTTCTGCAACGTCCTCGGCTGCCTCTACCTCGAACAGCACAACTTCGATCTTCGGGCCACTTCCGCCATTGACGGAGGCTGCTTCGTAATATCAAGCAGAACAGTAGCACTGAGGACTGATATCGTCAACACGCCAGCTTTCCTGCAGGAATTCGTCAATGAAATGATCTTCTTCGGACTCGTAGGACCGCTGAATGCAGACGATGACAACTTCGTCACGAGGTGGTTGGTCAACAATGGCTGGAAGACTGCCTGGCAGGATATCGACGGTGGGCGCATTGAAACAACTATAGGCGACGACGAAGGGGGTATGCCCAAATTTCTGGCTCAAAATCTGCGGTGGATGAGAACGCGTTGGCGTAGTAATGCCACGGCTCTCTTTCGTGACAGGACGGTATGGACGGTACAGCCATGGTGCGTGTATGCCGTTTACATAACTTCCTTCATCAATTTTGCTCTCTTCTACGACACAGGTCTCATGTATTCTCTCTGGACCGCTACTGAGGGAACCAGGTTAGGGGACCGATGGATGTGGATATCTGCACTCCTTCTCTGGATCTTGTGTTCGAAAATCGTCAAGACGGCCGCTTACTGGAGGCGTCATCCCTGCGATCTAATTTACTTACCGGGCTGTATCCTATTCGGCTACTTTCATTCGCTGATCAAACTCTACGCTCTCTTCACGTTCTGGAACGTTGGATGGGGATCTCGAAAGTTGTGTGACGAAAATGTAATTGTGGGACACACGAAGAGTATGTCTTCAAGTATTAAACGTTTCGGATGAATACATATTGACGTTACTAGTAAATACCACCTTGGAAGACACCGCTAGTATGGCGCTCATAGAAGACCAATGTGATCTGAAAGCAAAAGGGGATGCGAAAAGAGATTTTACGGACAGCGGTAAGATTATATTCATTAATATCGTTGAGAAGCACGCTAACAAGGACAGGTTATGCATCAGCCGAGGAGGGCGAATAAAAGTGGCAGGGCTATAGCAGGCGTAAGTCAAATCCAATCAAAGAGACACTAGCATTGAGCTGACATGTAGCAAAACGCAAAGGAATGGGTAGATCACAATGCATGCGGGTTCGGAAAAGTTGTTCGTTGCTTAGCGATGGAAAAGCGCTGCAAATGTGTGGACAGAGGAACACAAAAACTAATGCATGCGTAAAGCTCTGGAATCGTGTATGCGTTTCCATATTGATCCCTTCTTACTCTACCTAATTTAATTGGTGCATGCATCAAGAGGTATTGAATCTAGCAACCCGTTTATCTCAACAAGGGTGCATGTTTGATGATGACCTCCGTCATCGTGGGAAATGACTGGTTGGAATATTTTCGGCATACCTTCTCCTATGCTGACTATGGAGATAGCTCCCATGAGGCGCCACATCTTCTAGCAGAAACTCGGATCTGGTTGAAATTGTGCTCATTTGATCAAGGGATCCTAACTTACTAATAGCCCCCAAAAAAAAACTAAAGGCCTCCAGAAAGTTGCATTCCATACTCACACGCAACCGCCTGAGACATAGGAAGCCCTCCGATATGCCATCGGGATACCAACCACGATTCAAATGATCAAGTACCACCCATCTCAGAACCTCCAATCTCAACACAGTCAATCTGCACCGAAATTCATAAATACAATTTAAAAGCTACCAAGGGAGAATTCACGACAGCTGACCCACTCTCACATTTTCTGCTACTCAGACAAGAAACATCTCATCAACAAGGACATCCAAGGAAACAACCAACCATCTGCCCCGCCGATACACACCAGTCTATTGTTTCATGAGAATCCATCATAAAATACCACCTCTACACCTGCCAACCAACCCCAATGAACCCCGCTCCGTATCCTACCCCTAACCTCTGCCTCAACGCCAAAACCCCCCTTTCAGTGTCAACAAATCCAAACCCCCTATTCCACTAATAATGTACATCTAAACCCTATAACCCCTTACTACTATACACTCCAACCCAACTCCTAACTCCTAGCCTAACTCTAATCCACCTCTATCTACTAACGCTACGCTCCTCCTAACTACCCCTATTACTTAAACCTAATATATATTCCTACCTAACTCTGACCTCCTCTCAACTGCCCTATCGCCTCCTCCTAAATCCCACCTCCCAACTCCAACCTCACTAACCTCCCACCTCCAACCTACCTCTAACTATAACCGCGCATCCCTACTACCTCCCTACCTAAATCCTAACTACTAACGTAATCCCTACCCACCTACCAACGCTACGCTCCTCCCAAATCACCTACACCTAAACCCCGACTCCAACCTCCTCAACCTCCAATCCACCCAACTTCAACTCCCACTCCCAAGTCCTATATCCCCTACCGTCACCATATCCTAACCCACCTCCCACTCCCAACTTCCAACGCACCTACCAACCCCCCCCCCCCCCCCCCTCCTTTCTCCACCCCCAGACAACCCACCTACTACCTCCAAACTCCCAACTCCCAACTCCCAACACCCGACTCGTCCTCAACCCCCTATCACCTCCACCCAAACCCCAACTCCACCCATCACCTTCACCTCCACCTCCACCTCCACTCAAACCCCACATCCCAACTCCCACCTCCTACCTCCTACTCTCCTATCACCTCCACCTCCACCTCCACCTAAACCTAACCCCATACCCCTATCTACCGCACTCACCTACTATCAAATCCAATACCTACCCTATCTACCACCATGCATCCCCATCCCAAACCCCCTACCCATCAATCACCTCCCCCGCCAAAAGAAAAAGTCAAGACAGCATCCCAAATTCCCCCATCAGCCCAGCCAAACCCACAGACGATATCAATTTATCGACGGAAATCCAAACCCAATCCTACAAGAGAAGGGGGTGAGAAGATGCTCGGGGCCCGTATCTCCCAAATTTGTACATCGGCACGACACTATAGCGGCAGAGGCGGCGATGGTGGTGGACTGAGATTACGATATTGTGAATGCCGTTCAGACAATGGACTACACTCACGCATGTACGAGCAACACACTCTGGCCGCGTTATGAAAGCCAGACTGATTGATCGAAATAGGTCTTCCAGGACTTCGATGCTATTATAGGAAGAAATTCAGACTGCATACCTAAAATAACACTGACTGATGCTGAAGTTGCGTCAAGTAAAAATCCCAAAAGTTTCCAAAAACTTTGCTCTCTAGTAATTCAAACATGCATACAGACTGCTTTTTAACATGAAAATGCTGCGTGGGCTGATGTCCATCTCCCTTGTTGTACACACCTCCACCAAAGACATTCGGTTCTCCTCAGCTGGCTCGACCAGACTGCAAGGCATTTGCGGTGTCTCGATCCTCAGAGACTGATGGCCCGAGGTTGCGCAGACGTTGAGAGGGCCGAAAGGATTAGATCTTTGACCAAAGTCTCCTTTAGCTCCTTGTCTGCACGCTCTCGCAATACCTTCTTCGACACCTTGCCGGCGGGAGTCCTAGGGATGCTATCGACGAAGACGATTCCGCCATCCAAAGCCTTGTACTTTGCCAAGTACAGCAACATGTGTTGTTTGACTTTGGTCTCGTCGATTTGGCTGCCTGGCTTCTTGACGATGTAGGCGCGAGGGGCTTCGTCAGTGCTGTTCGGAAATTTTGTGCCGATGACTGCGGCTTCCAGGATATCAGGATGGCGAATCAGAACGGCCTCCAGCTCTGCTGGAGAGACCTGCCAACCGCGGACTTTGATCAGCTCCTACTCCCAGTCTAATCAGCGAATTTGCCCCTGAATTTGGTAGATAGAGACCTCTACCTTCTTCCTGTCGACGATGTAGGCTTTGCCATGCTCCATGTACCCAATGTCTCCGGTCCTGAGCCATCCACCAGCGTCAACACAGTCGCGACTTGCTTCAGAGTTGCTAAGATAACCCTGCATAAGGAGAGGCGACCTGACCAAGATCTCGCCTTCTTCGTGATCCCCGTTGAGAATCCTACCGCCCTCGGCGAGAATTCTGTGTCACTGTCAGTGAAAGATCATGAACATGACTCAAGCGCTTACTTTGCTTCTATGCCCGGTAGAAGTCTGCCCACACTGCCAGTATGGTCATTCTCTGGGTACAGGAATGCGGTGATGTACCCAGCTTCCGTCATTCCCCAAACTTGTATGACTCGCGCTGAAGGCTCTAGTAGACGATACATCTGATCTTGGAGCTTTTCATCCAGAACGGCCCCAGCGGACAGGACCAGACGAAGTGATTGAAGTGATGATGTGGAGATGGACTTGTTCTTGACGATGGAGTTGATCATTGCAGGCACCATTGGCGTTTCTGTGATGCTATATTTTTGAATTAGGGCGACGTATCGAGCTATATCGAATCGCCGCATGATGTAGGTCGGGACTCCTTCACGGAGTGGCGCGATATGTACAAGTGGGAAGGCATACACGTGAAACATAGGCAGACTGATCAGTCTCGATACCTACACAGTGATCAGTCAGCTCCATCGACTGTGACAGAATGCATAGGGGCAAGGTACATCGTAGGGTTTTCGTGCCGAGTCGTTGAGAAGGAAGTTCATCATGACAAAGCTGTAATGCGAGATCATGGCTGCCTTTGGTAATCCAGTAGTGCCACTGGTAAGGAGCAATGCAGCTGTGGTGTTCTTTGACTCTTCAGCACTCTGGAACTTGACCCAATCGGTCTCTCCATGCTTGAGAAGCTCTTGAAGGGAGTGCCAACATGGAGGCACTTCTTGTCCTGTATTGTCGAGGACGAAGACGCTTGGAGGTGATAGCGCTGTTGTCTCGACGGCGGTTGCTACCTTCGGCAGTAATTCGGGCTCTGTGATCAAGAATTTCGCATTGGTAAGTCGAATTTGATCACAGAGCTCTGAAGCAGTATAGGCGGGGTTGCAGCCTGTGAATCGGCCTCCAGCACCGATGATACCAAGTACGAGCATACTGTATAGGATCTAACATGCGAACTCTATCATCAGTGCCCGACGAAAGAAGCAAGTTCGAAGGAGTATTTAGTCATACATCACTGAAAGCGTACAAACAAACGCAGTCTCCGGGCTCTAGACCATTGGCCCGGAAGCCGGCCACGAGTTGTCTAACGATGCTACGTGCTTCGGAGGCGGACAACGACTGCTCAGGATCATCAGCATGGAAGTAGACTTTCTTGTCACGATCGTAGTCATGGTTGCCAAATGTCCATGAAACCAAGTCTGCGGTGGAAAGGTCATCTTCAGGCTTGGACGGATGCCGACTGGACATCTTTTAGCAGAAACGAAGTTGCAAGAATAATTTGTAGGGTGACGGTAACGTTGTCTGAACTTCAACAAGTGAGGCAGTTTATGTCGATGTCAGTCAGTGTCAAGGGAAGATGTCGAAGCGTGAAAGCTATGATCAACAAAGAGAAACGCGGTCTTAGGCTGTAAAACAAAGCAAGCAGGTGCGATTCAGTGTCGTAATCGAAATTTGTGAATTCACGCTACCAACACGCGCATGAGACACCTCAAGCTACGTGTCATGCAGAGGGTGAGAGGGTCAAGTCTGTGACTGGCCACGAAAATATGCATTGAAGTGAAGTACAGGTGAGGGGGCCTCTCGAGCCTTGAGCAAGCCAAGACATGAGGAGGTCTAAGCCATACCATCAAGAACGACCCACAAGCAAGACAGAATGTGAGATCAGGGTTGCTACGCACGACATTACCGAAAATGTTATCTTCTCAAAAACAGACCGGACGGCAAGCTCAAAAGAGTGTTTAGCTATGATCATGACTTAGCGGCTTGTTTGCATCACAGCTACCTAATTCTATAGTCTCGGTCAGTACCACCCTGCTTCAGGTGGTCTACAAGGGTGGTCAACACTGCTGAGCATGACTTGGAGGGGGTATGTACAGTAAGGGCTTTCCATTGTTAAGAAAGGTCAGCTGTGACTATTAGCTATTGGCATCTTCTGGTTATGCGGCACGCTTGGAAGATCTGAAAAGGGGACCTGGACGTGAAGGCTGGGACAAGCGCAGATTGAGATGGGTCTTCTTCATGTCGATATTTCCTGCCAAGACTCAGCCGGAACCTCGGCTGGGCTATCCCGGTATTTCAATACTAGCTGTAAGTTATCTCCCTGTCACAAAACACAGGCTGCTGTGCGTTAACCCATCCGGGAAGAAAGACTTCGAAGTGTGCTGTAGATTTTGGGTGCACATCAATGGCTGGCTACTTCCCCAAGTCCCG
>JAABUW010008143.1_pt1 | contig 12354 bp, 9 predicted proteins | sample 5560081 | NCBI WGS metagenome assembly JAABUW01 (sample SAMN10711882, study PRJNA513363) | rock metagenome | isolation source: Antarctica rocks | place: Antarctica: Victoria Land, Knobhead sud | reverse complement strand
TTGCGGCTGATCGGGTCGTCAGACTGCGGCCGCGACGCCGGCCACCTCGCGCCAAGTTCGGAAGACGGCGTCGCGGGCGGCACGATGCTGGTCGACGGTCAGGCGGTAGTGGCGGAGCTGGAGATGGTGTGGATGCGGCTGTGGGCAGAGAGTGTAGATCGGCATGGAAATTTGGCTCATCCGCAGCCTCGGTGCAGGTCGTGGCAGCCGCGGGTGTGCGGGGGCACATAGCCTGAACACCTCGGAGTTCATGCTGTCCCGTGTCCAAGCGCCTTCTGCCCCTCGTGCCTGCCGATCTCGTGGTCGAGCAGGTGCTGCACACCCCTGACTGTTAATCAGCGCAGATACCGGACCCATGGGAAATGTGAACATTTAGTATATTGCGGCGCTGATCATCGTCGAGACCCACCGCTGACTTACAGGTGAGGCGAGCCACATCAGGCGCTGACCTCAAGCAAAGTCCTTCCCCGCGTGGTCCTCGAACAGCCGGGCCGAGCGGACGTAGCCGGAGAGGACGTTGAGGCTCTTGTGTCGGCTCTGCTCCTGCATCTTCCAGATCGACGCCCCGGCCTGGGCGGCGCTGGTCAGGAAGCCCGCCCGCAGCGAGTGGCCGGCGAACGTTGTGGGATCGAGCCCCGCCCGCTTTGCCCGTGCCTTGACGACCTCGGCCACGGAGCGGTCGGACATGCGGGCGTCCAGCACCCGCGTGCCGCACTGCGACAGCCGCCGGAACAGCGGGCCATCGGCGATGGCGGCCCGCGCCAGCCAGGCGTCGAGATGCCCCACTGGCTTCAGGCGGCGTCCGGCGGGGATGGCGATGGTGGCACCGGCACCTTCCTGGTCAGTCTTGGAGCGGCGGATGGTGACGCGCAGGCCCTCGGGGGCGCGGACCAGGTCGGAGACGTCCAGGGCGGTGATCTCGGACCGCCGCAGGCAGGAGACCATGCCGAAGGACAGCAGCGCGCGGTCGCGGACGTCGCGCAAGCTGTCGCCCTTGATCTCGTGCAGCATGGACCAGATCAGGTCGCCGTCGGCGGCGGCCTTGCGAGCGGGCGGCTTGCCCCAGCTGCGGCGTGCGCCGGCGAGGATGTCGAGGATGACCGTGCCGCCGCGGACCTTGTGCGGCGGCACCTCGCCGGCCTGCCGGTGGGCGTAGCCGATGGCGGCCATCCGGAGGGCGAGCGTTTGTGGGGCGGTGCCGGCCGCAGCGAGGCCTGACAGGTGGACGGCCACGACCGCCGGCTCGGCCGGGAGCGGCCGGTGGCCGGTCTCCTGGCACCAGCGGCCGAACGCGGTCCAGTGCTGCAGGTACTTGGCTCGCGTGGACGCCGCCCGCGAGGCATCGGCGTAGCTGCGGGCGGCCTCGACCTGTTCGGGCGTGAATGTCGCAACGCCCTTTGGTCCGTCCGAGACGGCGATCGCCTGATCCGTCACAGCCTGGCCGTCGTCATCATGCTCCGGAGCCGCCGCCATCGTTTGTTCCCCAATTCCGTCCAGGTCCTCCGGAAATCGCCGTTTCCGGCAATGGACCAAGGGAAAGTAGCTGGGCAGGGCAGGGGGCGCAAGCGCCGCGCGCACAGCCGCTGACAGGAAGGCAGTGCACCGTTTGGCTTCTTGACGGGCGCTTGCGCGATTGGCGTGCGGAGTACCGGCTGAACGTTGCGAAACACAGCAACTTGCGCTTTAGTTCTGCAAATGCAAATCTGATTTCTGAACAACAATCTAGGCCGGAATTCATACAAGTTGCGCAATTTAAAGATTTGCAACGATACAAGCGTGCTGTCCATCGTAGTCACAAACCGCGGGGCAGTCGCCGAAGTTGAATTCCACCGATGCGGGATCCCCTTCCACTCAGCCGAGCACTGTGGCGGCTTCGGGTGGAACCTGACTGCGTTGTGCGCGGCATTGTCATGCTGATCGGCTATCTCCGGGTCGGTCCTGGCGACGACGATGCCGCTGCGCAACGCCGTGCGCTGGCCGAGGCGGGATGCGAGCAGGTCGTGGATGAGCGGCCCGGCCTGGAGGACAGCGGCGAGCGACCCGCACTTCGCAGTCTGCTCGCGCGTATCTACTCGGGCGACATCGTGGTTGTGCCGCAACTGGACAGCCTGGGCGGCTCCCTGGCTGAGGTGGTGAAGGAGGTGCAGCAGCTCACAGCGGCCGGCGCCGGGCTTCGCAGCCTGGACGAGGCCCTGGACGCTCCAGCACCATGGCATCCCGCGGACATGGTCGCTTTGGAAGGGCAAGGCGGCAGCCGCGGACCCGGCGTCGTTCGGCGTGGCGCGGGTGGCCGCCCACCCAAGCTATCGCCCGATCAGCAGGCGGAGGTGATCGAGGAGGTGCTGTCCGGCCGCAGCAAGGCCGCTGCCATGGCCAAGAAGCACAAGGTCAACCCCGCCACGATCAGCCGGCTGCTGGCAGCCCGGCGGGCTAGCACCGCGGCACCGGCGTCACGCGGGCCTATCGGGAAAGACGGGACGGCCGCGGACCGGATCCTTGGCGTCCTGCCCCCGTCCGCCCTGAACGAGCGCCTTGCCATCGTGGGCACCTCCGGCTCAGGCAAGACCTATGCGGCCAAGGGCCTCATCGAACGGGTGATGGCGGGCGGCGGCCGGGTCTGCATCGTGGACCCGCTCGGGGTCTGGTGGGGCCTGGGCAAGGGTGCGGACGGCGCAGCGCCGCCGTTCCCGGTGGCCGTGTTCGGCGGCACCCACGCCGACGTGCCGCTGGACCCGGGCATGGGCGCTGCCCTCGGCCGCCTGGTCGGGACGCAGCCGATGGCCTGCGTCGTGGACGTATCCGACTTCGGCAGCGCCGCAGCCCGGCGGTTCTTCATGACGGCGTTCACCGAGGCGCTGTATGCCGCAAACACCGAGCCGCTGCACCTGGTCCTGGACGAGGCCGACCTGTGGGCGCCGCAGCGCACTCAGCCGGACGGCCTGGACCTGCTGGGCCGGGTGGAGGAGATCGTGCGCCGCGGCCGGGTGCGGGGCTTCGTGCCCTGGCTCATCACCCAACGTCCGGCCGTGCTGCACAAGGACGTGCTGAGCCAGGCCGACATCCTGCTGTCCATGAAGCTCACCTCCAGCCAAGACAGGGCTGCGGTCGGGCGCTGGATCGAGGGCCAGGCCGACCGCGCCGAGGGCCGGCGCATCCTGGGCGCACTGCCCTGGCTGGCGCGCGGCGAAGGTTGGCTGTGGGCACCGACAGATGGTGTTCTGGCGCGGGTGGCCTTCCCGCGCGTCCGCACCCTCGACAGCTCGCAAACGCCACGGCGGGAGGCGCGGGCCGGAGCGGCGGGTCTGCTTGCAACCGTGGATGCTCCTGCCCTCGGGCGGGCGCTGGCCGGGCTGGCAGCAGGCCTGCCTTGAACGGCGCGTGCGTAACGTGGTTGGCGCAGGTCATTACAGGGTTCCACTCGGCGGGGTTGCAGCAGCAACTGACCCGGCGTGCTATGGCGTCCTCCATGTCTGAAGCCAAGCCGCCCGCCCCACCTGCCGCCTTCACGCCCGCCGAGCGCGACTACATACGCCGCGAGCTCGACATGTTCTTCTCGACGCTGCCCAGCGTCGCCGAGGGCTTCCACCTCAAGACTTGGCGGGGCGGCCCGCAGGCAGGCCAGCCCAAGGTGCCGCAGGCTGCACTAGGATTGCTCGAACGTGGGCTGATGCGCCTTGACGCGACGACTCGCTGGCCGCGGCTGTTCTTCACCGACGCTGGACTGGCTGCGCTGCAGGCGATGATGGCCGACCGGCGTTTTGCCGATCCGGCCAAGTTCGCGCACGTGCGCCAGGAGCTCGGCCTTGACCCAGCCCCGAACCATGCCGAGGAGCCGTGATGCGGTCACCCTAGGACGTGCGGTTCCTCCCGTCGCAGGCTGGTTCTCACCGCCCCGCCGATGCCGTATCAGCATGATTGTGAACCAGAAGGATCGCAGATGGCCCGCAAGCCGAAAGCCGCCAGCAGCAACGCGTTCGCCGCCTCCCCTGAGGGGGTGCTTGCCGCCCTGAGCAACGCTCCTGCCCCGGTGCGCCGGGGACAGAAGCCGAAGGCGGCTGCCTCAGCCGAACCGCTGGCCACGATGGACAGCGATGATGCGGCGGGCGGCGGCGTCGATGCCGATGGCAGCATCGCCGGCCCAGTTGCGGCGCCTCTGCGCAGGCGGCCAGGCCCTAAGCCTAGGCAGCAGGCTGGCGCGGCCGAGGCGGTTCCGCTGCAAGAGGAAGCCGAGGCGAAGACCGGATGGGACGCCAGTGCAACTCACGCCACTGCGGAACCCATGCCGGTCGAAGATGACAAGCTGGACGCCGGGATGGATGGCCAGCGAAGCCGGCCGCAGCAGGTGCATGGTCATACGCCAGCCACACCGGAAGCCACCTCTCGCTTAGAAGACAGCGACGCAGCATCGGCTGCCTCCAGCCAGGACGCGGCAACGTCGTCGCAGCCTGCGGCCCACTGGGACCGGGTCAGCGACACGGTCCGGTTCAGGTGGGGGGAGATTGAGAGCACGGCTGCACAGGCTGGTCCCAACCAAGTCATGGCCAAGCTGCTGGTCGCCGCCCGTGCCGAGGGTGCCAACTCGCGCTGGCCCTTGTAGCCGTAAGCCTGTTTGCCGGCGTTCCTGGGTGCCTTTCGGCACCGGTAGACCAGGCGCCCTGATGGGCTGCCTGATCAACAAATCCTCCAGCAGTATCCTTCGTTTGCAGGATAGGGGACGGCAGGGAAGCGATATGCCGATCCTACGCCTTCGCTCGTGCCTAAAATGCTCTTGGCGCCCATTGACGGCCATTACCAAGCGCAAGCTGGATGCCGCTCTGCCTTACTCATGCCGGAATCAAAGTACACGATGGCTCGTTCAGGCAAGTATCTATGTGACGCGCGTTACACCCAAGCCTGCAGCGGCCCTATGGCCCGGCCCGGTCAGCGAGTATTCAATCAAGGCTCGCTATAATAGCGAGGTCGGTAGGCTGGGTGCAGTTCATGCGTTAACCATTTCGGTGCGAGGCTCATGCAGCCTACGTAAGAAGCAGGAGAACGAGGTCGGTGCCGGAAGGACCGGTGGCAAGGCAACTCGCAGGCTCACCCTTTCCTGCGTCGCGTGTTATGGGTTTCAGCATCAGGTCTCGATGGTCCTTCCTTGGCCGTCATTTCCCCTTCCGGGCCTCCCGAGCTCGGGCGTGCCAGCCTTCCTCAATCCTACTCCAATCTAGCAGCTAGCAGGTCATCGATTTGGCTCTTTCCATAAGCCGGGCGGTTCTGGGCATCAAAAAGCGGATGGTCAGCCGCGTCCGCGGTGGCCGGGCGCCTGCTGTGGGACGCCTAGAACGTGGAATATTCGGCAGGCTTAGCAGCGAACAGGTGATGGGGTTTAACCGCCTGGCTGCCGCTGGCGTCATGATTGTCGCACTCTGCGCTAGCAGCGACGCGCTGTTACGTGAACATTGGCTGGCTCCCGTACTCGTCTGGACCGGAGCTGCAGTTGGCATGTTTGTCTGGGCCGGCGTAGGCCGCCGCCGTGCCACTCTCCGGCGCAGCGTTGGCGTAGTGCTGGATGTTTATGGTGCGACAACGATGCTTATTGCTGGCGGCAGCGAAACCGCATTCCTGTATGCCGTTTATCTTTGGGTTATCATCGGATATGGCTTCAGGTTCGGCTTGGATTACCTGATCCTGACATCGGTCGCCAGCATCACTGGATTTGCATTGGTGATCTGGGTGGACCCGTTCTGGAACAGTCACCTCAGCCTCTCTTTTGGCCTGCTCGCAGGGCTCGCCGTCTTGCCGGCTTATTCCTATGCCCTCATCGGTCAGCTCGCCAAGGCACGCAGACGCGCTGAAAGAGCGGATCGCGCTAAGTCCCTTTTCCTGGCAAGCGTCAGCCACGAGCTTCGCACGCCTCTGCACGCCATTATCGGAACGACTGAGGCGTTGCGAGGGACAACCCTCGACAGCAACCAGTCTAGCATGGTGGAAACCATCAACACCGCGGCCGATGGCCAGCTTTCCCTGGTCAGTGACCTCCTGGAGTTTGCACGGACCAACGGTGAGGAAATCGGGAAGACCCTGGAAGAGTTTGACTTGGTGGAACTGCTTGGAAAGGTCATCTCGATTGCAGCCGTTGAAGGTGGCAGGAAAGGGCTGTTGGTCGGTTCCCATATAACCGCACGCACCCCTCTCAGGCTTGTCGGGGACGAACGCCGCATCCGGGAAGTGCTGCTGAACCTGTCCACTAACGCTACTAAGTTTACAGACCATGGCTCTGTCACCATTTCCGCCGATGGGATCATCGATGACAAGGAAATGGTGACACTTCACCTGGAGATTATGGACACCGGAGTCGGCATAGCGCCGGAACATCTGGGCAAGATCTTTGACCCGTTTACTCAGGCCGATGAAAGCATTTTCAACCGGTTCGGCGGGACCGGGCTGGGACTGGCACTGTGCCAGCAACAGGTGAACGCTATGGGGGGAGAGATCCAGGTAGAGAGCACCCCAGCAGCTGGCAGCACGTTCCGGGTCATCCTATCCCTCCAAGCGTCGGCTGAAGCTGAAGTGGTGCCCGCACCATCCCGAATTCTGGTGGTTGCCACCTCGGGTGCGGAAGCTTCGGCAGTGCGGCATGGCATGGAGGCGATTCCACAGCTAAAGGAGAACGGGGTCGAATTTACCGTCAGCGTTGAACAACATCCGGCGAACCAGAACCAGGCTGACGCTATGATCCATGTCTCCGCTACCCCTCTTGCTGGACTGCCATCCCGAGAGATACGCGAGCACTACGCCACGTCGGTCAGCACACAAACCAACCGCGTCGAGCTGCAACGTGCAGTCCGGATCGCCTCTCTCCAATCGGCCAGGGTCCGAGCCGTCGCCACGCGCAAGGATGCGGACACCGTGATCTCGGCGGCCGAAACTCTGAAGGGATGTCGGGTCCTGGTTGCGGACGACAACACGGTCAACCGGTCATTAGTGTCGCGGATGCTGTCGAACGCCGGTGCGGTGGTCACTCTGGCCGGCGACGGAGAGGAGGCCCTTGCAATCCTCTCGGAGGGCAACGTGGACCTCGGGATTTTGGACGTCAACATGCCCAAACTAAATGGCATCGAAGCCGCGCAGCTTTACCAGTTTGCGGCTGCCGGCAGCCAGCGTATCCCCCTCGTCGCCTTGACCGCAGACGCGAGCATGGATACCCAAGTACAATGTCTGCAGGCTGGGATGGCAGCTTGCCTGGTGAAGCCGATACGGACGGCAGCCCTGCTTGAAAGTCTGAATGGCGTCCTGGGCATCCATAAGGGCGAAAGCGCATCCCGGCCACCCAATCCGAGCGTGTCAATTCCCCGTCTGGATTCCAGGCTTCTGGATGATCTCGAAAACCTTGGCGACCACGAGTTCCTGAAACAACTCGTTGCAGACTGGAAGCGCGACAGCCTCGCCAGCTTCACTTCGTTGACCGTCGCCGTGGCATCCCAGGATGTGCATAGCTTCCGGTTTGAGGCGCATTCCATCTCGAGTGCTGCCGCAAACCTGGGAGCCAGGGCACTTCAACAGATGTGCTCGCCACTCAGCAGGATCGCTGAGGAAAGCTTCAGGTCTGATGGAATGCGACTCATCACCGATCTACGTCTGGAGTGGGACAGAACGGCCCTCGACTTCGACCGGCATCTTACCGCCGGCGCCGGCCCGGGCGTGGGTACCGGCAGCCAGCGGCTAACGATTTGAGGTGCAGCGGCGACGCTGACACTAAGCCAAGATACTAGAAACCTGCGGCAGTCTATTCCGCCGCAACTCCGACTGCCTCTGTGTTTCGGCGCCGGCGCCGGTCTTGTGCAGATACAAGATGGGTCATGCGGCGCAGGTCGGAGGTAGTCAGGCTCATCGCCGTGTCCACCCAAATGTCGCACACTTCGCGCAGTTCCGCGAGGCTCACGGGGCTGACACGCCGCCGCGCCTCATAGGCAGCGGAATGGGCCTTGTGACGTGACTGGTTCCGGAGAATGTATGCATGAACAGCCTGCTCGCCCTGGCCGTTCTCCGCCAGGACATCGACAATGCCCATTGCGTGCATCGCCTCGGCGGTGAACACCTCGCCGGACAGGATCATCCGCATGGCCGCCGCGGACCCGACCCGCCTGGTCAAGAAGCAGTGGGCGCCCATACCTGGGAACAGGTTCATCAAGACCTCGGGCAGGCCGAACCGAGCCTGGCGCTCGGCCACTAGGACGTCACAGGACAACAGGCTTTCGAAGCCCCCTCCCAGCGCCTCACCCTGGGCCAGGCCGATGGAGACGGCGCCACCATCATACCCGGTTGCGTTGCGGTAGGCCACTTGGACGCAGTCATAGGCGTACTCACGCAAGCCTTCTCGATCACCGTTAACGATCTTGGCTGCAAAGTGCGTCAGGTCTCCGCCCAGGCTGAAGATGCCCGGCGACCGTGAACCGAGCACGATCCAGCCAACAGGCGGCTGATCGCTTGGGGATGGCGCAGCCAACCCGCAGATCTGCTCTTGGACAGCGTGTAGATCTCTGAGCAAACCCAGCGTGAAACTTGGACGCCCGACCGGATTCAAAAAGCACCAAAAGGTACGGTCCTGCTCGTCATGGCGGGTTTGCAGGTTCTCATAGAAAGGGGCACTGCCGCCCAAGACCGACTGAGTCTGCGCCAGGCCAGCAAGGGAGCGATTAACATAAGTCATGCGAGACTCCGAAAATGCAATTAACGCCCAATGGTGGGCGCCACCTCAAAGTCGCAGCTTCGTTGACGCGCTGCCATCGGTTTGACACGATCTTGTTATTATTTCTTAGGGTGTGTTGTTAGATGTTAACATTAGCTTAACCCGACAGGCGGTAGATAAGGTCCAGTAAACGGCTCCGGCTGTCACCGGGTGGTATGCGCGAGAATGCCTGAATCCACTGCTGGACTTCCTGGTCTAAGCGGCCGTCATTGCTCGTTCCAATGCGTTCGGTCATGGGGCTTGGCGACCTGCTGGGTTCAGTTGTCGTCATGGAAACCGCTGCATCTTGCCGCGGCCCCGACAGGCCAAAGAAGAAATCCACAGGCACCCCAAGCGCCCGGCCAAGAAGATAGATATGCGAGGCAAACAGCCGTCCCTCACCACTCTCAAAAAGCGCAACTTGCTGCTGCGAAACCGAGAGCTGGGCTGCCAACCGCGCCTGCGACATACCTAGTAGGGTCCGCCGGAGCCGGATGCGCCGTCCAAGCATGACATTGAGGTCGGTCCCTTTGGAGGCGCGGTCGGACTGATGGCCGGCGGTCTCGCGGGGTGCCAATCAGGGCTTCCTGGGCTTCAAGTCGTTTGCCGCCGCGCCGGACGAGCCGGAGCCGGCAGCTGCAGGGACGTGATCCTTGATCCCTTGCACGACCCTCGCGGCCTCGCCTCTCAGAGTAGCTAGTAGAGCACGCTCAGCCAGTGTCAGCCGGTCCTTGCTGAGAACACCCGCCGTCTTGCACAATTCCGACAGCCTGCCAGCTCCAATCACCGCGGCGGATTCCCCAAGGGATATAACCGAGTTACGAAAGCCATCCACATCATTCCGCTCTAGGGCGTCAGAAAGTTTGACAATGGTTTGCTCTGCCTCCGATATGAACAGCCGCACTACTTCACCAACGAAAGGGATCCCACCTATCGAGGTCAGGTAGGGGAAAGAAGTGTCGGCAATCGCCGGTCCCAGGCCGATGCGGTATCGTGGATGACTAGAAATCGAGCGTATGATGCTGCTTGCATGACTGGCAAATGGCCCTGCCTGGGGCTGTTGGGAAAGCGTGTGCGCGGCGAGATCAAGCACTTTCTGTATGTCGATCGGCTGCAGCACCACGTCGTCGCATCCTGCCTCTTTGCACCGTTTGGCGGTTTCAAGATCCTCTTTGCTTGTCAGGCCAAGAATGGTGTTCCGACGCTTTCCCAACTCTTGGAACCGAAGCATCTTCACCGCTTCCAGGCCATCAATGGCTGGCTGGTCAACGTTCATGAACATCATGTCGAAGATTTCACCCTCCGCCGCATCCAGGGCGCTCTCACCAGAGTCCGCGACCAGGCATGAATATCCTCCCCGCTCAAGAACTTTAGACAGGATCAGCACGTTGGTGCGGCTGGTATCGGCGATCAGGACACGGTTACGCCCAACTGCTGCTTGCGGGCCTGAATGGCTGCCGCCGCGGCGCACATTCCTTGTTTCCAACTTATGCTCCCGTGTAAATGCCCCAACCAGATAGAGGGCCGATACCAAATGCTCGTCCGGAGCATCCAGATTTATTGCGGTTACGAACCGCCGCCTAATGGAAGGATCGGGCATCCCACCGCGTTTTGTAAGAACAATCATCGGAACGTTGTCGAGGAGCTGTCCATTCCTGATGGCGCAGGAAATCTCAGAAATTTTGACATCCCGGCCATCAACGATCACAATGGTTCGTTCGTTGTTGTCGAGCTTATCGGCTGGGATTGCATCCCACCAATCTGCTTTCTCGGAAAGGAATGTGGTTGCACCCACCGTCTCCAACCGTTCTGCAAATGGCATCAGGTCTGTCGTATTCGTGGTCACTACAATGACGGTAGTCCCGTCAAGGCTGCACGTCGTCTCTTCCCACGATGTTGCGGCCCTGACCGGGACCTCGAACCAGAACGTGCTTCCCCGGCCTTCGACGCTTTCGACCCCAATCTTTCCACCATGCAACTCGATTAAGCGTCTGGCCATCGCCAGCCCAAGGCCGGCCCCGCCGAAGAGGGGTAGGATATCAGGGGTTGCCTGCGTGAAGCTATCAAAGATGCGGTCGCGTGCCTCGGGAGGGACACCGATGCCAGTGTCAAGGATCTCAACGCGGAGCCGCTGCCCGCCCGCGGGTTGGTGTTCCATGCAGGCGGTCACGACCACCGACCCTACATGTGTGAATTTGACGGCGTTCTCTGCCATGTTTGTCAGAGCCTTCAACAGGTGTCGCCGCTCCGCCCAGACGCGCTCTGGCACCTCTGGGCTGATGTACCAACTCACGGCTACGCCCTTCGACGCCCCCTGCACGGCCGCTGCGGCCAGCGCCTCCATTATCAAGCCTTTTACACTGAAGCTCGTAGTCTCAGTGGCATACGTCCAGCGTCAATGCGTGATACGTCCAGGAAGTCATCCAGCTCGTGCACGACCGAGCCGGCGGCAGCCTGGATCGCATCCAGGGCCCGGCTTTGGGCGAGGTCGAGGACGCTTCCAGACATGGACTGCGCTGCGGCCAATATGGAGCCAAGCGGCGCCCGCAACGCATGCCCCAGCCCGACGAGCATCAACGCCTTGCTGTGATTCGCGCTCATAGCGGCCTCGTTCGCGCGGATCGCCCGTCGCATCAGCAGCTCCAGGTAGGGCGGTATAACAACAGCCAACATCAACATGCCGGCTGAAACGAAGGGTTGCGTATGCCAATAGTCTGTATAGAGCAGGGCTGCCAGGATTGCGCCGAAACTCGCCATTGCCGCAAGCCGCAGGTAGAAGATCCCGTATCGGAAGCCGTATCCGATGATCAGCCAAATATACAGGAACAGGATGGGAGCCGCCGCGGGGGCCCCCGCGATGAAGGCGCCGGAAAGTGCTGAAACGTCAACGAGCAGCATCACCTTTCGGTATATGTCTGACCTCCAGGGACTGAGCCGGGCCATGAACAGCGCGGCGGTCGACAGCAAAAGATAGACCGCGTTCAGCGTAATCGGGGCCGGGCTTTTCAAGTCGCCGATTGCTGGCATCAGCCAAGCGTAATAAGCGGCAGCTCCAAGGCCGAACAGCAGCCTGTTGCGTGCAATCTGACGGTCGCTCAGCCGCATCCCATTCGCATCCGGCCTTGGGCAGGTCGCGACCGCCCTGAAGGCGGCGCGAGCGCGGCTGACCCTTGCCCTCGCAGCCGCCATCAAAATGCGGCCTTCCTGAGGCGTCGTCGTGCTTGAAGTCCCATCTACTCACATTCCAACACTTGGAAGTCCTCTACCCTATCGTGGAATCGCCTGGCCTAGGCTTCTAGTTTGAACCTCAGCGCGGCTTGCGCGAGCGGTGAGGGCCAGGCAAGGCGTCCCAGCCCCTTGCCTTAGCATGGCGGCTAACGCTACAACCAGTACTTGTTAAGCTTGGGCTCGTCCGCTAAGCCTGCTCTTACAGGCGAGGTCAAGTCGATTTGGGTGAAGGTACTTCAAGCAGGCACAAACCAGAGGATCAGGGAGGCGTTTTGAAACAATCCGCAGTCAATATAGTTAGTACTTCCGTAACAGCCCAGGTAGTGCGCGGAAGATAGCGGTTGACCGGTCACGGCGCGACGTGAGTCAAGGTGTGGATGACACCGCCCGCGAACGATGGCCGACCCGAGGACTAC
>JAABUW010008140.1_pt1 | contig 12357 bp, 15 predicted proteins | sample 5560081 | NCBI WGS metagenome assembly JAABUW01 (sample SAMN10711882, study PRJNA513363) | rock metagenome | isolation source: Antarctica rocks | place: Antarctica: Victoria Land, Knobhead sud | reverse complement strand
ATTGACAGCAGAGCATAATGCAGCTCACATTTGCAAAGCCTCCAGCAGCACCATAGATGGCAGCCACCACATAGTAGTACACCACTTTGATGAGAGACCTGATGCCGCTCTTCGCCACTGCCAGCTGGTTGTTGTAGGTGGATGTGCGTAGCATGACACGCTGCAACATGTTGGCACTGACCATGGGGTAGTGTGTATATGCCACTACTTTACAGCCAGCTAGCCTGGCCAGGGGGTATGTGAACGCCCAGCCAGTAGTGTCCACAAAGATCTGCGCTCACCAAAGAAACAGCTGGTGTCTGCTACGCATGTCCTGTACCTATGTCACTTGTTTGTCCTCGTGGCACTTGCCCTGTTGAGATTCGAACCAGACATGCTGTCAACTTGTGCAGCCAAGTAGCTGTAGAAAGGGGACCTCATGACATGAGACAAACCTCAGGTACAGCGTTCTTGAGAGCCTCATGTCCAAGCCTGAAGGAACCGAGCGCTTGTCCCAGCAGAGTGAAGCGAGGGTAGCGCTCTGGTAGCAGCAGATGCCGATTGTGCAGTTGGATCACCTGCAGGTAGCCCATTCAAGTTGCAATCTGGAAGCGATTTGCCTTTTCATCCCACGTCAGTTGCTGCACTTGATGAGCCTGGATCACACTTTGAAGACACGTCACCGTGTGGCTGATGCGTACATCGTGGACCGTACTGCTGTTGTGGCTGGTATTGCATGCTTACGCCCATAGTCTGCCATTCTGTTTGGGTATGTGATCTCAGTTATATGCTCTGCATAATTGATATGCAGAAAGGCTGTCAAGCCCCAGCAGATCAACTGCGTCACTGTGCTGTGTGTCTGCAGCAAATTTGTGGCTTTGGCAGACCTGAAATCTGTCGGTGACAGTGATGTTGAAATTGGATGCTGCGCTTCCCAACAGCTGGTGTGCGCTCAGGCCATCGCCTGAGTATATGATGACCTGAGACAAAGAAGAACATGCAGACTGTTGTCTTCCTCACACCGATTTATGTACAATCAAATGTAGGGTTGCAGGCGCCTACACAATAGCTTTAATCAGAAAGCACTGAACTCAGGATGTATGGATCAGACAATTGGCAGGCTATATTTCATGCTTTTGACAATGTTATGGTCAAGTAGTGAGCACCTTGGATTCGGGCGCCACCGCTTGCACTGCAGCTACTGCACACCTGCACAAGCAGGTATCATGGCTTTGGTTACTTGCTTGCTTGCAACTTGGAACACAACAGCTGCGTACCACAGAACACGTTCTCCTCCACCTCCGCCATTTGCAAATGGGTGGAAGAAGCCAAAAGCACCCTTGCAGTGAGCATTCACAGACTGACAGTCCCGCCCAGGTTGCATGTGTACTTGTTGCTAAACAGGACAGTGTCACCCACCTTCTGCTTGTGTGGAAGTTGTTGCGTGCAGCACAGGTGGATTAACAGTAGGAAGGCACAGATGAGACCACTGATGGCCACAAGTGCGGTAAACGTCAACTTCTGCGGTGGAACCACAACAGTGAGACAATCAAGCAAGTGATGATCACTTGACTGTTCTGACTGTGACTTCTCAGTGGTTTGGCTTACCGGGCCTAGAACAAAACCGGACAGCACCAGGATCGCTACTGGTGCAGCAAGGCTGAGAAGCATGCCAGTCTGCAGATCTCGGGTTGATTAGTGCCTCGACCGACGGCACAAACCTTCAACAGCTATCTACAGCTCATGCATGATTACATCGGTGCATCAGCAATGCACGGAGTGTGCCCGGCAATACAGGGAGTCTGCCCAGTGTGCGTCCGAGATCAACAAATTTATGCTTTGGCAGACGCACGTACAGACGCACTGAATTGGCAGAAAGGCAGAGCCCGAAACCTAGAGAGCACAAAATTACCAAGCACAAGACAGAAGTTGCTTCGACTGCTTCCTTCTGCTCAACAATCTGTGCTAAGCTTGTCCGCTCATCACTTGCACAAGGACGTCTGTAGGGAGACCAAGTCGTTTTTGGTGGAACCGTCCAGAAAGTTTCCACCAGGCTTCTCATACGTAGATCACTGACACACGCTGGGAACGAGTTCACGAACGGCGCTGCAGACGCTAGCGGAGCAGCATGGAGTATTTGATGGGCATCAAGGGCAAAGATTTTGTGATGCTTTGCGGTGATACTACAGCTGTGCAACAGATCATCACCATCAAGCACGACGAGGACAAGCTCAGACAGATTGATAGCCACAAAATTATGGCGCTGGCAGGAGATCCTGGTGACAGAGTCCAATTTTCAGAGTACATCATGGCTAATGTCAGGTTGTATGCGCTTCGCAATGGTCAGCAGCTAACAACAGACGCTGTTGCAAACTACACACGAGGAGAGCTGGCAACTGCTTTGCGAAAGGTGTGTATGCCATGAAGTTATGAGTGACTAAAGACTGCAACAGTGAGCCTTCGATATCTCAATGTTTGTGTGTCATGCAGAAACCCTACCAAGTAAACATTCTCTTTGCTGGCTTTGATGAAAAAGCAGGACCTAGTTTGTACTGGATGGACTATCTTGCGACGATGCACAAGATGAACATTGCTGGAAACGGCTATGGTAGGTCTCCTTCTGCATAGTTGTCTGCTCAGGTTCCAGCGCCTGCAATGAACGCAACATCTTGTATGCTTATGCAGGTTCATATTTTGTACTGGCAATGCTAGACAAGCTTTGGCACCCAAATCTGACTGAAGCTGAGGCCCTTGAGCTACATGTCAAGGGTATAGACGAGGTCAAGAATAGGCTTGTTGTAGCTCCACCAGACTTCATCATCAAGGTACAGGCACCTTGGCTGCTGTCAAGCTGACATGCTCTGCCGTGCCCTATAGCTGCTACAATGCTGAAGCAATGTGGAAGTACTTCTGCTGAGTTCAGCACCATGGTCACTGCAGGTAGTGGACAAAAATGGTGTACGGGATGTAACACCAAGCTCTCTCAAAGGTGCACCTATACCTGGAAGGGGACTTGAACCAGGACAGGGGCAAGCCACAGTAGTGGTTGCTGGCTGATGCGGAGTCAAGGCAGCAGCAAAGATTGACCTCTGGACAAGCAAGCACATGATTCAATTCAGAGAGTTTTTGCAATTGTCACAGGTGCCTACAGCACGGCAGAGATCTTGTTTTTGAGTAGTTGCAATGACTCCTCACATGCTAGCACAATCAAGGCCATGGAAGTGTGCCGACATGGAAGGACTCCTGCTGTCTCTTATACTGCCATGCACATGCCTTGCGTCTGACTTTGCACGTGTGCAATGATGCAGCAACAACTACTGGTGTCTCATCAGCATCACTTCACAGATCAGTGCCATACATCATGCCTGACCTGTACCTGGTAAACTTTTTGCATACCTTGGGGCGTCAACAGCCTGTTTGCATCACATTTGCAGTCCATACTAGTGCTACCTTGCTTCCTTAATAGCCTGCAAGGGTGGTCAACATGGGCACTGCTGACATCCTTGTGGTGTCTTGGCGTTGTATACATCATTGCATGTAGCATTTTCATGGGCATATTTGAAGGTTTGCGACTATGGTCACATACTGCACTGCCAATTGTTCCTGTGCCAGGGTGCTTGCAGTTGTCCTGATGCGCTGGAAATATTCCAAATGCATGAAGGTTGTGTTGTACATACTTTGTTGGCATCAACGAAGCAAAGCCATTGTCTGTGTATTTGCCTGCTGCACTTAATACAACGTCCTAGCTCATGCAGCTGTCAGCATCCTACTTGTCTAACCAACTTACACCTGCTAAAGCTCAGCTGAGTTGAAGCCTCTGCATGGTAATGCAACTGGTGCTAACCTCACCAAGTTTTAGACCAGTCTTTCCACGCAAACTATGCTCGAGGATCAGCACGTCATGGGGCAATTTGTGGTTTGTAACATGCATCAGGCAGGCGTGTGCGGGCCACAGCCTTATGATCCAAGCTAGCTTTCGGCGTACTCGATGCCGAACGAGGTTGCACAGCAAAATTGCATGATGAGCGCAGAAAGCACTGCGCATGCGCACGTGCCCTGCGTGGATCAAACTAACATGTGCTGTCACACTGGTCTTGTCATGTCCAAGACTCATGACACATTGCTGTGTTCCGAACTCGCACTGTCACCCCTTGTGTCAGGCTGCGTATTGCGTGAGCTGTGAATTGAGCAGTGGCTGGGTGCAGTGCCTCGTTAGCAAGATCAGGCTCTTGGCCATGTAGCAGGAAAGCTGCCGCCAACCGCATGTGACTGAAGTGTTTCTTGAGGTGAGGTAGTAGCATAGCCTGGCGTGCCTTCAGCGCGCACCGCCAGTCCCTTGGCGGTCGGCACCTCATTGTGCTGTTTCTGTGGCAGCTGTGGTGGCCAAATGCTGCCTGCACCTGAGGTTGCGATTTATGCCATAGGCGGCTCGGGGTATGTCTTGCCAACGGGTCCCTGCTCAGGGCCGGGTCATAGCAACAGGTGCGGTGCTGAGCAGCAACGTCGTCAAACTTGCAGCGACAGGCTAGAAAGTTGCCGAAACTATGACGGCGGTGGAAATGAACTTATGGCCACCAAGCTTGCACGCCCGAGAAGCCTCGTCTCCTTATCAGGTCGGGGTGCAGCACAATCTTGGTAAGGCGTGCTGAACGGTGTTGTCCCGCACTGCCAAGCATCTGCTATACACAGCTGCAGCCTCTGACACGACTAGTGCTGATGGGGTCTCCAGTCAGAAATGCACACAGCTACTTCCTTCTTTGACTACTCCTTGCGCCCTCCAGGTGTCACAGGGCTGAGCAAGGACCGGATCTGTGACATGAAAACGTAAGCTAGCCTGGAGCCAGGCCACCTTGTACTATGTACCAGACTGCTGCGCACTTTCCACGCTTTGGCCCCCTGCACTATCTTGAACCAGCCAACCCTTTGATAAGCAGCATGGCATGCTGCAGATTGGGTCTAGCAATGCATGCAGCTAGAGACGGCACAGGAGAAGTACAGCACCTGTTGTCCAGCACCACTTTCAACCCTCGCTTGCCAGGTTCTGGCTTTCTGGACTGTATGTCTTGCTGATGTATTTGACATGCACCCCTGCCAATGCCCCTGTTTGTGCTGCTTTTGTGTCCGACAATGTTGCCGTTCCACTCTGCCCTAAAACAGATATCACTGCATCCACTGCACAGTGACATGTTCAGCCATTGATCCACTCTGTAAGTGGGCAAAGGATTTCAACTTAGTTCCTGTCCTGATGTGTCAGTGCTACTGCTTGCAGGTCTGACCAAGATGGTAAGCAGACTTGGTAAGGAGGGAGCTTGGAGGAAAGCCCTGGAGATTTATCAAAGCCTGCCACAGACAGGGGTTTGCCCAGACACTGCAATCACCAATGCAGCCATATCAGCATGTGACAAAGGTACCTTGCCTGTCCTCAAAAAGTGGCTGCAAAGCTGATGCAAGAGGCATTCTCAGCAGTGCACATCATACCACCCTTCAATGGTGATTCTTACCATGCATATAGCAATCCTATAGGCAAGCTGCTTCATAAGCTGGATGCTCAACAAGGCATTATGGATTTTTGTTTACCTTCCATTGAACTAGCAGATGGACATTTGTGCTTACAGGTGGGCAGTGGAGAGCGGCCTTGGGTATCTATGAGAGCATGGATGCCCAAGGGCTGCGACAAGATGCCATCACATGCTCCAGCCTCATCAGTGCCTTGGCAAAGGGCAAGCAATGGGCCCTTGCATTACAGGTATGCTTCATTCAGCAAGCACACTACTGGTTTTTGTCAAGCCTGGCTTCGTGGCTATCTGTTGAGCCTTTCAGCTATACTGGCAGCTTGCTGCAAGCCTTGTAGACAATATACAGCTTTTATAACTTGGTCCCTCAGTAGCTTCTAGGGCTGCCATAGCTTTGTGTGCAGTGCCTGGTGCTGAGTTATGCCACCATTAGCAAGGCATTTTGGTGTTGAACTTGTGCTGACATGTATCTGTCTGCGCAGGTCTTTGATGACATGCAAGCACGTGGTGTGTTAGCAGATGTGGTCACCTGCTGCAGCCTCATCAATGCCTTAGAGCGTGGTGGTCAATGGCAGCTAGCAGAACAGCTGTTTGTGCAGATGTGCGCAGCCAGTTGGCAATCCCAGGGAGTCAATAGTCCCTTGTACAGGATCATGGAAATTGCTGCTGCACCTGCTCTAGAAGTCACAGAGACGGCCCTTAGTCACGCCTCATCTGGCCCTCCCCAAGCTGTTGCCTGGGATGGTGGCAACATGGGCTTGCGCACTGACAGGGCAATGTCAACAGATGATGCAGGAAAACCACAGCATCAGGCTGCTCAGATGTCTGCGGCATTCACTGCATCAGGACTATCCCATACATTCAAGACTACGGAGATGATGTCCAGCAGTGCCCAGCAGGTTTCAAGCTCTCCATTTGAGGTGCAACAAAGCATGAGCTCCTCCCAGCACAGCATGGGTAGTCCAAATGACAAGTCAAAAGGACTGCTTAGTCATGCCCTCGCTAGATCAGACAAGCAGACCCACCCCTTGGGCCAAGCCCCCAGTGATCTCCCAGGACCCACAACTGATCACAGCAAGGGGTTCCTGGTTTCAAATGATCCAAAACTTGTAGTAAGTAGAGGCAATACTGTGACGCAGAGCCCTTCTGCCTTGCACCTAAGCAGAAGCTTTCAATCAACAGGCAGTAGTAACAGCATCAGCTACAGCCCAAGTGACTACATGCCCAAGCACGCAGAGCAGAGTTCATCTTTGGAACACACAGGATCAGGGGTAGGTCTGCACAGCCCTGCAAGACCCCCCTATGCAGCATACACCCAAGCGCTGACTGGGCAGACCAGCAGCTCACCGGACCTGCTGCAGTCCTTCTCCAGCATGCATGTTGGTGACACAGCGTCATCTGTCCAGCGTGCTCTGTTTCCTCAAGAACAGCCTGGACAGAACACTGCAGTCAGAACACCTTGCTCAACCTCAGATGAGCACAGTGACTCAACAGTGAGGAGGATTCAGGAGGCTGCGATGAACAGACAGGAGATGCTAAGCCTGAGGCCCACGACTAATCCTGTGGGTGGCAGCATGGGACCGGCACCAGTTCTGAGGCACATGAACGTGTCACAGATTGCACCCAACAGAGTCTGCTGTAATGCCCTTCTGGCTGCTTATGCAAGAGCAAAGCCCACCCTCTGGCAGAAGGTATACCATAGCTACATGCTGGGCCCAGGAACAACCCGGGTTGTTCCTCTTGTCTCAGCAAAGCCACCATGTTTTCTAATGCAGAGCATTGGATCAAGGAGATCTTGCTTGCCCTTAGGCCAGGGTGTCCTGTATGTGCTGCAACATAGCATTTTGTTGTTGTTTGCACACTCTGCAGCATAATCTGCAGTATTGTCACGGTGAGGAGCTTTGACGGCTGCATGCTGTCTTATTGGTGCACCTCTTGTAATGCAGACACTTCCTCTGGGACAATTGCACTCAGCTGTTGTTTGTCAAAACGCAGGCTCTGGCCTTTCTGGAGGTCATGCAGTCAAGTACAGGGCACATCCAGCCAGATACAGTCACCTACAATACAGTGCTGAAAGCCTGCTGCAATGCAGGCCAGCTCAATAGGGCTATGCAGGTACTGAACCCAGTTTGCGCAAAGTAGACTTGCCTGCTCTGCTTTGCTTGTTGTTGACTTCAACTTTGTGTTCGGCGCTGCTTCTTGACAGTACTTGCTCAATGCTGCCCATTCTAGTTAGGCTTGTTATGACAGTCTGGGCTTTGTGTTATGTACTGAAGCAGAAAGGCAAGCAGACCAGCTGCTGTGCTTGTTGCCCACAAAGTGCTTTGGCGCTTCAGGTGCTTCAGACCATGGTAGGGTCAGGAGTGGAGCTGACCATCACCACCTTTGGCACCTTGCTGATAGCTGGTGCGGATGCGCATGACTACGACCTAGTGCAGGAGGTAACAATGATGACTTAGCCACACACTCCAGCTTTGCATGCACTCGCCAGTCTGCATTGATTCAGAAAGTATTGTGAGCTGTTCCCTAAAGCTGACAGCTGTCACGTCCCTACAAAGGTCATATTGCAAATGACAGGCATGATTCAATCACGTAGCATTCATGCATTGAGCATGAGCCTAGTAGCTGACAACAAGGTGTGCAGCAGCAAAAGCAAACTGTAGCCATTGTGTGCATTGCACACTGTGCACAAGTTTCTCATGAGGATGGTGAGTACAGGTGTGGGCGTACCTGGAGCAGGCAGGCTTAGAGGCCAACCCAGCTTGCGTCAATGCTTATGTCCAAGCTCTTGTGCATCAGGTAGGTGTGCATCAAGTCTGGCTGAAGCTGTAGTGAACACAGTGTTGACACGGTAATTCAGCACCATGTACTAGAGACTCTGTGTAGCATTACTCTGCCAGGCACAGATCATGCACCAGCAAGGAATCTGCATTGGCGGCACTACGCATCTTGCAAGCCCTGATGAAGTTCTGGGGCTGTCAAGGTGGCACACATGTGACTGTCATCTGTTGCACCCTGTGTTCTGGGGTCTGGGTTAAGCTCAGGGTCTGATAGCTGAGGGGAATGATGGTTGAGGTAGTGGAGAAGGGTTGCATGGCGTCAAACGAATGACTAAGGACCATCAAGTATTGTTGAAGTCTTCCAGACATGTAAGGTAGACTGTTCTGGTTCAGGGTGAGTGGTCAGAGGCACAAAAGCACTTCAAGCACCTGCTGGGGCGTGGCAGCCGTGTGAGAGCTCCCATAGTCACCATCAACACCATCATGGCAGCCTACATGAAGCAAGGCATGTCTGAGCAGGTGGGACATACATTGCTTACAATCTAATCCACCTTAACACCAAGGCGTGCATCACATGCCCATTCCTGAGCTTGGATCAAGTCTGTGCAATGTTACTCGGCTGATTCTGCCTGTGCCTTGACAGATCTCTGCACAGATCTTGTAAAATATGAGCACAAACATCTCAAGTTAGCTCTATTCATTGTTTTATACTGATCAGAAAAGGGCAACGCCTGCTGAGCAGGGTATGGGGGATGAGGTATGAAGTGTGCGCTTCAGCATTGCTGCTGTACTCATGCAGGTGCAGCAGGTGTTTGATGACATGTACACAGCCGGGCTGCAGCCAAACATCATGACATATGTGACTCTGCTGAGCTCCTATGCAGAGCTCGGCAACTGGCAGTATGCCATGCAAGTCCTGAACCACATGTGCCAACCTAAGGTGTGGTTTTCGCAATCCTTGCTGCACGTGTTTTGCAGACAGACTTGTCAAAACACACACACACATACAGAAACACAGGCTGCAGCTGTGCAGTTTGTGCACTGCGTAACGCATTGTGTACAGCTTGAAAACAATTACTGTTGTGATTCATTTGATAACCGGCATTACTGTGTACGACATTCATACAATCCTGTTCAAAGTCTTTGATGCGTGAAGCAACAGTCAGCATGTGTCTGCAGGTTGCTATAGTGCCGAACACGCTGTCCTTCAACCATGTGCTGGCGGCACTGCACAAAGCTGCTACCCAAAGCTGCACGCCAGAGGTGCGAGTGACATTGGCTGAGAGTGGTGTAAGCGTCTTCAACCAGATGCTGAGCAGAGGGCGCACACCTCCAGACACTTCCACATATGACACTCTGATGGCCTTGCTGACCCATGTGGGGGCTGCAGGCCAAGCCCTTCATGTGCATCAGCTCAAGTTGCAGCAGGTGTGGCAAATGGTGCTCATGTGCGCGCTTCTGTTTGCCAGCATGCTGGCCTGTTTGTTGTGTTAGGTTAGCATGCTGATGGTTGTGACCATGTATGGGCTTTGCACAAAGGAATGTACTTGGGGGCTTTATTTACGCGTCGTGACAAACAGGTTGCATTTGACAGGTTGCATATGCTCCTTGTTGACCCAGGGACCCAACAAATGGTTGGTCTGTCCTCAGTCCGTGGTGTCCATGATGGTTTTGGTGCTGCAGGGATTGTCAGCCAATGGAGCAGGGCTTATGCGTATCATCTCATGCTGCTCACAGCTGGGTCAGTGGGATCAGGCATACGCTTCATGGACAGTGCTGCAGGCGGCTGGCATGCAGCCTGATGGAGCCTGCCTCAATGCCCTGCTGGCAGCACTGCAAGCAGCAAAACAGTGGCAACATGTAGTTCAGGTCTTTCAAGCTGCACGGCAGACACAGGTAGCCAATGTTGGGGGCTGTTGCATACAGCCCAGGGGGCTCTTGCTCACACTATGCTGTACCATGGCCTGTTGTGTGTCATGCTTAGTACAGCTGACATGATCATCCTTGACTGCATGACCTCTAGGGAGAGCCACACCTAGAGTGTAGTCTGAACATGATTGCATATGTGTACATCCACATGTCGTACTGGCAGGACTGTGAGGGTCTTCACTCTTGGAGTGTTACATCATATGCAGGTGCAACCTGATAGTGCTGCATACAGTACAGTGCTGGCAGCATTGCTGGATGCTGAGCAGCTGCAGGGCAGCTTGAGCATTATGAACGACATGCGCTTGCAACACCTACCTGTGGAGACTGCAAGCTGTGACCGCTTGGTCCGGATGCTCATGATGACTGGTGAGCTAGAGCTGGCATGCAAGGTGACACAGGTAAGGGCTGTGTCATCAAGATCCACATTTTAAACTTTAGAGACATGTCAGGTTACAAAGTCATAACAGCAAAAGTTTGAGAACCAGCACTTCTTGTTCAATTGCCAAATAAGGCAAGAGTGAGTATGGAGTGAATGTCTGACCAGGTGCCACGGAATTGATATGTTCACTGTGCACAGGATTTGCTAGAGCATGGGCAAGCTGTGGGATCAGAGGCCTTGGCTCGCATGGTCCACCTGCTGAAAGATGATGGCCAAGTGTGGAGAGCTTTTTATCTCATCAAGACCGCACATCAGGTGAGACATCAGAAAACTCAGCCTCAACTTTCGATTTCTCCGTTCCTTATTGAGGCGTCACTGTCTCCATCATGAACAACCCACTCTTGAGCACACAGACTTACACCATTCATCAGGCATGTCATCATCTCGACTCAGGTCTGTTTGAGGTGATCAGCAAGCAAGGTACCAGCAAACCAGCCTCATCTTCAGCGAGTACAGTGCAGCGTGTGACACTTTTTGGTTGCAGGTAGCACCCACTGTGAAGCTAGACAGCGATGAATACATCTACTTGGCTGAAAAGGCGCTCAATCTTTTTGGCATGGCGCCTGCTGTATTGCTGCTAGCTCAGCTTCATGGAATAGGTGCACTACCCTTATATAGCTTGCCAAGCAAGCTCGAGACTCCCAACTTCCTTGCTGACGAAACCCCAAGCGGCCCCACAGAGCCCCCAAAAGCAGTCGCAAAAGCCTTGCAAGGTCATGGCAGCAACAGCTCTGGCTCTAGCAAGCCTCCGAGCATGTACAGTGACAGAGGCACTACCAAAGGGGAGGCAGAGCATCCATATAGTGCAGACGCAGGCTCCTTGGATGCAGGCCACGTTGTAAAGCTGATTGGGCTGTCGGTTGATATTGCCATTGTGGTGGTGTTGAGCTGGGCAGCACAGCTGGCTCAGCTGGAGGAGGCATGCATTGTAATCAAGGCTGAAAGCGTCACATTCATTCTAGGCAAGTACCGTAAGCATAGGGCTCATGAAACATGATGGCGTTGCCTGCATTGCTGCCCTGCTTCACCTTAAGTGGCCCCACTGTGACTGGACCAACAACTCCAAGTGAGCTCTGCTGTCGGCTGTGTGCCATGGTTAATTACCTGCAGCAGAAGTAAGCTCCAGGGTTGTGCAATGATCAAGCACCACAATACCTAAAGTGCAGCAGAAGTAAGCTGTAGGGTTGTGCAATGATCAAGTACCACAATGCCTAAGTGCAGCAGAAGTAAACTCCAGGGTGCAACATTTTGCAGGTGAAAAGGATTCCAGCTTTGACCCCACAACATTGCGTTTAGCCTTGACCAAGCTTCTCAAGCTGAACCCTGAGAGGCACGATGAGAGTGCCTCCCGGTCAACTGTAGACAAAAATACACTGCCTGCTGATCTTGACAGCACTTGTGAGGACAGGAATGATATGACCCTTGCTGCCAGCCACTTGTATTTGTGGCTGGACAAGCACAGGGAAGTGCTGAAGAAGCTGCTGTCTGGGAGTCAGGCAGCACCTCTGTCACCGGTGCTTTCCAATGATCAGAAGCTCAAGTGACAGTATTTCTACTGATTTCACATGCCTCAGTAGTTGATCCCAGTTGCGGCACTGCTGTCTTAAATGGTGACCAATGCCTGAGTAGCAGAGTTCCCTGTTGATCATTGCAAAGAATGTTGGAAACTATTGATGTGATGCTCCTTGAGGCAAAGTTCGTGATAGCATAATAATAA
>JAABUW010008137.1_pt1 | contig 12358 bp, 9 predicted proteins | sample 5560081 | NCBI WGS metagenome assembly JAABUW01 (sample SAMN10711882, study PRJNA513363) | rock metagenome | isolation source: Antarctica rocks | place: Antarctica: Victoria Land, Knobhead sud | reverse complement strand
GGAGTGTCATGATGGTTGTAGTGATCCTCTGGTTCCATGGTTCTCGGAAAAATGAGTAGTAAATTTGGTGGTTGGGTGCGGGGAAAATTTGTGAGTCCGGCTTTTTTTGCTACCCGCGTGGGTAGGTAGGTAGTTGGGCAGGGCGCTGTGGGCGCTTACAAGAACGGGCCGAGATGGCGGCGCTAGACGGCGAGTTCTAGGTGACGCTACGGAGTTTACATCCGTAAATCCGACCTATACAACACAGCAACCACAGCGAGTCCACAACTCCCCCCGATCCCATTACAATGCCCACCAAGGTCTATCTCGGGCACTCTGTACTATTTTCGAGGGTTATGAACTGTCAAGGGCCGTGCCTAAGACTTCACGAGCTGGTGTGTTGCCTCCCGGTATGCGGACCTCAGAGGTTGGTCATGGACCAAAGCCGCCTATCTTGTTGCAATTCAGGTCCAGGCAGAGCTTTATACTAGCAGTTGTGGCTATGGCTTGGTTTACGGTGAACACCCAATGCCCTCAAGCTGGCATACGGAATTTCGCTGATTTGGATGGGCCCTAGGATATCTTTCTCTACGGCATTGTAAGCGAACTTTGTATCCAAGTGTGGGTAAATTCAGCGACTGATGCGTCAATGTTCGTCCGCGAAGATTGTTCCGGTTATTCCATTCGCTTTGACTGAGAGGGTTGGCATTCAAGAACATGATAGTGGGTTTCGCAAGCGACTTCCCTCTTTGCCCTCGGTAGTTTTGGGGGGTTAGATTATATGGCTGGCATCTCTGATATGCCACGTAAGAGCAGTACTGGGTCGCAATACTCCTTGCGGTCTTTGGGGCTTCTCTGTTGATGCTGTCTCGTGAGTCCCATGGCATCCAACCGTCATAGATATGCAGAAGTAACCTTTCTCATTTAGCGGTGTTTGGATATGTTGCCGACCACACCACAACGCGGCGTTTCTCCATGATATTGGGTCTAGTGGCACTTGGTCTATCCACGACCCTCCTCTGTGTCGGGAACTCTATAGCAATGCTCATTGCAGGCCGAGTACTACAGGGAGCCTCTGCAGCAGTTGTAGGGTAATGGCCACAGATATCTTCTCCAAGCGTTCGTCTGCATACGTACTTTGCTAATGCTGAATAACTTTTAGAACAGTCGGACTAGCGCTTGTTGTTGATACAGTTGAAAAGGACGATATTGGACGAGCCATGGGGTACATTTCCATATCCACTAGTCTCGCGCTCATCCTCGCGCCATTGTTGGGTGGCATAGTATATGCTCGCTCAGGGTACTACTCAGTCTTTGCAATGGCCTTTGGCTTGATTGCGATGGATATTTTCCTTCGGCTAGTGATGATCGAGAAGAGTGTTGCAAAACAGTGGACGAGCACACTCCAACCAGGAGAGATACCAGTATCTGGAAACCAAGCGTCCGACACCTTCCGAAATCGTTCTATTGTTCCCAGGACTGACCGCACTGATCACAACGAGATGGGGCGTTTGGGTCTGGATTCGATATACCCTACGAGGGAAACAGCAGAAACCTCTCCCCAGGGAGCACATTTGTCTATTGTGTTACTCTTGAGATCTCCGCGATTTGTCGCGGCTTTGTGGGGTATTCTCGTCCAAGCTATCCTGTTGACAGCGTTCGATACTGTATGCACAATCTACCCATCGATCAATATGAGGGGTCTCTGAAATTATATCATAGGTTCTGCCATTATTCACAGTGACAGTTTTTGGATTTAATTCCACGGGTGCAGGTGCGATTATGATCGCTATTCTCGGTCCAAGCCTCTTCGCACCTGCAATTGGTAGGATATATCTACTAAATATTATGCTCAACATACTAAAGTTCTTGCACTAGGCTACTTGTCCGACCGGCTCGGGACGCGCTGGCTCGCTGCCTTGGGCTTCATAACCGTTCATCCATTCTTGGTGCTTTTACGTTTTGTAACGCATAATTCACTGAAACAGATTGTATTGCTCTGTGCTCTCCTGGCTCTGATTGGCTGCTCCCTTACCCTTTTGATCGCACCCTTGATGGCTGAGATTGCCCATGTGGTCGCTGAGAAAGAGGCAGGAAATCCTTCTGCCTTTGGTAGGAGAGGAGCCTATGCTCAAGCCTACGGGCTTTACAATTGTGCATTCGCAGCCGGGACTTTGATAGGTCCTATCTGGGGCGGCTTTATGCTCTCAAACTTGGGCTGGGGCACGATGTCTTGGACCTTGGGCCTGCTTTCGGTTGTCACTGCTGTCCCGACGATGATATATGTTGGCAACTGAATTCGAAGTTGTGTTCGTCGTAAGCCTTCCATTGCGAAAATCCTCAATAAAGAGAGGCATTCATTGCGTCTGCAAATGTACCATCGAGTAGTTCTATGCTGCTCAATATCTATGAAGGGTGCAGTTCCAAAAAAATATTTAGATTTTGGCAATGCTCTATTGACTACAAGAACATAGATCCTCCATTTCCAGCAATAGTATCGCCATTGATCCACCTAGCTGCGTCGCTTGCCAAGAATGCAACAATTTGAGCAACGTCATCTACAGAACCAAGCCTTTTTGCAGCACTCGGCAGCTGTAGCAGAGATTCTCGCTTTTCAGCGGTTAGGTCTGCAGCGGAATGCGTCTCTACGATACCAATGGCAATAGCATTAGCGGTCATTCCATGGCTTTCCCCTAATTCTAGTGCCCAGTGACGCGTCAGGCATTCCAAGGCCGCCTTCGAACAGGCATAAACTGCAAGATTATCGGCCGGCAAGCGTGCGAGAGTTGATGAACTACTGCATGATCAGGGCCTTCATATTCAAAAACATGGTAAAGGGAAGGCCAAACATATTAATCACACGGCCTCCATTAGCGGATACGTGCGGAAGGAGAGATTGGAGCAGCAGCAGAGGAGCGCGTACATTGACGTTCATGATCCTGGCAATAATGTTAATCTCCATCCCAGAGTCACAGCAAGATGGAAGTGCATACTTTTCATACAATGACGGGTCAAATTCCAGTGATGTTGCAGGAGGTGTGTCAGCACCAGCATTATTGACCAGAATGTCTATCTTGTCAACATTGAGGCCTCTTAGTGCTGCCGAGATGACCATGTGCCCGCAATGGAGCTCACCCAAGTCGGTCTTGATGACTGTGGCTTTTCGGCCCAAGCATGTTATTTCGTCGGCCAAGTGCTGTGCAAGAGAAGTGCTAGAGTCTGCTTGGTAGACAAGGGCAACGTCCGCACCCCGTTTGGCCAATTCTAAGGCAATGCGTGTGCCAATACCACGAGACGCTCCAGTAACTATAGCAACTTTGCCAATGAGGGATAATTCTGGCGGTAAGGTAAGGGAATCCATTTCTGCAAGTTCACAAGACACCGGAGGGGGCAGTTGAGGAGTGACGGTTGAGATCCAACGAAAGGAGATTATCACCCTAACAGATATGGAGAGAAGTTCTTCTGCCGCGTCTCAATCCCGCGCAGACTGTGACACGCAAACATCTGGCTTGATACGTCATGTGGACCCATTTAGGCCTTCTATTCGAGCAGATCTGGTCCGCTGTGGTCCGGAAAAGCGGTGAGTTGCAATTGCTCTGCTTATGTCCCTCAAGGGACTAGTGCTTTTGCAGCGCTGGTTGCAATCCTCAGAATACCTTAAGCTTTGCATACCCAGGGGCTATACTAGCTAGCCTGGCATCGGGCGACGTGACAGCCGCCCGGTGGCTACCGTTTTTGTGAGCGGCTACCCCGGAAGGCCATCCTAGGCACCCGGCGATAGCACATATGCTAAGCTGACAGCACTAGTATCCTCCTTCTGCCGATCTCATGTACCTTTACGGCTTTCTCTGTCCGAGGTCGGGGAGCGATCGGAAGTGATGCCAAAGAGATCGTCTGTTTAGATACAGTCCGCCTATTGGACGGAGAGAGTCGACTAGAGTTATCACTACTCACGCTCCAGACGGTGCGAAGATGCCCCTTAAATCGCACCGACACCGTGCTGGGAGGCAATCACATACTCCACCTCCCCCAAAGGCATATCTCACGGAAAGGCTATACACCTCCGAGGATTGGAACAACCGCCATGCTGGATGTAACAATGCCATCAGAACAATTCCTAGAAAACGAGCCCATCAAAACCCAGGACGGCGAAATATATCTTCAGGATGTTGAACCATGCATCCTCCCTCCTATGGGTGAGGATGCTAGTGGCCTGGTTCAACTCAAATTTATGACGATTGCGCTGGAAACGAAGATTCCATTAGAAAGCTTCTGTAGAGGTCTTGGGATAGAACTATTATCATTCTTCAAAACCGTATGGTTGTTGGTGCTTCGCAGCTATGTGGAGACAGACACGCTTTGCTTTGGATGTATGGACGGGAACTCGGACCCTCTTGAATCCTGTTTTGGTTTTAATCTGTGCAAGACTGATCGAGTGAGGCAGCTGCTTCTCTCGATGCAAGAGCGCCATGGGCAACGCTATACACCAATACTTCCTTCCCCTGAGTCTGGCCCATGTCCCAGGCTCTTTAACACCATGGTCATAAACCTAATACCGTCCGATGGACAAGATAGTGCTTCTGATAGGAATCTCTCTGTCCAAAATACATGGTCTTTAAAGGTAAGCCTGTCTCCTATGGTGCATTGGAGCACACCATATCGAATAGCTTGCTAAGAACTCACAGGTTGATGTCGCTCTGGTTGTCTCAATCATAGAGGCTAGATCTACCCTTCAAATCAACTACAATGCACTTAGAATATCGGACGATCAAGCAAAAAGAATATCGCAAACATTTCAAGACATTGCCTTCCGAGTTAGTTCCGACCCTGATCAACTGATTGGCTCGATAAGGCTTCTTAGTGCTTGGGACAAGGAACAGATATGGAGATGGAATAGAAACCCCCTCAACACTACACTGTCTTGCGTGCATCATCTGATCGAAGAGCGGACCCGAACGTGTCCGGATGCCCATGCCGTCTGTGCGTGGGATGGGACGCTGACGTACGCAGCATTGGATGACCTATCCTCTTCGTTAGGTTTGTATCTCAAGACACTTGGCGTTGGCCCAGAAACTTTCGTACCTCTGTGTGTTCAAAAATCGAAGTGGGCTGTGGTGGCTACACTAGGGGTCCTTAAGGCTGGAGGTGCTTGTGTCCATCTTAGTCCTTCATATCCTATTGATCGTGTCACGGATATCCTGCAGATAGTGGAGGCCAAGGTTCTGATTGTCTCCCCGGAATTCGAAACAAAGTTTGAGAGCAAAGTAGACCATGTGGTTTGCATATCCCAAACTCTGCTCGATGAAGGGCTTCCAAAACCCGGACAGTCCTGCAAGATTGTTCGGCCAGAGAATGCTGCGTTTGTTGTATTTACCTCGGGAAGCACTGGCCAACCAAAGGGAGTAATCAAAGACCACATATCGATCAGTACAAGCGCACATGCACATGCCGAAGCATTCCTTGTCGACTCGAGGTCTCGTGTCTTACAATTTGCTGCATATGTGTGGGCTGTTAGCATCTATGATATGGTTTCTACGCTCATACAGGGGGGATGCATTGTTGTCCCATCAGAGACAGCGCGAATGAATACTTTGGCATTAACGATCCGGGAGCTGCAGGTGAACCACGCCACTCTATCTCCGTCCATAGTCAAATTGATTCGTCCGGCAGACGCCCCTATGCTCCAGACCCTTGTATTAGGTGGCGAGGAGATCTCTAAATCCATTATTGACGACTGGTCTGACCATGTCCGACTGTTTAACAATTACGGTTCTTCAGAGACGTTGTGTTCAGTAATGTGCAGGCTCGAGAGAGGCGACAATGGTACAACACTGGGCTATGCAACCACAGCGAACAGATGTTGGATCGTAGATATAAATGATCATGATCGACTTGTCTCCATTGGTGGAATTGGAGAACTTGTTGTAGAAGGACGGATCATCGCTAGAAGCTATCTTCACGATCAAAAGAACACGGATACGGCATTTATTACCAAGCCTGCATGGCAGCACGATTTCCCTACCGGATTTCGTCAGCTGCTGCGATACTACAAAACAGGTGATCTTGTCCGCTATGGCCTCGACGGCAAGATGGTTTTGATAGGTCGTAAGGATTCCCAGGTCAAATTACGCGGTCAGCGTATAGAGCTTGCTGAGGTAGAGTACCATCTCCAGCGATACCTGCCTGATGTCGGGGAAGTCGCAGCTGGGATCGTTACAATACCGGAGGCGAAAGAGCGTAAAGCCCTCGCTGCTTTTGTTTGTCCAGGCAGCGAAGCGCAGGCTGTTAGTCCTAAGAATGGCTCCATTTCGATATGGAAGAGTCAAATTACTTTACTGATCAAAGGTCTTGAAGCAAAATTGTCTAGCTCTCTCCCAGCGTACATGATCCCATCGGTCTACTTTCCCATCACGAAACTCCCCCGCACAGCATCTGGAAAACTCAATCGGAGGTTGCTGGCCCAAATGGCATTAAGTTTTTCTGCTGAGCAGAGAGTTACCTACACCGAGAGCGCAAGTACATTGGAGACTACCTCTGGCGAAGCAGAAATTCTATTGCAACATTGGCGGCAGATTTTGCCAGTCGATTTGGCTACAGCTATCGCCGATGGTAACTTTTTCCACATGGGAGGGAATTCAATTGATGCCATCGAGCTTGTGGAAAGTCTGCGCAGTGACGGGTTGTGTCTGACAGTTGAGGATATCTTTCGTCATCCTACACTAAGCGCCATGTCCCGAATGCTAAGGGTTAATCAAAACCAAAGCGATGAGGCACCTGCACCCTTCGGGTTGATTCCACATTCGGCAATTGAAAGCCTATGCATCGAGGCAGCTAATCAATGCAATGTTTCTCGAGAGATGATCGAGGACATCTACCCATGTACTCCACTTCAAGAAGGACTGATGGCTCTTTCAATGCGGCGACGCGGAGCATACGTGGCCCACCATGTATTTGCTTTGCCAAAGAATTGGGATTTGGTGGTCTTCAAGGAAGCCTGGAACAGAGTCGTCTCCGAAAATTCCATTCTGCGTACACGGTTGATCCGAACAGAGAACCATGGTTGGCTTCAAATAGTAGTCCACGAGAAGGTCGAATGGTCTGTCGCAGGAAGCGTTGAGGCCTATCGAAACTCAACTCTAAACAAGACCATGGATTTTGGCGATCCTCTTATGCGCTGTGGTGTGATATCTGCTACAGGCACAGATGCAGCTCGATTCATATGGACAATGCATCATTCCATCTATGACGGTTGGTCCGTTCCACTCATTCTAAAGAGCGTGCAAGAAGTGTATCAACACAAGCACACGCCAAAGGCCGGCGACTTCAACCGATTCATCCGGTATCTATTGGGAATCGACCGAGGGCTATCAGAAGCGTACTGGCACTCTCAGCTTGCCGATTGGGGGGGGCCAGTCTTCCCTCGTCTTCCGTCTACTGCGTACCAACCACATCCTAACACCATAGAGCGGTTGGAGGTCCACATGCCAAAGAACAGGACAGGCCTCACGACATCTACGATCGTTAGAGCTGCATTGTCTGTCGTTCTTGCACGATATACCGCAGAGAGAGACGTCGTGTTTGGCGCCACTGTTGCTGGTCGGTCGGTTCCTGTACAGGGTATTAAAGATATCATTGGTCCAACAATTTCCACAGTACCTGTACGCATACATCTTGACTATGAGCAAAAAGTAGAAGCATTCCTTCAAGATATTCAAAACCACTCGACGGAGATGATAGCTCATGAACAATTCGGGCTTCAAAATATTAACCGGATAGGGTCTGGCGCTGCTAGTGCCTGTCAATTCCAAAATTTACTGATTGTTCAACCAATGGTGGAGCAGAGTGGTGAAAGTGAGCTTGAGCAGATTGCCATTCACTCAACCGATTATCTCACTTTCGCGCTGACCCTAGAGTGCAGTTTGGTCAAAGATGGAATTAGCATCGAAGCCACGTTTGATGATACAGTCCTTGATTGCAGGCAGATGAAGAGGCTCCTGTTGCAATTCGAGCAGGTGTTGCATCAAATCCAAGCTGGCGTTGGAGAAGGTCGGAAGTTACAAGACATTACAATGCTATCTTCTGCAGACAAGGAGGAAGTTTCGAAGTGGAATTCTCACTTCCCTACAGTAGTGGATTCTTGTTTGCATGTTCTCATTCAAGAGCGTGCAAAGGGTCATGCTGCCGCACTAGCACTATGTTCCTGGGATGGTAAAATGTCTTACCGGGGGTTAGATGCGTTGTCTACCAGGTTTGGCCATGAACTTGCTATCCGAGGCGTTGGTCCAGAGGTTTTTGTGCCCCTCTGCTTCGAGAAATCGTTGTGGACCGTCGTAGCCATTTTGGCAGTTATGAAGGCAGGAGGGGCCTTTGTTCTATTGGATCCCTCGCATCCTGTGGAAAGACTGGGCAGTATGGTTCATTCTGTGGGAGCCTCATTGATTGTTGCTTCCCCTCAACAATTGCAACTATGCTTAGGCTTAGCCAAGAATATTATCTCCCTTGACCGAGCTTATGTCGAGCAGTTGACTGTCAACAGCCTAGAGCTTGCTTCAACTGTCAAGTCTCACAATGCACTTTACGCAACATTTACCTCGGGGTCGACAGGGAAACCCAAGGGAGCTGTCGTTGAACACCGTAGCTGCGTTTCTGGATTCCAAGCACAGGTAGACGCAGGTTTCTTCAAGGAAAACTCAAGAGTCTTTCAGTTTGCATCGTACAGCTTTGATAGCAGCATCGAGCAAATCCTTGCGACTTTGTTGGGAGGAGGTACCATCTGCATTCCATCTGAGAGTGAGCGGATGGGTGACCTTGCTGGTGTCATGAACAGACTCGCAGTCAACCTCGCAGATTTAACTCCTTCAGTCGCAAGTCTACTAGAGCCTGTGGAGGTTCCAAAACTCCGTGTTCTGAGGCTCAGTGGCGAGAGTGTCCCAAGCACTCTGATTCAGAAGTGGGCAGGGCGTGTACGCTTAGAGAACAGCTATGGACCTAGTGAGTGTTGTGTTACAAGCGTAGCAAATTGTCAGGTTTTGCTGGATACAGATCGCACTAACATCGGCCGCTCTATTGGTTGCTTGACGTGGATGGTTGAACCTAACGAACCAATCAAGCTTGCACCCATCGGCACGGTTGGCGAGCTTGTCCTTCAAGGGCCCATTATCGGAAGAGGTTACATTAATGATGCACAAGCAACTGCTGCGGCATTTATGGAACATGCATCTTGGTTAGATGTCAGTGGTAGATTTCCATCCCGACTGTATCGAACGGGGGATCTTGCACGATACGATAGTGGGGGGAACATACTTTTCATTGGAAGAAAGGATACACAAGTTAAATTGAGAGGGCAAAGAATTGAGTTGAGTGAGATCGAATGCCTTTTGGTAACGCAAGCAGCCGTGGCAGCATCCGTGGCTGTTGTACCACGCTCTGGTGCATACTGCGATCGCATAGTAGCAGCCCTTCAGCTGCGGATTCCTGCTGGAAGCACAGAGGACTTGAACAAATATGGAATTCGGTTGATTCCTACGGAAATGCTATCAATCGCCGACACGGAGATCACACTCTTACAGCTCTATCTGGAGAAGGTCTTACCAAAGTATATGATTCCTTCGGCCTGGGCTGTTGTCACGCAGTTTCCGTTACTGCACTCGGGGAAGCTAGACCGCAAGGCAATTGGTCAGTGGCTTTCAAACATCTACCAAGAAGAGCGATATGCTATTAGGACGGTTTCTTCCGATGCCCAGACTCTGTTACCTATACCATCAACTGAGCAATTGGCACTAGAACTCAGCACAATGATAGCTATGTTGGTTGCTAACTATGATGCACAGTTGGGAGCGAATATAAGAGGACAAGACATGGCATTGCAAAACGCTGGCTTGGATTCGATATCAATTATTGCTCTGTTGAAAGATATCAATAAGGTATACTCAGTAAGCTTGGATTTAAACATTCTACTACAAGGTATAACCATTCGAGAGCTTGCTCGACATATCGAAGGTACGAGAAACGGAGTTGTATCAAATTTCACTCGAGAAGTCGGTTCCACCAGATTGAATTTTGTCCAAGAAGTCGACGATCTCAGGTTTCAGTTCTTGGATGCCGTGATGTGCCAAGGGTATGTGACATCCTCAACGCGACAAGGTCAGCAGACAATCTTCCTTACCGGTGCCACTGGATATCTTGGAACCCAAATCTTACGAGATTCTCTCAATCGACCTAGAATCAGGAAGGTCATTGCTCATGTACGAGCTAAGACCCCGGAGGAGGGCATACAAAGACTAGTTCGTTCAGCCGTAGCTGCAAAATGGTGGTTAGAAAAGTATGCCGCTCAACTAGAGGTTTGGATCGGAGACCTAGGGAAGCCTCTTCTGGGGTTGACGAAACGCCAGTGGCAGAGACTAAGCGGCGCCGCATTACCAGATGACTGCGTCAATATCATTGTTCATAATGGCGCAGTGGTCAATTGGTATAGCGACTATCCAACCCTCAAGAATGCAAACGTGCTTTCAGTGGCTTACCTGTTGCAAGCTGTGAAGATCTCAAGCTTCGCTACAAAGTTCGTGTACGTTTCTGGGGGGCCGCAATGGGACCCAGATTCGGAAGAAGATAGCGAGGAGAGCTTCAATTCTCAGCTAACTAACTCTAATGGATATGGCCAGTCTAAGTTGGTAGCAGAGAGATTGGCATTAAGCTCACTCCAGACACCGACTAGCTTTGAAAATCGGATATCGATCATAAAACCTGGGTTTGTCATCGGCACGTGTACCGAAGGTGTCGCTAATGTTGACGACTTTATCTGGCGGATTGTAGCTGGATCCATGTCCATCCAAGGTTACAGCGAAGAAACCGAAGCTTCATGGATATTCGTCACAAGTACCGATGACTTCTCAAGTCACGTCCTTGGTTGTCTCGACCAACATCAAGGCAGCACTCGGGCGGTACACAAGCTGCTGGGCGGCCTCACTGTTCGTGACTTCTGGGACGCGATAAAAACGAAGTGTGGCTTGGAGTTGCAGCCATTAAAGCATGACGAATGGTTGATGCGGCTTAGAGCGGACGTGGACGAGGAAGGTGATAAGCATCCTTGTTGCCCAATCATGCACATGTTAGAGCAAGGTCCGGAGGTGCTTGGTGCCAGGAAACCTGCGACTTTGGTTGACGCAGGCGCCAAAGCTAGATTGTTAAGGGCTATCGAAATGAATGTCCAGTATCTCTTAGATATCGGGTTTTTACCTGGCAAAGCCCAACCACAGCGAAAAACCAGACAGGAAGGGATCTTTCGGAGAAATGGAAGGGTGAGTGTGTAGTGCTAGTTTTGTCGGGATATTGTATTGTTCGCACACCGCTCAGGCGTTTGCATAGGTAGCGACTATGGTTTCAAGAAAATTTCACAATTTATCTACTGCCCTAAGTACATCATACATACCTTCTGGCTGATATATTATACGCGCGGAACTCCAGTCAACATTAACATTCTCCTCAGCACCACCTGCTTTTGAATTACCCAGGGCACCTGAATGGTCAGTAGCTCTGTAGCTTCATTGCGTGTCACTTTGGCTCCTTGCGTCTTGGGTAGAGCATGTCTGGATTGATTACTCTCATCTAAGAGCCACTGGTCTTCAAGAAAGCTAGCGACTCAAAGATCGAATTCAAGCCTTGTTGTCGAATACTGGAAAGGACTTAACAATGTCAGGATCTCTTCCAACAAGCGGGTTGTTATGCCTTTGAGCTTTGAGTTATGCGGCCCACTCATCGTGTCAAAGAATTCGCTGAGAATAAATCATTCGTAAAAGATCGAACGTGATCTTTAAGATTATCATTTTAATAGGGAATTCAGGCACAAGCTCAGGCTCGCGCGACAGTGAGGCATGAAGGGGTGAGGTCCGGGCGGGATTTTGTCTTCTTGGCATGATACCTACCCTTAGTGGGGTATCAAAAACCCCTCCACCCACAACGTCAATTCCTCAGCATTTCCGACATTTTCCACGCTTTGTTTTCTATTTAAATCAACTCCAACTTATACGAGTCATTGCACGTAAGACCGTTTACTGATAGGTCATACCAAAGCCCGCTCAGTTGCACTCATCCCACCTTACTTCTCCACCGCATCCTTCACCGCCAACATGGGTAAAACCGCCATCCATTTCGGTGGTGGAAACATTGGACGTGGATTTGTTGGCGAGAAGCTGCATATAGCTGGCTATGAGGTGCCACGTCCTCCAGAATAGTCGCTTGAAGCTCGCTGACCGTGGATGCAGGTTGTCTTCGTAGATGTTATGGACAGCATAATCGAGCAGCTGCAAAAGACGAAAGCGTACACTGTGACCGAGATCGGCGGGGAGGGTGAGAAGGTTAACAAGATTTCCAATTACCGAGC
>JAABUW010008136.1_pt1 | contig 12359 bp, 16 predicted proteins | sample 5560081 | NCBI WGS metagenome assembly JAABUW01 (sample SAMN10711882, study PRJNA513363) | rock metagenome | isolation source: Antarctica rocks | place: Antarctica: Victoria Land, Knobhead sud | reverse complement strand
ACGGCCTGGGGCGTTTGACGAATCCAGACGTGCAGCTGTGTCAGGTTGCAGAGACATGGTGTGTGACAGTGCCTTGCGCAATGCTAGGCGCTGCGTCCTCTTGTCTAGGAGATCCATACCATCTTCCAAGGGCAGACTGCATGGCATCACATCGAAAATCACAACCTGTCAGCAAGCTAATGCAAGCAGACAACATCAAACAACATACATACTAATGAAGCTCAGAGTATTTCTAGCTTCACATCAGCTGCATTGTGCAACATAGGCAAGGTGCAACAGCTTACAGAGAAGTGCACAACATAGGCAAGGTGCAACAGCTTACACAGAAGTGCACAACTTACCAAGTGGCAAATGGTGCACATGACGCAAAGGTAAATGTTGCAATGCAAACAAGATGATCTACCTGACAGCAGCCACACCCTCAGACTGCATTTCATCCTTGAGTTTGCCATCCTCTGCAGCATCCAACACATCCCTGCTGGACAGATCAGAAGTCCTCTGGCGCTCAACTGATGCAGACCGCTTGCTACTATCAGTTGGCAGTCTAGCTTGACTGGTTGCTCGTCTAGGATGACTGTCAGCATCAGAGTTGATGTGATGCAAACGCGGTCTGCCAGATGATAGCCGATTGGAAGAGTCTGCTGACAGGCGCAACTTTGAAGAAGTTGACTGACTCTGTTTGCTACCGCCAGACAAGCTCTCAAGCCGACCACTCTTAGCACCTGAACATGTGCAAGAATTCAGACACATGCTGTTGTGTCCATGAGTGCATATGGCAGAGGTCATGTGCATGCTGACCATTGACAAATGCCAGCACCTATGATAATGAAGGACACAAGCACCAGACAACAGACCACTGCTATATGAGAAAAGGAGACGTTCCAAACAAGCAGCAGGAAACAAGATCAACAACATCCAGCTGGAAGTATGAACACTCACAAAGCTTATGGTCGTGCTGACCAAGCTGAGAGGCAACATCGCTGTGCTGGCTAGTGAGGCTGCGAGAAGGTTGCGCAGACTTGATTGCGCGTCTGTGAGGCTTGACAGCTGACTCATCCTCGCTGACACTATCCTGCTCTGATTCTGAGGCGCCCTCCTGGCGATTGCTGTACTCATCCTGAAATGAACAGCAGAGTCAGAACAGGAGCATCAACATCAAGCAACAAGTCTGTAGAGGGCGTGGAGGAGGCTGCAGCGCAAGCGGATCACGAGTTTATATCTGCTGTTTAAATCGGGTTATAGCTGACCTTCAATGTGCAATGTGACCATGCAACAGTCAACACAAAGACTTACTTCTGAATCAAGTTGTCTGCTGGCCTGCCGGTCCTTGGCTTGCAAGGCAGCGGCTGCTTTCTTGCTCTCCTCCATAGCAAGAGCAAGCTGCTGCCTTTCTGTCAACCCTGTAGAAGCCAAATAAGTCATGACATGCCCCAGTATCAAGTAACAACACAAAACAGCAACTTATGTAACTCTGTAATAAGCTTTGAAGACTTACTTGGGACAATCCCATCTCGCAAGCCTGGTCCAGACTGCACCTCTGAGACGTTTCGAATGATGCGCCTTTTCTTGGGCTGATCATTGGATGACTGGTTGTGTGGCTTACGTTTCCGCTGAGCTGGCCCGCTGCCTTTGTGCATGCTGTATGTGCTGTGTGCTGACTTGCTGGAGGAGGACGATGCACGGCTCTGCAGATTCCAAAAAAAACATTTACTCACAATCAAAGCTAACTTGAATAAAAGACTGGAAGCTGATCATCATATGCTGCTAATCTCCATGCAAAACAAGGTGCTGCCTGGTAGCAGAAAGGCACTTTCTGTGCCCTTCCAGTGTTGAAGAGGGCAAAATATTGTTGGTGGGGTTCAGGGATTAGATAAGGTACAAGAGATTGCAGCTCGCGAACGAGAAGCATAAAGAGTGTCATCACAAACACCAGGTAACATGCCATTAGATGCGGGTACAACAGACCTAGGTCAAAGGACGACAGACGCAAGGCGGGCTACCAAAGGGATTGCGCGCAAAAAAGGCTCGTGGCGCAAGTTGCTGTCAGCGTCTAAGTATCCAAAAAAGCACAATCCCTATACAGTCTCGAACAGACAACAACAGGGCAAGCGCTACAGGTCCTTGGTATGGGCACGTGCTGGCTTTGTGGGGGCTCGAAGGCAGCTAGCAGAGCCGGTACAATTACCTTAGCATGGTGGCTCATCTTGACCGTGCGAGACATGGCAGGAAAACTTGAACTCGGGGCGTGCGTCACGGTGAACCAAAGTATGAGCTGTAGGCCCCGACGCTTGGAGAGACCCGATTACACCCATGAAGCTCACTCGGCCAGCAGGTGATGTGCCAGTGAGGCTTCAAACATGCCACTTGAGGTACCTTGAAGATGTTCCACAGCCTCAGGCAACTTCGCGCAGCGTCCAGGTTGGCTTTAGTATGAGCAGGCGCGCCCAAACCAGGCAAGTGGCAAACGATGCTGCTCGGTGGCCTGGCGGTGGCAGCCATTTTGCAATTTGATATTCTGTCTTTTCCAGACTTCCTCATACATTGCGCAGTTTTGCTTAATATTAAATTGGAGACCAGAGGACAGCAAAGCCGGCTCGGCTTTGGCGGCAGGCCATTATAAAGGTGGCAGGAAAACCTTGTCACTGTCGCGTCACGTTTGTTAGGTCCTCTGGAAAGCCAATGCGTTGAAGCAGCAGACAGAAGGGTAACCAACCCAGCTGAAACGAGTGCAACCGGGTCGTGAAACCCTACAAGCGCTGTGCAGGCAATGGCAAGGCCGTCAACCTGTTCTTGCTGACCCCGATAGATCACTTGCAACACAAGCAGCAGTGCTGCCCTGGGGCCAAGTGCTGACTTGTTCTTACTCTGCTGCCAAACCAAAGGCGCTTTTGCTTCACAAACCAGCATCTACAGGCGCTGTTTGCTTTTGGTTTTGCACACTCAGCGGCGGACAGCGTGCAAGTGGCATTAGCGGATTTGCTCTTGTTGCATATTGTTCGGCCCAGGTAGCTTATCGCCTAGTCTGCATGGCTTGGCGAGTGTGACAGCGCTGCGACAATGCCAGCTTTCTTGCCGCAAAGTAGCTTGAATCAGCTTGTAAGTGGCAACCTGCTGAATCCCAGGAGTAGCTTAGCAATCTTACTGTGTCTGTATACAGCACACGCCACAGCCTGCCATGACCTCAGTTTACAGCAGGATCGTGTATCACCCCTCCACTCAATGCTACTTGCCAGCTGATTGAGTTATGTCAGCTCTTGATCAACAGCGTTGCAGCACCTGGAGGGCGTCAGCAATTTAGGCTCTGTCATCACCTTGCACAGGGGCTTGTGTAATTTGTATGCACCTGTCACTCAACTGCAGGAAGTGACTGCTGCAAGAACATAACATTTGTGCATACTATTACTATACAGCGTGAGCAACCTTTGAGAGCGGTTCAAAAGCGGGGCGTTGAGAAGCTTTGGGAGTGTTTGTCAGCCCCAGATATAGCAGTCATGAATTGCAGCTCCAGACATATGCACTGCCAGCAATCAAGCAATTGGCCATCTGAAATAGCAATAGACTCTGTTGTCCTAGATCCGTACCACAAGCTAACTTTGAGAGATGAAGTGGAAACCTTTGCACACAGACAATTTCTAATCTCAATGGCTTCAGAGGAACTCAAGACTTTCCTGAGCTATGTCAATATCGGATACTTGAAATATTCAGATGTTATCATAATGGTGACTTGTAACTTGAGAATTGCTTGCACAGCTTGTCTGCAGTAACTGAGGGCTGTCGATGCAGACTGTTGTGTGACTACGAGGGAATCTCTCTTGACTTTCTGTGCATACCAACCTTGGTTGCATCTTGATTTTGCTTCTGAGAAAAGTCTGCCGTCTCTCAGCTTTGCCTGTGGCTGAAATATTTCCTGTTGATCTCACAGCATATCTAGAGGGCATGGCTTCCCACGTGTTGGCTGCCAACAACCAGTCATTTGTCTTTGTTACATGTGTGGCTGTGCCTACTGTTGCTCTTCTTGCTGACATGCCTGTAGTCAAAATGCTGTACCTCCAGCTGCTGGCCTTAGCGTGACTGCTTGCATGTGCAGGCAGCTGCAGCAGGTTCAGCCTGAGGTTCAACTCCTGTTGAAGATCCTGTCGCTGCAGACACAGCTCAGCCAGATCTAAGATGCTTTACGAACGGTGTAGAAAGTCATTCTGCTGAAGCAAAGGCTAGATCGTATAATCTTCTCACAGATCCTGATGGTATTCACAAAAGCTTTTGGCAAGGTAAGCAGAGAGGCTGCATTTCCCTTGTTGGCTTGGAGCTGGCTCATTGTGATGGCATTGCAGATGAATATTTGGTTGTCAGACTTTGTTAGGTAGGCAAGTGCTTGTGCTTGCACTGGAAACAGTTGCAGTTTGCCCTGCAGTTGCACAAGGTCATCAGGGCCATTTAATGTGCAACTGCAAGGCAAATTGATTGGTGGTGGCTGGCTGTTGCTTGCAGAGTCAGCATTGCCTGTGAGAAAACATGCAGCATGCAATGTTGTCACAGTAATATGTGCTTGACTTGCAGGCAGTCACAGGCACATGGCGCGAGTGTTACACAGGGATGTCAAGCCAGACAACATATTGGTCATCAACGAAAAGGATCTGTTTCTGAATGATCCCCGTTGATGACCAACATGTTGTCTGGCTTTGATGTCAGTTGCTTGGTAGGGCACCTCAGATCCTACATTGCAATCCAGAGAAGATTTTGGTCTCCTCTCTGGCAAGCAGGAAAGCAGTACAGAGCAATGGAAGACCTTGCGTCATTAGTGCTGTCTTTTGCATGGCTTCTGAGCATGCACGCAGAGTCTCTTGTTGAGCAGGTCAGGCAGGTGGCCAAGCTTCCAAATGCACCTCAGAGCATGATCAAGACTGGTGAATACATTCTGAGGGATTCTTCCAGGAAGAGTGTGGAAAAGCGTTGCTTGTGTGAACTTGAGCTTGATGCTGATGTGGATTTAGTTGCAGTTACATGCTTTGTACATTGGATCACCTGGCTGTATGTAGAATTTTGCCCTTGTAATTGTGCTGGTAGAGCCATGCTTTGAAATCTTGCAAACGTCAGGGACATTCTGTCCTTGGGCATATGTAAATCCATCAACGACACCTTGATGATAGAGCATGCGAGTGTTTTGCCTGTTTGTCCTGCTAGTCAGTGGCATGCTACAGTTCTTGCTTATACATAAGCATTGTATAATACTACCGGTAGTATGAGCACATTCACTGGACGTTGAGTGTTGACTTGAACTTATTGCTGAGCCTTTGTAAAAGTATTTCAGCACAAATCAAGTGCAGTGTCAGCTAGACGACTCAGCAGACCTTGATGTTTCAATGTCAGATTCTTTTGGCAGATGCAGAACAAAAAGAATCTACACAGCTCGAAACAGTACTATCACAGCACTCACGACTACGGTCTGTGATGATCTGCTTGTTGACTCAGATCAGCCACAGCCCGAAGCTTTGCGTTGCCGGCTTTCCTTCTCGATGGCAGCTATGTTGTCATTTCAGAAGTACAATCTAACAAAGATTCCTTGTTAAACACTTATGACTGGCATAATGACTTGATGGCAGCCGTGACACATTTCATCTAGCATTATAGGATGACCAGGCCATGCGTGCCTGCGCTTGAGGCAGCATACAAGACTGAAGTCGCTGCATACTTCAAGCAAGCCCATCAGAACACAAGTCTATGGAGGTACGGCACATGAACGTACTTTTTAAATGCACAGACAAGCAAAGGTTGCTCTGAAACATTTGATGGCTACACTGTTGGTTTTAATGACTGTGCCATGTGTACCTTGTAAAAACCTCCCGTAAGCAATGCAGTAGGCTGTGCAAAGTCACACTTACTATGTACAGATACAGACAGGAAAGCAAGATATTTACTGTGAGGCACGCAACCAAATCCATTTGTTTGACCAGCATTCATTTGTTGAGACACCACCCAGTTTGAGTCAGCCCATGAAATCCATTTCGATTGTGGCTTTTGCCCAACAGTAAAAAAAACCTCCTCGCTGTATAATATGTCAGTCAAGCATCCCTCACAAACTGTCAGGCAGTACAGGGATCACTGCTGCTGATACATGGCTGGAATCTTCTTCTCTCTGCCCGCACCATGTCTCATTGTCGACGCGCTCCTCAAAATTGCTTCATTGCCCTGCACAGCAGCCTTGGTCTGATGACACAACCACAGCAGTTCATGCAGATTTCAGTGTCATGTGCTCACCAGGACGGCTACATCTGCAATACTCACACGTGCAAGCTGACTCGATGGGATATCTTCCAAAACTCATCCAATGTCACAGCCACACATCAGAGCGAGCGCAAACAATGCCAAAATGGATGAGGATGGCTTCAGCAGTGGGTCATAAACCAGATCAATTACAATGGCCACAGAGAGTTGCATGAATGGCTCCTGAGTTGTAAGTTCAGACAGCACACCTGCCTCAAACATAGCAAAGGAGGGCGCCTACCTGTCGCATCATATCACAGAACTCCTCGTAGTCAATGCGGCCATCACCATTCTTGTCTACCTCCTTCAGGATGTTTCTGATTTCAACGCCCACATTGTCCCCGGTCACTTTCTGCACCAGCATGGCCACATATTGAAGCTTAATACATACAGGCAAGTAGGTCAGGACATTGTATGAGCATCAGCAGGCTGCCTGCCAGCCTAACTCACATGCAGTTGCTTGACAATTTCTGCCTTTTTTTGACAAGATTCTCTGCAGGTGTTGTCAGTGCAATGTGTACAGGCTTGTGTTGCCAAAAGTGGCTGGGGCAAGCTGCCAGTTCAATTCTTACATATCATCCATGACAACATGTCATTGTGGTGCCAGAGCTAACATGCTATAAAGCAAAGCTGTCACTGCCAGGCACAATCAGAAGTAGCCCATGTACAGCGGCTCATTGCTGGGTGTCAGCTTACCAGTCACTCTCAGTCTTGCACTGAGTGCTCTTCAATGAACAGTGTTACAGGAACAGAAGAGATAAAGATTGCAGAATGTGCACAAAGACATGCAGATGGCCACCAGGCAACACAGCACACAGTGCTGAGTCAGGCAGAAGATTGCTGTCAGCTTACCGAGAGGGCGTCCTCCATTTCCTGCTGTGTGATGTAGCCACTGTTGTCGGTGTCAAAGTGCCTGAAGGCATTGTACATGGTGTCCTCCTTCTCCAGGTGGTTCAGGTTCACAGTGGCAGCCAGGAACTCCTCATAATCAATGCTGCCTGCAAGACACTCAATTCTGCCCATTCACAATTTGGCTGTAGCATATCGCTTGTAGCGTATGATGAATGAAAGGTCTGGCAGTCAATGCTGCTTGTAGTAACTCAACTGTTGCAATGCATTGCTTTGGTTTTTGCGGCACAGATTTTCTCACCTGCATGTGGCAATACTGCTCAAAGCTACAGGGATGATGTGTTGACAATGCACATTAGCAGCCTTGACCAGGTGCGTTCCAGCAAGACTTGAAACAAACCATGGTGCAACAGAGCTGATCAGCAGATGCGAGTTGCAACTTGTTGCACTTTGTTGCACAAAAGCCATGAGGCAAGGCAGAGGGGTAGGCACCATTGGCATCTACATCAATGTGGGCAAGGAGGGCCTGCAGCTCAGCCAGGGCTACAGGGCTGCCAGCCTTCTTCATGCCTGCCTTCAGCTCATCCACTGTGATGCTGCCACTGTTGTCTGCATCCATGCCCTGCACACACGTGCCTCAATGAAGTCATTGTACAGGCAAAGTTGCGCCTGTTGCTAGTCCAGCTTCTGTGGCTGATAACGTGTTTTGTTGCATAGCTTTGCTGCTGGATTTGCTTTGAGGGCAAAGAGCCTGATGCACAAAGCTGTCAGCCCGTGTCCTGGCAGTTGCACAGATGGGTTATCATTGGGTGCGTGCTTGTCAAAGCTGTCGGGTCGGTAGACCTTATAGAGATGCGCAAGACAGACTGCTTTGGAGAGACAAGACTTGTCCTGCACGTACCTAGCTCATCATGAGCTGGAAAGCAAATTTATCATTGCTATTATTATCATTGGGTGTACAGACAACAGCAGTCAACACCAATGTTGAGGTCTAGACTGTGAAGAATGCATCCAGCCATAGAGCAAGCTGATGCAGAAGATGTGCCACCAGTCCTTTCAGGCAGCACTCTGCTCACACATGTGTCATTTGCATCACACAATTCAGCGTCTCATTGCAGCTTGCCAAAAGGACTATCAGGTCACAAGGACTACCAGATAGCCGTGCTGGCATTCATCTCATGGTGCTCTGTGACATTGATCGTACAAAACGCGAGAGCAAGTGTACCTGGAACATGGTGCGCAGGCCAGCAATCTCTTCCTGAGACATGCCAGCAGCAATGACCTTGAGGGCCTCCTTCTTCAGCTTGTTCATGGCAGCAAAGCCGCGCATACGCTTCAGAATGACGTTGTCCAGAGGCCGCTCGCTGGCAGTACCGTTCTCACGCATCCAGTCATGCTGCAAGATGCTGTTGGCATCTGCTCGCTTCTTTGGGTCCTATGTGACAAGACAGAAGGTAATGTGGGTCACGTCTGTGTTGCATTGACCTGACATGCAGCAAAGCTCTAGAGCATACATGGACAAAGATGTGTGCAGGTCAAAACGCAGAGCAGCATACGCGATGCAGAGCATGGTATAGCTTTGTCAGATGCTGATGATGATGACATCGTTTCAGATAAGCAACTAACAAAGGTTGCAGTGCTTATGTCATGCGGGGCCAGCTTAAGTATCACCTCAACTTCAATACCTAGGCACTGCTCATGCACAGGTCTGACCCCAACTGTACATTGTCTATCAGCTGTCAGTTAAAAGCATGTATGTGTGCTTCGATCTGTGCTGACAAAGTACACAGTGTGCTGTACAGAGATAGACAGTGACTGCACTGACCTGCTGCAACATCTGCTTGACGCAGTCCTTGGCTTCCTGGCTGATCTGAGGCCAGGGGTCAGACTGGAAGTCCAGATTGCCCTTCAGGATGCAGTCAAAGATCTGCTGCTCGCTCTCACCCCAGAAGGGAGGCACCCCACTCAGCAGGATGTACAGAATCACCCCACAACTCCAGATGTCTGCTTGGTGGCTGTAGTGTCGCCTCAACACCTGTGTACCACAAAACGCTCATGTCAACCGGCACACGCAATAACTTTCGTTCATGAGTTCTCTCCATTGACGGACTTGAGACAGCAATTGCATCAGTCTGTGCATTGGCAAATTTGAGTGCTGATTGGAGCCAGGTTTCAAAATGCTACGCAAGACAAGTTGTAAGATGGTAGCAAGCGGAGCTGGTAGCACTTAGAACTTCAAGCTACAGATGCAGCTTGAGCTTGTTGGTGCATTACAACCAGAAAGCTGCTGGTAAGTTCAGACCTGCTTTTGTTGTGTGAGGCTCTGCTTTTGCCTGCAGCCACTGATGCAGAGAAGTTACAGTACAGTTGACGGGAAGCCTGATGTTGCAGCTAGATCCCGCCAGATGTACGGGTCCACTTCATCCATGGCATGAACAGTGACAATGTAGCAAAGTGCCAGAAATGTCTATCAGGCCGTCCAGGAGCAAGAGACACACAATGTGTGCGATGCCCTACCTCTGGAGCAACATAGTAGGCACTGCCCACAATGTCAGTGAAGATCTGGCCTGGGTGGTAGAAGACTGACAGACCAAAGTCTGTGGCCTTGAGAGGTGCATGGGGGTCCTTGTTGGAAAGCAGGAAGTTCTCTGGTTTCAAATCCCTGACACATAAAACCCGTCAGCCTTTACAAATCGACTCTGCTAAGCATGACACATTGATGCTTCCATTGCTGTCCCTGTGCTGCACTACACACACATGACTTTGCCACACAGCATGTAGATGAGGTTTGGAGGGAGCAGTATACAGCATACACAGTCACTAATACAAGCCAAATTATTTCTATCTGATTGCACATAGCAGGCGGTCTGTGTCAAAGACGCCAATGCATCATGTTCTTCTGCCCAATTGGCCTTTGATAGGAGAAGACTTTGGGAGTGCCACAGTCACTTGCAGCTATTGAGGTAAGCAAAGCAGCTTGACTGACATGAATACTGCTCATCATGCCCGCCGGGGCACCCTAGGAGAGTTACCTGTGAATGACACCAAGTGAGTGGCAATGCGCCACCACCTTGACAATGGTCCTCACCAATTCAGCTGCATCCTTTTCACTGCAGCGCAAATTGCGTCATTCAGCAACGTTTTTTGCTTCTGGCTGCATGCATGTTGGGCATGCACCTAGGCTTGTGCATATCCATGTCACAAGCCTTTTGCATGCAGCCAAGAAAATGAGAGCTCTAGTCAAACAGGTTTTCAGCAAGCCTGCTGCCTGCAGCCTTGAATACTCCTGACCATGCCAGGCTACATAGGTGTTTGCAAGGTTTGAGTTGCTTGCCAACATTGTGTTTCTATGTGAGCATCAGAAGCAACTTGCTGTAAGTGGAATTGCTTCACTGCATGTAATTTGCAACCCTCTCCAAGGTTGACAATCGGTTGAGGACAATGCAAGGAGTTCTACCTGTAGTGACCCCGCTGAACAATGCGGTCAAACAGCTCTCCACCAGCACACAACTCCATCACCTGCCGGGAGCAAGCAGGCTTGTGAGCTAAACAACAGTTGGAAGGCACAAATGGAAGCAACCCTGTGCCGTGCAGCAGCAGTGCAGGTATGAGAGTGCTCATGGAAATGAAATGAAGAGATCACAAACGAACGAGCTTGCAGTCACTGATGTGTCTGGTGTTGGACGGATGGGCAGTTTGAGCTAGACGCACCAGGTGCACATGATGCCGGTCTTCATAGGCGCCCTTGAGCAGGGTGACATTGGGGTGGCCTGCCAGATGGTGCATGATCTGCACCTCGCGTCGCACATCCTCCACATCCTCTGTTGATCTGCAATCGAAAGCTCACTCAAGAACTCACCACATGATGACTCCCTTCCTCCTGTCTGACGAGATCAATGGGAACAGCAAGCATGCAAAGCCTGCACTCTGACCTTGCAGTCAGCCATATGTGCTGTGTAAGTTTGATGACATCTAAAGCATCTGTGCATTTGATCGTTGAACAATGCAACACTGACTATGCTTGCTGAGGTGTCATCAAGTGTGCATGATGTGTGTGTTTGCTCAGCCAATGTTAATGCTGCATAGCAATGCGCAGTGTGTAGCGTCCAGGGTTACAACTCACGTCAGCTTGCGCTTTGAAATGGATTTACAAGCCAGTTGTTCTCCTGTCAGCTTGTCTTCTGCAAGTCTTGTAGTTCCAAATTGGCCCCGTCCCAAGACACGCCCAAGAGTGTACAAAGCTGTGACATCCTGTGGGTCAAATGTTGTTCATGTTCACCAGCTATCCGAAATCACGCACGATGAGGTCACTGAATCACTATAACAGCAGTGCGCACCTCTGTTTGCTTCCCAAGAACACTGTGTGCAACTCCTTGCTTTTTGAGGCCAGTGTGGCCTGACTTCACTGCTGTACCTCCTACTGCTGGCTTCTGCGTGTGTGACACATCAGGCTAAGCAGTTCATAAGCTGATGCACTGAATCAGTGTGTGTGAATTGCAAGTTGGCTTCAAAGCAGATGCTAACTTGCTGCAGATTTTGGACGACTAGCATTAGCGCATCATGCAGAGATTTGCAGCAAAACATAGCAGAGCAGGTGTGGATTTTTGACATCGATATGCTTCAGCTGCAGAGACTCACGGCGACAACATGGTTGGTAGTAGGTTTTCCTTTGGTTTCATTTTGTGTGTGCGACTCCTTCGGTGCAGATATACAGTTCCCCATATCTGTTGCAGCAAACCGTGATCAACTGGCACTGGCGTTTCCCAGATACAGGTCAGCTTCGTGCCGGAAGCTCCGTCATCACCGACAGTGTTTGACCAGGTGAGGGTCGTCTGATAGACTTCAAGTCCGATGTGATTATGCTTGAATCCGCTCTGAAAAAGTAGCTACACCCGTGCAGCACATATGGGCAGACTGACCATGCAGAGCTGCAGCCTGCGTTACTCAAAGCTTGAACTGCACAGTTGAGCCCAAGTCAAATCGAGCGTTTCAAGGTACGCATCGCGTATGCGTGTCAGTGCGTCAAATTATGCTCTCGAAAGCTTCACAAGCGTGCAATGCCTACACCAGCGAGCCGTGCCCAAAACGGTGTGACGTTGTCGCAAATGAAGATGCATTTCTTGAGCCCAATATGAGCTGCAGCTTGATTCGCAAGACTGTGTCGTCTAGCTGGGTACCCCCATGTAGCCATGTGCCGAACGTCATTTTATACGCATAGAGCGGCCCTAGCGACGGGCGTCTTTTAAATC
>JAABUW010008132.1_pt1 | contig 12362 bp, 16 predicted proteins | sample 5560081 | NCBI WGS metagenome assembly JAABUW01 (sample SAMN10711882, study PRJNA513363) | rock metagenome | isolation source: Antarctica rocks | place: Antarctica: Victoria Land, Knobhead sud | reverse complement strand
GTAGCTGCCAGGAAGTTGTAGCAGTTCTAAGATTCCTCTCCTCCCGAAGAGAGGTGCCTTCCTCTTTGGGATGGGGCCAGCACGAGGTCGGACCCCACCTGCTCGTTCGATGCTGCCGCTGCAGGTCCAGAAGGCTTGTTACCCCTCGGATAAAAAGCACTACCTTAGAGTTGGCTGCTCATAGCTACGCCATTGAGTACCCTTTGTATACCAATCAACTATCCTACAAGCCAATATCCAGCAATACAACGCCCAACATGCCTGGCTTTCCGCAAGGTCTCCAGCCAGCCAGGTAGGTCGTCGCCCAAATTAGTTGTTGTAAGGATGCTATACTCACTTCCCACAGCTGGATGGGAGATCTGGTCTCGAAGAAACTCGACCCAGAACTTGCGAAGAAGATCCCAGTAACGTGGTTCATCTTTCCAGGCTCGCACGATGCCGCAACGTACAAGGATGGTCTGGCCGATTTCAGCTACCAATGCCAGGAGAAGAATCTGTACGAGCAAATGATGACGGGCAACAGAAGTTTTGACCTGCGCCTCGCTCCAGGCAAAGATGAAAGGCACTTTATTGCTGTCCACGGCGTTGCTAAGAACACCGGCGATGACTTCAGCGAGGATGCGAAGGAGGCAAAGCCAAATCATCTCGCCAGTATGCAACACTTTCTTCAAGAAGGCTACAATGACTGACTTCGTTATCTGCAGAGCAGATCATGAAATTTGCAAGAGAACACCCGCCCGAAATCGTCATCATCAAGATCCGATTCGAAAATCTGAAGGATCCTGCCCTGAGAAAGCTTTGGGCCGATACTGCGTGGCACTTCCTCGGCGAGCGTCTCTTGGAATCGCCCTCCAAAGACGAGCCGAACCCGAGCTACAGCCATGCTGTAGAAAGCAACCGCAACGTTATCCTCGCCACTGGAACCCCCGTGCCCGATGGCCATCCCATGGAAAAGTACGTCTGGTCCGTTGGCAGCAACACGAAGAACTGGCTCGGCGAAAACAACGAGATGCTCTGGAACGAACCAACGTGGCAGTCTGGAGAGATTAAGAAGGTCCTGCAATCCACCGAGGAGTATATGAACAAGAACCAGGACAAGCTCAAAGAGCGCAACAAGTTCTGGGTTGCACAGCTTCAGCTGACCCCGGTTCTTGGACAGAATATTACCACTTTCTTCAAGCAGGGCGGAAGTGTCAGGCCTAAAGATCTAGCTCTTGGTGGAGGTATGGGCACTCATGGAAAGTTTGACGGCTCGAACCAGGAGCTGCGGAAGTCTGGGATCTTGCGGAAGAGTCTTTGGAAAAAGCATGCCAGTTGCATCCATTACGACTTCTGTGATAAGGACACTACTGGCGATATCGTTGCTATGAATCTACCTGGCGGTGATGACGATGATGATGGGCCTGGTGAAGGAGGTGCGGGGAGGGGTGCGGGCCGTGGCGGTCGTGGGGGAGGTGATGGACCGCATCGGGGTGGGTGGGGGCGTGGACATGACTAGACAGAGAACGAGATTGGTTTGACTTAGGCTCGGAATTACGGCAGTCTGTATCAACAGCTCTTTAGTCCGCAAAGGCTCTGCTCGCGATCAGTTCATGGAGCTCACCAGCGCAGTAAGTTAAGATGATCGCATAGTGGGAGCTAACATTTAGCGTAGCTTCTCAGCTCGTACGCGTCACAGGTTGTGATTGTGCGTGAAGGTGGATGGGGAGAGGAAGAAAGAGGCACAGCCTTGTCGAAGGTCGAGGTCGAGCATGCAGGTCGAGCATGCACGGACCACGTTCATGCGCAGTGCAGCTGTCCGGAAAACAGATTGAGAGTATTTTTGCATACATCCGCTTTGAGCAGACCGTCTACTTTACACAGATCGCTACGCATCTTGCTTTTCTCCCGTCCCTACGAGCCATGTCAGCTCTCGCATTCTTACAACTTCAAAACGTAGGCCGCTTACGCAGTGGCTCCCAGGCCTGTGCCGGCGGTGCATCATAAAGATTGCTGCTTGCAGTCGATGGTGCTCGTGATCCTCGCGAGGTCAGATTTGTCAAAGCCGTGTCTTTGTCCTCGGTGTCGACTCTTTCAAAGCCCGAGGTGTCCACTCTGCGCACGGAGTGACCCTTCTCAAACACCCTGTCGATCTCCACGGTGCTCTTGCCCTTGAGCTCGGGCAGGAAGAAGTACGTCAGAAGCACTCCGGCTGCGGATGTGCCTGCGAACACGAGGCCGGTTTTAGCGCCCAGGTTGGCAGCATCTGGGTTGTATAAATATGGCGTGCCGAACCCGCCGGCGCCTTGGATGATACCGCCGAGGAACCAGCCGATGCCGTTGGTCTTTGAACGAAGCGTGAGGGATGACGTCTCGGCTGCTACGACGAATGAGGCTGGCCAGCAACCGATGCCGACAGTTGTGATAACTGCCATCATGCCTGCTCCTGCGTACCTGTGCGGAAGAAGGACGTCAGTAACTTGTCAGGAATGCATGTCAGAGATGCAAGTTCGAGGAGATGAACTCACCAGCCGACGGCGACTCCCTTGAAGAAGCCTGCAATACCTATGCTGAGCCAAAAGACGGATGTAGCACCAAGTGTCCAGAGGATGAGCGGCCGTCTCCCAAATTTGAGCTGGGTCCAGAAAGATGCAACGTTCGCCCCCAGGCCGAGAAAGATCCCAACTATCTGGAGAATGAAGCTGGCAGTGTCTGGTATTCCGAGCAGCTGTAAGAAGTAGCTGACGTTGCCCAACAGGTTGAAGCCCATGGTCTCTGCCATCCCATTGGCGCAAACCACGATGATTGTCCGTCTCAGGTTCGTGCCACGGAAGCATTCCCAGTAGGACGCGCGCCCGTTGGACTTATATGCCTCCTCTGATATGGCCTTGCTCATGTCTTCGAACAGGTCTTGATGCAGTGCGGCGACTTTGCTGCCGTGGAGCCTGCGGAAGGAGTTTTGGGCCGCAGCGATCTTTCCCTTGCGCAGAAGGTATACAGGAGATTCCGGGAGAATGATCGTGAGGACGAGCGGAACAATGGATAGCGGGTATTCCGATGCGATTGCAATCCGGTATGCAGCCGGGCCCTTCACGCCATCGCGAGATAGAATGACAATTGCCGCAACAAGGTTGCCGATCAGCGTGAAAGCTGGGAAGAGAGCCATGATGGGCCCGCGAAGTCGTGCGGGCACGATCTCGGACATGTACGTCTGCGTACTGCACATGAGCACCCCTACGGCAAAGCCTTGAGTGAACTTCGCCCCGAAGTAGGCCGCTTGCGGGTTTGGCGTCAGATCAGAGAAGTAGGCGAGTGTGATCGCGCCAACGGAAAGAGCACATCCCAATCCCAGCGTGGATTTGCGACCAGTGCGATCCTGAATATATCCTCCGATTACCGCTCCAACCATCGTTCCAAGAGGAAAGGCCACGGCCCAGAGTGACAGCCAGATTGCCTGGATGATATAGTCGTCCTGCTTTTTGTCGAATACCCCGAACTCCTTCCTATAGCTGTGTTAGTCAAGTTCGGAAATTGTTAGGCAGGAATGAGAATTCGACTGACTTGAAAGGATCCAAACCTGCCATTCCGCCTACTATCCCAGTATCAAACCCCCACAAGAAAATGTTCATGGCCAAAGCGAGCGAGTACAGCGACACCCTCGGCCATCGTCGGAAAGATTGCCATACTGTGAGCGTCTCGTAGTCCATGGTGAGCGATTGTGCCTGGTGTCAAGAGTAGTAGTGAAGGAGTCTCGGCTTGGGGGATCGTGGCAGTTGATTTTCTATGAGGAAGTTCGGCTCTCCAAGGCGGTACTCGAAGGTATTATACTATCCTTCACGGACACCATGATCCTGATGCATCTTGAAACGAAGTAAAGGCATTGTTGGTGACTATACAACTAGCCAACACCCGTAATAGCATCGTGGGGTTGTGCCATCCTCAGCCCAATGGACATCGCCTTGTAGCTCATGCGTGACCACGAGTCTTGGGCGTCCTAGCAGGCCGCTTCGTACATTGCATCTTGGCGAGTTTTGCGGGATGGTAAATTACTAAGGAGGACGCGATGCCCTTGATGGACAGTTGGTGGCTGAGCTTCCTTTTCTTAAAGCCCGTGCGGTATGTACGATGGAAGGATGGAAGACATTGCTTGTAGCCAATCAGAGCGTACTCGAGGCTCCACCAGCTGAACGTCGATCAACGACATACTCCGTCGTATAACAACAAACTCACGAAGCTTCGCCCATTGCGAGCAGCTTTGTAGGTCGCCATTTGTGCCAAAATACCGAAATTGCCGACCACTTGAGCATGCCATCAAAAAGAGTCGCACCTTGCGCCAAAACCAGACGCGTATGCTGCAGGCTGATAGGCACCAACGCATGGGGAAAGCATACATGCACACAGATGATTGGGAATATCTCCCTGCCGGTCAGAAGCTTAGTACTACCCTGCTGGTCTAGCACCTCACCAGGCAGCACGATAGAGCCTCCAAGTCTGCGGGGACCGCGAACTAACCGGACAGACTGTTGGAGGAATCATTTGTTGTCCTCGTAAGCAACAAGACTCAAAATCTGTACTGCCCTTCATTTTGCTATGCTGTCTGGCATCGAGCGAGAGTACTGTCCAAATCGAGGAGAGAAACTTCGAGGTCGCCAAGTTATTCGTCCGCCGACTACAGCAAGTACCGATAATCCGGCCTCATATCCCCCAGCTCCGTCTTCTCATACTCCGTCAACCCAACATCCACCGGCGTCTTCTCCCGCTTCCGGTTCTCCGACCAGCATCCGTAACCATAAATGCAACAAGACAAGATACTAATAGCCGCGAATCCGAAACAAATCGAGTACCCAGTGACGAACTTCGGCGCATCAGTCGCCACAAATGCAAAGGTAGCAATAATCCCGCCGAGGTTGCCAAAGCCGATCTGCCACGCACTGCCTACACTTCGTCTGTGGTGCCCTCCGAGGTTCATGTTGTACCAGCACACTACGATCGGCATCGCCGTGTATGTCCCCATGGTCACCAGGAAGAGAGCGCCGTACTGCAGTTTCACGTTATCGTGGACGGAGATGAGTATACCCAGCCCGGTAATCGTCACGCAAATGCTGAAAATAGCGAACCCAAACCGGTGCATGAAATAATCCGACAGCGTGGCAACAAGCATGCAATACCCGAACGCAGCTGCCCATGGCGGGACGGAGTGCAGTTGCGTCTCGATGGGCGTGTAGCCGTAACCTTCGATGATTCCTGGCGCGAAGTAGGCGTAGCTGTACGCGGGCACGATGAGGCCGAAGTACATGAAGCCGGCGACGATGACTTTATAGTCGGCGAAGACTTTGCCGACGTCGCTGAGTGTGATGGGCCGGTCGCGGGCGGATCGGCCTTGGTCTTCGCGGAGGCGGGCGGCGACGTAGGATTTTTCTTCGGAGGTGAGCCATTTGGATTCCTCCGGGAAGTCGGGCATGACGAAGAAGAAGACGATGGCGACGAGGACTGTGAGGAGGCCTTCTAGGATGAAGATCTGTAGGTATGTTAGCGAGAGCTTGCGGACTTTTGGCTAAGAGTGCTTACCCAACGCCAGCCAGCGTATCCTCGGATTCCGTCCATTTTGCCGATTGCGGCTGCGAGAAGTCCTCCGAAGGCTCCGGCGAGGGTTGTCGAGCTGAAGAAGAAGGAGAATCTCTTTTGGGCCTCAGCTCGTCGGTACCACTACACAGTTCGTTAGCCTACCGCAGCGTTCCTCTCTTCATCTTCTTTACTTCTACTCACCATTCCAATCAGATAAAAGCAGCCCGGAAACATGCCAGTTTCGAAAACACCAAGGAAGAACCTGGTCGCATACAGACCGCTAGCATTCTGCACCAGTCCCTGCATGATCGTAACGAACCCAAACAAGAACATGTTCAACGGTAGCCAGATATGAGGTTTGAACCTTTTGAGGAGGATGTTGCTCGGGATCTCGAACAGGCAGTACGGCACAAAGAAGATGGTCAGTGCGATATTGTACCTGCATCGATTGTTGTTAGCATTTTGCTCAAGTACGAGAGGCTTGGTGGGAACTTACTGATTGCCAATTAGTCCGAGTTCGTCAGTTAGCCCGTACACGTTGGCATTGCCGATGTTGATGCGGTCTAAGAAGGCGAGAACTGGGCGCTGTTAGCATGCAGAAGCTACAGGGAGTCCGGGGACACTGACGGTACATGATACACAGAAACGGGATGACATGCAAATCAATACGCGTCATTAGCTTCCGCTCTGTAGTATGCGGAGGGCAGGTTGGAGGTCCATCGTAGTTATAATCGTTGTTGTAGTCGTGGGGAGGATATCCATCGCCACCGTACCCGTTCTCGGGCGCATAGTCCAATACGGTGCTTTCCTTCTCCTTGCTGTTGTAGAAGCGCATCGTGGCGGTTCACTTCACTCAAAGTCGTGTGATCCAAGAGATGTCGAGATGGAAAGTGAAGTCAAAGATGAAGATGTTTTGAAGGGCTGAATAATGCAAACTCTATTCTGGTCCACCGGTACTCGGCGGCCTCGGCATTGAACTCTTTTTGCAGGTGTTTTGCTACATATATATGTCGATCTTTTTGGTGTGGTGTGGAACGGAACAACAACAAATGGGGGCCGAAAGCGGGGAAGAAATGCTCGGAAAATCGCGATGGACCACAAGACCAGCGGCCACAAAATGAGCGCAAGCTAGCGGTGCGACCATGATTGCCAATGAGATACATGTATATGTATATGTAGATGTGCTGTATCTCGGCAGGTGTTCTACCGAGAGAGGGAGATTGTGGCTACTCGTGAGTATGAGAGTCGGCAAGACTGCGGATCGGATCGGAGTGAGATACGGGCACAGCTTTGAGCGAGTATATAGCTAGAAAAGTCAGGTAGCATCTAGCAGTCCAACACAGTAGGGAATCACAGAATCGACGAGAAGGGGTGTGCGATCTGGCGCGCAACGCGAGTGATGCACCGTCGGGAAGGCCTACGAAGCAGCGAGATCTGGTGTTTGTGCCGGGTATCTAGGCGCGAGCTCGTGAGAGTTCGGCTCCCGTAAATAGTAATTGTTGAATAGTACGATGGCGGTCAGATACAGCATTTGTTCCGCAAGTATCATGTCGTGTGAAAGTAGGAGAAAAGGTGAAGTCAGATCTGTGCGTTAAATTGAAGTCGCTCATCGGGTGGCCCGTGCTTGCCAAGAGCGCACCTCAAAGCCGATTTTCACGACGAACTTCAGATTCGATAGCGTCGACACTCCATCCACCACAACCCATCAACAACCGGTAAGCAGACCACCATCTCCTGCGCGAAGTACCACATACCATCCTGGTCAACTTGCTGCATGGTCACGAGCCTCAGCACAGCCACCGACATCAGCGAAATAGGCCATCTGGGAGGACGCGCTGACAGTTCACAACAGCGAAGATGGGTAAAGGCAAGCCGAGAGGCCTTTTGGCAGCTCGCAAGCTGCGCACGCATCGCCGTGACCAGCAATGGGCCGATCTGCACTACAAGAAGAGACTGTTGGGTACGGCATACAAGTCATCACCATTTGGAGTACGTTTACACCAAGACCATCCACCATACCTGCATCTGCATAGACGAGGAGAAGGGTCAAGAGACCGCGGAGAGATAACGGGATGTTGAAGGACGAGGTCCGTGACTAACATGGTACACCAGGGATCATCACACGCCAAGGGCATCGTCCTCGAGAAGGTCGGCGTTGAGGCCAAGCAGCCAAACTCCGCCATCCGGAAGTGCGTTCGTGTGCAACTCATCAAGAACGGCAAGAAGGTCACCGCTTTCGGTATGTCACGCTATCTTGTGGCGCTCAGCAAACCCTCCACTGTTCGGGACCGGCACTGACGTATTCTTAACAGTCCCCAATGACGGTTGCCTGAACTTCGTAGACGAGAACGACGAAGTGCTCCTCGCCGGTTTCGGTCGCAAGGGCAAGGCCAAGGGTGATATCCCCGGTGTGCGATTCAAGGTGGTCAAGGTTTCGGGTGTGGGTCTGATGGCGCTGTGGAAGGAGAAGAAGGAGAAGCCGCGTACTTGAGATGTCCTCGATGTTGCATGCGATAGGTGTTTCGAAGGCGGACGGCTCTTCTACATGATGGCAATCGACCAGCCCTCGACGATATGAGTGGCGTAGACGTAGCCAAGACATTGAAACCTTCTCACCAGCGCACTTATCTCAAGCTCCTGGTTGTTTTGTTAATGTGGTATCTTCACATATAGTTAGTCATTGTGGAAGACTGCTGCATCCTGCGATAGGTGTTTGTGCTTGTGACCATCCTTGGGTACACCCAGTTCCCTCGGCTAACCTTCCCAATGAATTACTTCATCTGCAGTCCTTCAATCCTTCAATCCCTCCCATCTGTGTATACATACCGCCTACCTCCCGTATTAAACATGTACGAGAACACCTACCGTGCATGCATCTCATCATAGAGTTCGATTTTCAGCCTGCGGCGATTGGGGATGCTTATACCCGCCTACGCCTCAGCGGCGAACGGCTCAGGTAGGTGAATATGGGGAGTTGACAATCATTGCTATATTCTCCTGCTCTTCTAGCAGGTACTTTTCACACTCTCCGACACAAAGCTGCTTCTAGCTTGATGCACGAACTCTTGTCGCGCCCTCCACCATCCTGCCGTCCATTTTGCGGTGGTTGGCAGGCTTTCCTTCGTGTCGCCTATACCGGAAACACGACTGTTTGCCCACCGCACCCCGACGGTTCCAAATCGCCCACTCGATATCTTTCGTAAAATCTACTCCCTTCAAGCCAAGGGCCGCTCTTACGATCATTAGTTGCAAACTGCACTCCGGCCCGACATTGCACCCGCACTCCTCCCTGTCTTGGCGCCGTGAACGCTGTCACGATTGCCGACGGAATACATTCTGAGGCTCCTTGGTCGAGATTGCCGACAGGATACATTCTGAGGCTCGGTGGAAGAGTCTCAGGCGTTCGTGGATGGTCCAGGAATTTGGTCTGGTAAACTCTAAGTGATGGGCGGCACAAGTAAGTTTGTCCTTCTGTACGCGGAACGACACTCCTTGATCTGACGAGCGTTTGTTCTTTTAACTAACCAATTCGCCATGAGGCTCTCGAAAGCCAGCTTGGCGCTGAGCTATCTCACCACTTTCGCTTTGGGCCAGGGACAACACGGTCAGTATCCTCAGTCTGTTGTCGCGGCACGGTAGCTCACGAGGCCGACCTGGTTTAGGACGCAAATCTGTCGTTACGGTCATCGTCCATCGCACTTGTTCCATGTCCACCGTGAGATTGCCGTCACACGGCTGGGTCTCGACGAACGGATCCACCATACCATATACGTTCAGCGCTACAATCGGCAATGGTGGCCTCACCAACGCTGGGACGCCTCTGGGCACTACTACTGATCACAAAGACAGTCGCCTGAGCTCAGCTAGCTCAGCTTCCAGCACTGGCCGAACAGCAATAGAAGGAGGCAGCAGCGGATCTACACCCACATCTTCCCCTGGCGATAGTCTGGCTACTGCAAGCGCCTCCCATGACTCCATCACCGCATCCAGCGAGTCGCCAACGTCAACACAAACAGCTTCACCACTTGAGAACTACGAGCTCGTTTTCACGATAGGTCTACATACCATTACAGCCTACGAGCCAAAAGGCACAAACACAGCCATCGTGGACGGTACTACAATTTCAGTCGGTGGTCCTCCCATCACGATGTACTCACGCATTGTCAGCTTGGGACCCTCAGGCATAGTGGTTGTGGGGAATCGTCAAACCCGTACCCTCTTCTTTACTGGTACTCAACCTGCCAGCTTATCATACCCGACGACACCACCAGCGACTGATGCTAGGACCACGACCTGGGCTGCTGTGCCACAGGAGGTGGTTACGGTCAATGGCTAAGTATACACCGCGTATGAACCAATTGGCTCTAACATTGCTATAATCGGAAGACACACCATAACGGCTGGTGGCGCACCACTCGTTACGGATGGTATAACGCTCAGTCTAGGCCCGACAGGATTGGTAGTGATTGATAATGGCCAGGTCCGAACAACGAGCTTCACAACAAAGCTACCGCAGACTGGTGGTGCATCAAGTCAGCCCACATCAGAAATCCCTACGTCGGCTCGATGGACTACCTTCCAGGCTAGTGGTCATACATATACTGCATACGAGCCCAATGGAAGCGATACTGCTGTTTTGAATGGCAAGACAATCTCGATCGGAGGACCACCTGCAGTGCTCGATGGCCAGACGATTAGCCTCTCCCCAAGTCAAGTGGCCTTGTGCTTGTGAATGGTGGCCAGACCAGCACGGCATTCTCAGCTTTACAAGCCGTCTTCCAAGCAAATGGCCATATGCACACCGCTTACGAGCCGAGACAAAAGAGTACTGCTGTTGTCGAGGGCCAAACCATTTCGATAGGCGGAACAGCCGTCAGCATCGATGGAGCAACGATAAGTCTGGCGCCGCCAAATGACCTTGTGGTCACCGGCGATGGCCGAACAAGCACTGTACAGTTTATTGTGGGCGTTTTAACCGTCACCCCGGCGACTACCTCGCCATTCCCGACTCTTCAGGCTGTTTTCCAAGCGAACGGGCATAAGCACACCGCTTACGAGCCGCGCGAGAAGAGTACTGCATATGTCGATGGCCAGACGAGTTCGATAGGTGGGACAGCGATTACGATTGAAGGAAAGATAGTCAGTCTTGCGCCCCCGAATGCCGTTGTGGTCAACAGCGGTGGCCAAACGAGGACCATAAAGTTCACCGCGGCGCGTCGAGGCACCTCCATTCAAGCTAGCATGACCACATCTGGTACTGGAAGCTCAGCTTCTGCATCAACAACGATGTACGTCACTGGCGGCTCAACTATGACCACCGTCGTAGGAGGAACGACAAGCATAGTCTCCTCGGGCACTCGGTTATACACCACTATTCAGGGTGGTCTTACGACAGACTACATCGCAGGAGGTACTACTATCGTTACAGCTGTTATGGCGCCGAGTACAAGCACACCGACAGGTACCGTTGATCCGGTGTACGCCAGGATTCTTGATACAGAAATCGGCCGATGTCCGGACTACAACGTACTTCTATTGTCACCTTTGAACGCTGATATGAGCTGGCTTATCACATGCGGGGTTCTTTACGTTGGAGAAACGATGAGCCAACATCTCCGGAAGCGTACCAGCGGGGCAGACTGTGAGAACGAATGCCTAGCGCTCCCCAGGTGCATCGCATTCAGCTATACCAAGGATCAGTGCTCTTTCTACGACTCCGTTAACAGCACACAGCCATCAAACGACCCGTCTTACTCTGCTTTGCGGTTGAATAATGTCTCGGCTGACGACCCGGCGGACAGCTTTAGCTCCACCGTTTCGGGAATGAGTTCGTCGCTTGGTGGAACTTCTGGGGCGCAGAGTCAAAGCCTTTCAAGTTCGGCTGGGGTGTATTCTGAGTAGTCTGGTGTGACTGCAACCATCTTGGGATCAGCAACGGGTGGTCAATCTGCCACGTCTGGACCGGTAGGGTCGGAAGCGTTCTCTCAGTCTTCTACCTCCTGAACTGTAGCGACTTCCGGCACCCTTTCCAACGGACTCGCTTCAGGAAACACCCCAATAACCTCTTCCGTCGTCTTTGCCACGTCTCGGCCAACGATCGGATCCACCAACGACAGTCAGTGCTCTGCTGCTTCCAGTAGCGGACAGTCTGCAGGAACGACTTCTACAAATCCAACAGCAGGTGTCCCCTCTGCTGGCCAATCCAGCTCTATGGGCTCTTCGTCCAGCTCGAGCCAATCACAATTTGGCGGCTCGACAACAGCTACCCTCTCGTCGAGTGAGGCCACGACCTCGTTCTCCACTTTGTCAGCAGGCAGCCCGGGCGCCAGCTCAGCCTCGACATCGTCTGAAACCGCTTCCGCCTCGGGGCCAACGACCAATGATTCAGCCACCGGCACGGACACGTTGTCGAACACCGTATCCCCTCCTTCCAGCGAGGCATCACGCACCCGTACTGGCTCGTATACTGGCACTCGGACGTGGTCGCGTAGTACGAGTGGATCTGTTGTCCAAGGGACCTCATCGACAACGTCAAACATTGCTTCGTTCGACAGCACTCAGATCTCCACTTCCACAAAAGACTCCGTTATCTTGTCAACTTCAAGCAGTTCGATCGACATACCATTGGCTGTGCCTACTTCAACCAGTTCGTCTATTTCTACGCCGTTGTCATCGACATCCATCGCTGCAACAGACATGGATACTTCCTCAGTCTCATCAACAGCAAGCGGCAGCTCGATGTCGCGAAGCCGCACTGGGACGCGTACACGATCACGGAGCTCATCTGGTTCGAATATCTCACTGTCTTCGCGAACTAC
>JAABUW010008126.1_pt1 | contig 12366 bp, 17 predicted proteins | sample 5560081 | NCBI WGS metagenome assembly JAABUW01 (sample SAMN10711882, study PRJNA513363) | rock metagenome | isolation source: Antarctica rocks | place: Antarctica: Victoria Land, Knobhead sud | reverse complement strand
CTTTGGCTCGAATCAATTGCAAAGTCGATAATTTTACCAAGGAAGGCTGCCACAGGCTCTTCGCGGGTCTGCAGTACTTTGACCGTCGACTCAAAAAGGAGTTTTAGATCGGAGTCCTTCTCAACCCGCTCTTGTATGCTCTCGACAAGCTTATCATAATCTATCATGAATGCATACACAGCTGGAGCGTTATGTTTGGCGAAATACCCTAGTAACTCTTCGAAAGGAACTTCACGAAGTCGAGCATGCACAGAATCGAGAAGTGTGACGATAATCTCATCAACGCTCATATCTTTGAACGCAGCAAGTTCTTCATCATAGAGTCCCTTAGGATGAAGAAACCTCCTTATTGGCGGGACTATCGCATGTTCGATTTCCTTGATTAATCGACTCTCGTTCCATGGTGGAAGAAGTTCCGTATCTTTAACGACGGTGTACAGAAGCTCCAACCTTTGTTTCTCACATCTTCGCAGGACGAGACCAAGTGAGCCAACCGATCCATATAAGCAGTACCGGATAACATGTTCAAGAAGGAGCCTATTGGTGCTTTGCACAAGAGCTTCCCTTCCTTGCTCTCCGTATCGGTCTAGGTAGAAGTCAGTATCTGAGCGAGGCGGGGAGGTGTGGCAACATACCAGCCAAGGTCCTTCCGGGTGGGACTGCCATTCTCGAGGACTGCAATGACACAAATTGCAAAGAGACGAGGCTCTGGTACAATGGAGGGACCTCGAGAGATATATGATTTGCTCCCTCAGTACCTCTCGGTACCTCAGTTGCCCTATTGGATGGGAACCTAAGGGTGGCAAGATGCCTAGCCGTGCGCCAGCTCCAATACTGAGCACAGGAAGCATGTGTTACCTGTCCACTGCAGATCTTGCTCGTTCTTCACCCGTCCTTCGGACACCGCTATTCGTATCCACAAGTACGATACCAATGCTTACACTTTTGAAACTCGTGCTTCCGATACGTCTTCACCCACCCACCTCTACCAAGTCTGGTCCAATTACAGGCACTCCTAGGAGGCAGCGCGTCACGACAGAAAATGGCTCTCGATCGTCATGACTTCGTTATTGAACGCCCGGTGCGAGGCTGGGGAAAGCAAACGATCGAGGTCTGGGCGAAGCTGTATTCTGTGAAGCTGTTGTGCCGCAGTCTCTACTCCCAGCTAACGTGTTGGAGGGCCGCATTCCGAGGAACTCGGTGACCTCCTTGGCCAGCCGCACACAACGGAGGCTTGCCAGCTGTTGGCATGGGCAGAGCCAAAAAGCAGAAGGGACAACAATCGCGCATGGGACGTAGCTGGACTCGACAAGGATTGAACTTCTGTCCCATCATGAAGCTGCAGTATGTACAGTAACTCGTTTGTAAAGTGAAACAGTACTCGTAGCTACAATCTCACTTCTTCAGGTGTTCGCACTAAGATCACCACGGCGGACGAGACCAATCGTTCGACATTAGTAGAGCTCAATGGCTCTGCGGAAGATGATGGGGACAGACAAAGGATCACTTTCCGCTTGACCAAGTCGACAAGAAGATAGTAGTACTGCTGCGCCCATGCTAGACTGAAGCTTAACTTCCTGGTAGCGTCGAGATGAGCGTGGAGCGCTTCCGGACAGGACCGGCGCATTACGAATAGCGGCTTGGCAGTGAGCGCCCCACAATGAACTTCGGAGTCGAGCGCTGCTCACTTTGTAGAGCGATACCGAGCCTTGCGCGGCGACTTTGATATCTCATCCTTTTCTCGCTTCACTCATCACTATGCCAGCACATTTGGAGCAGCGAAGTTTGAGCGATTACGACAAGAACATTCTGGAACATCTCCAGGATTGGCTGTCAAAGGCAAAGTTCGCAAAGCAAGGCCATACTGAATTTGAGTTGTGCGTGGACGATGGCTTGCCCGAGATATGGAGACAGCTAGGGAAAATGCATTTGGTTCAACGAGTTCGATATTTGTAATCGTAAAAGTTGCCCAGCTAACACGATCATAGTTCACTAATCCGGGCTATTCGATTGTTCGAGTACCAGGTCCAAATCCTTCACCATTTCTAGCAGATGGCCCCTTCTACCTAATGCCAATACGAATTTCAGAAGGTCGCAAGCCTACCGTTGAAGGCCTTCAGCTCTGTACCGGCGTCGCTACATTCGTGCGCAGAAAGCAGAAGGTGATAATCGAACCAAGCTTGGACATATTGTTCGTTGTGATTGCAGAAGAGGAGGCAAGCGGTGAAGAGATCAACAAATAGGGTATCTTGCTTGACAGGAAGACGTGCGGTTGGGGAAAGCGAAGGCGTTGATTTCGCTGCAGGCGGCTTGGTTCTCTTGCGTTTCGACAGAGCGATCGAAGGTCGGTTGGTAGACATTTGGGTCTGTTATGCCATCTGAGTTTCCGCAATATCTCGATATATTACAGAGAGCCAGTGGATAAGCTACATAGTCCGATATGTTAGGCGTAGGGGGTTGTGGATAAAGTGATGCGCCATATGCTTCGTGGCTCATCATGGGATGAGCTACAAAATCTGATATGTTAGGCGTAGGGGGTTGTGGATAAAGTGATGCGCCATATGCTTCGTGGCTCATCATGGGATGAGCTACAAAACCCGATATGTTAGACGTAGGGCTTTGTGGATGCAGTTGTGATTCATCGTATACTTCCTGGCTGGTCGCCATGCGAGCAGGATATGTAGAGGTCGCTGAAGTACGATACGTTGCCGCATTGTTCACCAGAGGTTCAGAAGGTCTGGTGGCACCCATGTCATTTAGTTGATGCGGTGTAGCATTGTAACCGGACGCTGTGTAATGATTAGCCATGGCAATAGATCCTTCTCTTAGCAGAATAATCTCACATCGGTAAGATGCATCTGACTCCTCGGGCGAGATACTAAAATCTGGGTGGGCAGCCGTGCCGCCGTCTAGAATATCCGCGTGCTGTGATGGATGAAGACCTTCATGACTTACGAACTTCCGCATTAATAGATTTGCAATGTTTTGCACATCTTGGTCCTTCGCAACTTCGTCAAGTTTGATATTCCGGAAGTGTCGTTGCACTCGTTCGAAATCCTCATTGTTAATATCTGTGGCCCACCTAAAGCCATGAGTAAGCATGGTTCGCTGATGATACGAACACACTTGCTTACTGCTGTGGCGTCATGCCAAGTCCAGGTATTATTATCAAGGCTCCGAGGCCTCCATTGCGATCTGCTATGGCTTTCATTCTTCGGCCGAACTTCAAGTAAAGCTTGACCCATTCACAGACTTCCTGCTGTGACTTATGGACAATGCCTGATTCCAGAAGGACCTGAGAGGTCGATGCAATGTTCTTGGATGTGAAATAAGTTCCGGCCAGGGATCTCGAAGCTTTTCTGGTTCGGCAGTGTAAATCGAAGAGTGCTACGGCACAGATTCGTTGACGGATTGGATCTTGAACAGCACGCTCCTCTATCAGTCGTAGCTCTTCGTAGATCTGGGCGATTATACATCCGATATACGGTCTTTCTAAAGTTCCTGGACCAGCCAATGATGTGAATACATTCCTTTGTGGGATTTGGATGTCGCTCGCTCCAAGCCCCAATATCATGGACAGGTGACGCCCGCTGCGTTGGCAGCGCTTTGCTGGTCGAACATCTGCGCTTTGCTGTGCGTTATCACGAGTGAGCTTCCGCTTTAGGGCCGGTTTCGGTTTGGGCAGAACAACATCAAGAGCATGTAGTGGGTGTGAGAGGGGCAAGGCCTTTGGCTGGACGACCTCTTGCACAGCGGCTCTGGTTGGAGATGGTAAAGTTTCGACGAAGACCTTACACTGGGATAAAAACTGGGCCATCATTAGCAACGTTCGCACTCATGGGGGGAAGCTGAGGGCGACTTTTGGATCCGCAAAGATTTCTTCCGAAGAAGCTTCATTTTTGACGCAAGCGATGACAACGACCTTAAACTCCCTACTCACAGAGCTCCCCATCAAGGCTAGAATGATAATGTGAAGGAGGATGGGACTCTTCTCGTTGAATTTCCTGAGCGCCTGTTACGACCAGCGATCGAACGCTTGGAACGGAACTTGGGATCCCGCGAACAAAATCGCCAAGCCTGCCATGAGGTTCAACGCCATGCTCCTGCAGGAAGCACCTAGAGAAGCTAAAGGTAAGTTCACCAATTGATCCTACGGAGCTATTCCCTAATCGAATAGACCGAGCGCCATCCAGCCGCTGAGGCAGTGAGGATGCCTGCCGTACCAGCCATTGGACTGGCTTCCTTGACCCTTGTCTGTAAAGTTTGGGGACTGCCCACGTATTTACCACATCGCTATTTGAATAAAACGTGCCGCTAGGGATGAAATCGTACAGACTCTGTCGTAGATCTCTGAATTTACCTCATGTATCTTTGGCCCTATCTTTTTCGACTGACAAAGCCAGAGATGTGCTGTGACCACGGCATTGCACTTCGCACTCGATTGTGTTAGGTTAGAGCTGGGCAAAATGAATCTAAGAAATAATTTTATGATAGGAAGTAACATGTGCTGTCCACGAATAGCTGACAAAGGGGAAGATTCCCGTCAGTACTTTCCTCCACGCCATCGAGGGAACTATTGAACGCTTCCATGTTCATTGTCGGATCGAGCGTCTAAGATGGAAAAGTTGGCATGATCGTGGAGGATTCATGATTATTAGTCCGATGACTACCCATTTCAATGGATTCTGGACAATTGACAATTTCCGTATATAATGCGTTGGAACAAGGCTACTTTGCAATGTCACAATGCATGCTTGGTTGACTTTCCCCCCTACATGAAGCATCTGTGCCCGGCACAACGGCGCTGGCCTTGGTTAAAGTTTATGACCTTATACCGTGTGCAGCTCAAAAGCGAAAATAGCAAAGTCCACGGCTTCTATCTACCCACTGTGGCGATCATTATTTCTCTACTTCTAAGTACGGTGTTATTGCCCTTCGAGAAGTAAGAAGTACGGTAAATGAACCCATACATGCGACAACTTAGCTAACAGTATGCTCAAAGTATCTTACGTTGCACTCCGCCGAGAAATGTCTCAAACCCAAGCTTCTGCTAAAGGACCGAGAAAACGAGTAAGCAGTGGGCAGTTTCAAGAAGAGCGACAAAGCCGGAAAAAGGTCGCAGAGACATCGAATGAGGACTACTTGACAACGAGCGACATCCGAATCGAAATCAAGAAAGCAAGGCAGAAGTCCGAGCAAGAGGCTAGAGACAGCGGTGCAAGGGTTGAGAAGAGATCTCGAATGATAAAGCGCTTTCCGTGTTGCGCTTGCAAGGAGGATCGTCCAAGTAAATCCGATGGTTCATGCTCGGGCTGCGAGCACATGCCATGCGCAGAATGTATTATACTGAGATCGAAGTAACAGACTTCGAGGCTTTCTCCAAAAGGGATAAGATCGTAGAGATGTGCTTTGTCTGCATTTCTAGGCCCTCTGATTACCCACTATCTTATAAGCTACATGAAAGCGTTTCGGAAGCTACTGTCATTGGTTAGCGGAGCCATGAATCTCGCTTGGGTTTGAGAAAGGTGTTTTGGTGGATAAAGTCGTTGTGGAAATAGTGTCGGAGGGATTCGAGCCTACAGCGCAAGGATTATACCATCCTGGAAACAGTGTGTCAGCCATGGATCTGCTTTGCTTGATTCGGGATTTTAGGGCAACCCGCCTGTAAATTGACCATCCTCAACACGCATGGTCTGTCAATTCAGTGCTATATCATCGTCTAGCATCCTCGAATTTCATCCGAGACGTTCATCACTACCTTCTTGGACAGAATTCTTCCACGGAATTACTATGATGGCGGATTTTGACATAAACTTCATCAACACCTCATCTAGGACACTCGACGTGAAAGCTCAGAACGTAGCTCGACCGACAGCTGATACTCGGCCCTATTTTCGTCATTGTCCTAGACCCGGTATTGAGTACCTTTCCCGCCAGTGTCAAGGTTCAGTGGATACAGTGTTCCTTCCTACAAGATTTACAGAATTGTCCGCTGGTCCCAACAAATCCTGCTTTTACGCCGTCAGATCTGCGAGCGCCGGAAGACCTGAGTATAACGAATTTTACAACATAGCACTCTCTGTCGGTACTCCCTCAAGGCTTTGCCACTTGCCGTGGATGAGCTGTGCAATCTTTAAGGATTTCTACGAAGCTCAGAACATGTTCTTAATCTTGTCAACATACGGATTCATAGCCTCTGTATTTCAGGTAACTCTGAAGTTCCGCGATGCTGGCTCTAGAAGCTTATTAACATCTAGGAGCACGAAACGATTCAGGGGCAACTACAATTAACATAGCAAACCAATCGCTTACAGTCGCCGTCCAATTCGATTCGATAGGAGGAGTTGTAGTGGAGAAAGCAAGTTTAGATTGCCTTTGTGGTGGCGGACAGGGATGCCAGGTTATTTTATCTCTTTCGGTCACCTGGGACGATGTATTTTTGCTATAGAGATTTGCGTTAGTTGTAATCGATGTTGAATGTTGAGTAAACGATACATTTGTGGTAATGTTCTGGCACTTTGCCTTCAATATACCCTGGTCTCGGCTAAGCTGATCAAGAATGTAGCCGCTGTTCAGAAGTTGGCAGAGCAGGTTAGGGTCTTTTGGGAAGACTTGTCGAGAGGTGGCCTCGTTGGGCGTGATGTGACCACACTCCTCACGATCATTGGTCTTCTGTACCGAATTTTGAATGGTCTGCACAGCCCCTACTCCATGCACCGACATGGTACAACGGAAATCGAAGTCGTCACTCGAGGCTCGCCTACCCCTGAATCTTGCACCATCCTCTGCCAGCGAATAAGATAAAATGCGCACGTTCTGTCGATGATCCCATTGCAAAGTAATTGTTGTCTCGAGTTGGACTTGACATCCTCTTTCGAAGATCTATCTTTTCTTGAGAACCACTAAGCTGAAGCGATATGGATCTCAACAACATGGGGGACATGAGTACCGCCCAGGCACTGGAGACTTGGGACTGGACAAACATGAACTTCACCGACAGCGAGGCCATCGACTCCACCCATGAACTGCATGCTTTTGGCTGGGGAAACATAGACTCTACCATCGGCGGACCCATCAACACTACGCAGGAACTGGACAATAATACCTTGGGATCCCATTTCTCCGACATTGCCGACGTCGGCGATGGGGACTGGAACCTCCTAGCGCTTCTCACAGTTATTCTCTTGAAGGCCCCTCCCAAACGCACAAGGGAATGGTTACCTCACCAGCATCCCATGAGCCAACTCTTGACCCTGGATCGTTTGAATGTCTGGTTCTCAAAGAGATGTGGAATCAAAGAGCCTCGAACCTCGAATGATATTGAAGAAGCCTGGCAATGGATTCAAACGGACCACAAGCATTGGACAGATTACTATTTGCGAGACCCAGCGCAAGCCGACCAAGCCATTGAAGAAGTGAAGAAGATACTACGTACTCTTGAGAGGCGGTACTGAATATTTAGATAATCGAGTTCTTTTAATCTGCTTTGCCTTCGCTCTCTCTTCATCCGGAATTTGCTTTAGGCAATTTCCAAGATGTTCAGAAAAAACCAGCTTCAAGTAGCCGCCTTTCAGGGAATCTACCAAGTGTTCAATCGCGAAGCAAGCATGCCGGGCCATAGACTTCACTATTACGTGGGCCGGCGTTTTGAAACCACAAGTCAGAGTGCGGCGACAGGACAGAAGACTCGTCTTCCCAGACAGTCGACTGGCATGCCGGGTCTTGGCATGATTTAGAGCCAATCGTCCAGTCTGGCAAAACCAGCCTGTTGTGATCAGTCAAATCTGACACTATTATGCGTAACCCAAATGTTTTGGCTGCAGGTCTGCACTTTCGGATTTCCTGCCGGGACCTACAGCTCTCTTTCGGCTTGCTGCGTCTCGCATATGTACCTTCCGAATCGACAAGCTCGCTTTGGGCTTGATCAAATTGCGGAGAATGGCCGAGAGCTGACTCTGTCAAAGTAAGGATATCCATTTTGCTCCAGCGAAACGCCAAACCCCAAAGCAAATAACGCCATGTCCCAGCTCCAAGGCGGTGATCATTACCGCGTCACAGTGAGCACACCTTGAGTCTTCCGGGTTCTATCCATCTCACTCAAGGCTTAGACCTCAAAACCTCAGGCCGAGGGTGCAAGAACAGCCAACCCTGCATCCACCGAAGCTGAGATCATGGAAGGAATGGTCCGACGGATTCATGAGAGAAGTGCGAAAGATCTGGAACAGCATCTATTCGTCTCGAGGCATTGCTTCTCACCAACGCGACGATCTCAATTGATGCCCGACGCTTTGAGAGTGCAGAAGACGATCAGCCATCAGGGGCCCAAGATGGCCAGATCGATGTACCAGAAGACACTGCTTACGACGATAGCGATTCGGCTAGGGACCCATGTCGACGAAGTAGTCCAGATGAGGGATGAATCTGGCAGTGACTACCATAGAGGAAAGAAACCCATCTCGACTTATCGCCGCTCTGGGTTCTTCGATACTACGAACTACTCATACGAACAAAAGGGTTTGCAACAACTACGAGTCACGAGGTTGAAGGAAGGGATAGTGGCAGGGCCAACGGATTGGTCTGGATAACAGAGGCGGTCAACCGGTGATAGGAACTGGTATTTCGACGCGATGAGAGAGACCCGTCATTGCCGTCCACCGGTTCAAGCGTGCCTGATGGAGTATTGGAAGTGCGCACGGTAGACGCTAGAAGTTGCCTTCAATGAAAACGGTGCACGATAGTCCTCCGCACCTTAATCACACCTGTTTCGAGCCTTTGATCTCTTCACCTCCCACATTCTCTAAGGCTTGTGATGGCTGAGTAGCGGAGTCCTAAGACAGCAGCCAAGACGACTTCATGCCCGAGACTCTCCCTTTTTTGATTGATCGTTGCGAGAGCGGGTGCAAAATCGAGGACAAAGGTCTTCTTGAACAAATAATCACCGTGAACGATAAGCTGAGGCATTGGAAACTAAAGACTGACACTTTGAGATCGAAGAGAACTAATAACGTTCAGCAGTTGACTGTGGCCCTCGGATTGCCCCCATCAGAGGCAAAGTACTGTGTGCTGGTGATGAAGATGTTGTAGAGCTTTCCACTCACCACGATTTTAAATTAGTGCAGCACTGCAGACGAGAAATGCAATGGCAGACCCGGAATGGCCATACAGCCTTTCGTCGTTAGCACGTTGGAGCAGCTATCGATTAGTGGCCCTTTGCGGAAGCTTGTTTGCCCGTTTGCGTCCACACTGCACAGGGCCTCGTGCTTCAAGGTCCTGCAGCAATTCTTGTGCGTTTCCTAATTCGCTCCCAGGTAGCCATGTGTTCTTCCAGCGCACATTGTATTCATAGCCACTTCTCGTCGGTCTCTTGCCGACAATTTTCATTATCTCCCATTCCTTCTCTCCATCCAGTGCTGAATGTCGCTTGCCTTGCAGACGCTCAGGAAAGCGTGAGGTGACAGCGGTAACGCTTGTAAACCTAATGGGGTTACCAAGTTCGCTGATTGTTCCGGCCTCGTCCTCGATTACAAGAGGATTATCTGAAGTATGTTAGGAAATCCCGAGGATTGATCAGAAATGCATGCTCACCTTGACTGTCGCCGACCTCACTAGATGGACTAGAATTCATTGTATTCTGGCGTTGCTGGTACAATCGCTTCCAAGAATTCCTTTTGCCACTATCGTTCAACCCAGCACTGTCCGCTGTGCGCTTGGAGAAGCCTCGAATGTCAGTAGCGCCCGTAGTCGTCATAGACCCGTATGGGAACCCAGGTTCTTCAATCTCCCACTCATCCTCTTCATGGCAACCTCTTTTGTCCCTCTTCCCTTTCCCTTCGCTAGGTGTGTGGTAAACCTCAGTATCTTTGTGGGCATTGTCGCGTATCGGCGAGAGGAGGGTATAAGGGAGTGGTAAAGGAGGATCGGAGATAGGATTTTCGGTCTTCTCGCGGAGAATAGAACGTCTAGATAGGTCCCATCTGTCAGAACTAGGATCAGCGAGCGGCAATATCAAGAGTCACACCTAGCTTCTGAGCCTGCCATAGAAGTCGATGGAGTACTGAAAGAGCAGTGCCTCTTGTCTTGCGCCTTACAAGTCAGGTTGTCGCTGCTGAGCTGGAGGCTGCTGCCGCTGCTGTTGTCGATGTCCTCACCCTTGGCACCGCATTGTTTCGGTCCGGGGATAGAAGTGTGATTGCAGTCGTTTTGAAGGGAATGACCAATGGCGCTATCAGACCTTTCTATTCCGTGATCATGCCTGGGTTGCGCACGATGTAGCTCTTGCGCTCCTCCGAGACCAAATAGCAGCTCGTTGAGAGGTAGGAGGTTGTTGTCTTCCTTATAATCACAGCAACCGTGACTGCACTCAAGATCGATGTCGTCCGAGGAACCTGAAGTTATTAATGATCGTCCATCACAAATAATAAGAGCAAGTTGTACCTATAGCGTGTGATTGAGGACCACGAGGATCCACTGTCGACTCGCGGAACAAATCGAGAGACTCTCTTGGCAACGAGACAGTCGAATCAAAAGATTCTATCGAATTGTAGTCTTCGAGTCTACCGCTCGAATTGCTACTTGGTTCGAGAGCTATAGGTTTGTAGCTCTCGTTGCTGATCGCGCGAACATCGAGGTTGAGAGCTGCAAATCGCCTTTCCCCAAGTCGACCTGCCATGCTCGGTGGTTGATAGAAGTGAACGGAATCCATGTCGACAAAGGCCATTGTAGGATGGGATTGCAAAGGGAACAGAGTAACAGATCGACTGAGTTGATTGTTAGATGGCTTGAAAGAGAAATTCGAGGCCAGTGAACGGAGGGAAAGGGGGATTATATGTACCTCAATGGCTGGCAGGCCATTGACTGCAACCTTCTCCGCGCAAAATCCTACCCCTTCCCTCTCACACTCCAGAACCCATCGATCGCCGATCCCAAGCAACAGCGACATCGCTCCCACCCTGGAACCTCGTATTCGATTGCCATCCCATGCAGCATAATTTCAACTGCGCCCCTCGCATACGTCCACATCCGATCGAACACGTCAGCTGCAATAGCTTGGACCTTCGAGCTGAGACTGCTATGACGCATCGGTTGTACCGCACACTCCACGATGTTCGGCGGGTGGCTCTTCCCCGAAATCTCGCTTTCTGACATCCAATCACTCTGTCCCCCTCTTGATCTTATGCATCAAACAAGCTCCGCCGCGACAGCTAGTTGGATAGTTGCGGCTTTTCGCCTCGCAGAACACGTCGCAAAGCGTTTGATGGCGCCCTCGCAATGCGGATCTTCGCCTCTCCGAGGGCTTGTTGTTGCTGATCGAGCGATTCTGCATGGCTTAGTGTCTGCACAGCCAAAAACCTTCACTGTCACAAATTCGAGAGGTCACCGCAATTGGTCCGAGAAAGTGCTGAGTGGGGCGACACAGGAAAGCGTCACATCTCCCGGGACCCAAATCGCCGATCCAGGCATCACTGGGCAGTGCACATGTACGTCCTCGCGATCGAGCTTTGACACGTCAGCAATGGCTGATGCCTGAAACCCGGCTGAGCCATTCTTGACAACGGTGCCCAATGATCGCCCACGCCAGACCCTCGTCGAAGACGTCACCAGACCGCTGCAATGTTGGAGCATCCTTCGTCGGCGGCGCAGCCAGAGAAGACTCCATCGATGCACGATGAGGCTTATTTTCAATTGGCCTGGAGACCCCACGTGCAGCAGCTTTGGGGCCAGATCCACGGTGTTGGCGTTTCGGCCGTAGCTATAGCGATCGTCGGTAGGCTATGCACGCGAGCTGGCGGGCAGGCAGGCAGGTAGGTGGCTATGCTGTTGGTTTGAAGCTGGAAAGGCTACCCGTGGGAAAGGAGGAGAGCAAGGAACAAGATACCGGAAAGGTGAGAGCGTTCGAAAGCCAGCAGCAAAGAAACCTGCGAAGGGCCACAACTCAGGAGGCCGACTGCGCGTCACACCAAAAGCGAGAGGAGCTGAGCAGAAGAGCAGGAGTCGCAGCTATTGCCAGTACAGCGAGCAATGCAGTCCTCATCGTTGTACAGGTGTGGGTCGAGGTCCGAGCAAAGGCATCAGTACGACGAGAAGGAGCCGGCAGCTGAGCGACATGGGGCGAGAAAACCTGGATGGGTGGGAAGGGAAAAGAAAGCCATGAAGAAAGGTGGAAGAGATGGAAGAGGCCGACGATATTTATACGATAAGAAAGCGGCGAGAGGCTGTGCAACCGTACCTTGCCCGATCGAGAGGACGCCAAACCCGGCGGGGCCGACACCTGTAAGCAAATAACAAAGCAAATACACTTAGTAGAAGAAATAATTATATAAAAACAAAAGAATTGTTTAATTACAATATATTTAAAATTAATAAAAA
>JAABUW010008123.1_pt1 | contig 12367 bp, 15 predicted proteins | sample 5560081 | NCBI WGS metagenome assembly JAABUW01 (sample SAMN10711882, study PRJNA513363) | rock metagenome | isolation source: Antarctica rocks | place: Antarctica: Victoria Land, Knobhead sud | reverse complement strand
ACAAACAAGTAGAGAAGGATGGCCAGACGCTATAGAGTGTTCGAGCTCAGACGTTTTCCAACCGAGCCAGACGAAATTGCAAGATTGATATCCTACACCCCCGACGAAGAACGAGCCGTTGTCAGAAAGCTAGATCGTCGTCTCGTCCTCTTCGTCACAATCCTGTATATGCTTACCTTCCTGGATCGGTCAAGTAAGCATTGAACGAGTTGAACATCCTCAATACCAACTACAAGGTATCAAGACGTGGAGGTCAACAGGAGCTTACAATACCCTACTGGATTCATAATCAGGTGTATGATAGAATCACCTTTAAACTTCGAGATATCCGATATAGCTAGGGATGATATTTGCTATCTGTCATCGGATGTGATTCGATGACGATGGTGAGAAGATAGGGTGTTGACTGCGCTAAAATCAATTATGGGTCTATCAAGACGAATGCTCAAGTCCCCGATTCACCGACTGTTCTACGCAGTAGGGGAGCCGAGATCGGAGCCACGTACTCCGCCAAGCGGGATTTGAGAGATAAGCGATTTTTCCTTCTCAACAAAGCGCCATTGGTGGCTTGGAGAGTCTCCCTCGATTAGAGGCAAGGCTCACCGACTGTGGTCCGAGCAATTCATCACTGCTCTGAAGGGCTATGGTGGCAATGTTCAAAACCACAATTCGGTTATAGTCCGGGCCAGCGAAATACCCAAAGGCGTGGAAGACACCTATCTGGTGTTGAAGTGATTGACGACTGATTTCGTAAGTTCTATGGAGTGTGTGCAGACTAAATACCAAGCATCATAGGGCTGAGAGTGTTCCTTAACGAGGCATGCGGGTTGGTCGCAAAAGTCTTGGAATGCTTTCACAAGATTTTTTTAGCAAAAGCGATGTTGAAAATCAACGACAATCGATTTCAACTTGCGAATTTCTATTGATTAGATAATACTTGGTTTGTCGAAAGTGGTTGACATTAAAAAAGCCTTGACTTGACAAATAGGCAAACACGCACTTTGTAAGAAAGCAAGTTTGTCGTTTTGTAGAGAATGTTAGCCAAGGAAAGAAAAAACTTGAGGTTCGCGATGCGCACGATTGCTTCAATAGCTGCACTAATTACTCGAAGCTCAACGTATGCTCAACCAGAAAATCCTCGCCTTCTCAATTTCGCACGACAATGAGACCGTACGAATGTACGGGCATTATGCGTTGATCAAGGAAAAAAATACTCTATTTTACCGTCATCCTGTCGACAAGCTTGATTTCACTAGTTCGCCAAGGGACTCGTAGAAGTTCAAGATCTTGATTGCAGGATACTGGGCGATAACATTGGGGTCATTGGTATCCAAATCTTGTAGTCTCTTGATCCATGTCTCCAGCGGGACAACCTCGGTGCTAGAGCCCAAATGCTTTTTGAGTGTCTCGAGCAGCGTTGCCCAAGCCGTGGCATAAGGGTTGACGAGATTGAAGAACGACGCACCCTTTTCTTCCGGAGAAGCAGACAGTGATAATTCAGTAATGATAGAAGCGAGGCTATCGACGGGAATCCAGTCGATGTCAGGGATGCCACTTGGAAGACATCCAAGCGCTTTGAAAGATTTGATGAGAGCGGGGACCCATTCCTCTTCATTCCAGACGCCTTTTGAAGACAAAGGTCCTGCGATTTGACCCACACGGAGGATCGTGGATGAGACGCCAGCCTTGACTCCGACGTCGCCTAGGATGTGTTCGGCAACGTGCTTGGACTCGCCATAACCCATGATTTGAGCTGCATCGAAATTCGTGATAAAGTTGTCAGGGATGGGACCTTTGTTGTTACCCAATTTTTGCCACCGGCTAACGGAAGAAGTTGAGGAGATAAGTACGATGCGAGGCTTTCGAGGGTTTTGGAATTGCAATTCTACCAGGTTGCGGACGCCGCGTATGTGGACGGGTTCGAACGATTCGAGGGCGTGATTGAAGTTGACTTTCCATGCTGAATGAATAATGATATCTACTGAGTGAAGAAGCTCTTCGTACTTCCGCGCTGCCAGGCCGAAGTCAGGCTGGCCATACTCGACTTGCAGAAACTCGACACGGGATTTAGTTTCTTCGCTCGCAAGTGTGTCGGTGTGCTTACTACTGGCGTCGATATTACGGTCAAGACTGTAGACTTTGGTCACCTCCGGCGTGGCGAGGAGCTGTCGTAAGAGATGCTTGCCTAGCGATCCAGTAGATCCTGTTAAGACGATACATTTGGATGCTGAGGCTGACACGGTCGCACGTTTGGGCTCAAGCAGATCTTTAGTGTATTTGTGTACCAAATTTGCCATCAAGTCTGTGTCGCAAATTTCCTCCCCGGCCTTAGAGTCCACGTTCGTGTCCGGATTGAGCTTTGAATGAATAGATCTGGAAAGACGCTCGATCGTAGGATTTCCGTACAACGTTCGACTCGAGAGCCATTTGGTGTCCTGCTGTCCAAGGCCTGATTTGAGCACAGCAACGACCTCCACTGTTTTTAAAGAGTTTAGGCCAAGTACGTACAAGTCATTGTTGGGTTTGATGTCTTTCATGGGAAAAGAAAATGCCACCGCTTGGGAAACAAAAGCTTGGATTGAGCCTGCATCTTTTGAATCACTCAGAGTGGGCCCTCCATGTATCTTTCCACTTTCAAGGTCAGAATAAAGAGCTGCTATTTCGCCTGCAAATATCTCTGCCGTCAAGTCACGATCGACTGTACCTTTGCCAGCTCGCTCGAAAGGCTTTGAAGGGTCTGCGATCGTAATCAGGCTCTTGAAAATCCTGCCATGGCTCTGCGCCTGAGCATTTGCCTTTTCAATGGTCGTCCATAGCTTATTGATCAATTCGCTCGAAGAGTTAGCGGTCTTGATGGGTTCGACGAGCAACGCAGGTTGGAAATGGCCTTGACCAACGATGAGTGCAGCATTTACTAGGCGATGGCTGTTGATGATTGCTTCGCTCGGCACCGGATTGAACTTCTCAAAGGACGATGATATCGTTGGTGTGGCTATGAAATCTCCAGAGATTAGGCTTAGTCGCGTGTGGGCGAAACAGGTCTTTCGTGCGCCATTTCTTGATGTCGCGGAAATTACAGTCCAAGCCTCGTACACCTTCAAGCTTTGGATCGTGATGAAGTACCAGCTCATACGCATCGTCATCCGAGGGCTGGAAGTCAGCCCCATAGACCGGATGGAATTCGAGCATGTCCCAGTCTTCGCGCAATGGTACAAGTGCCTGCACTGGGCTGGTCTCTGTCGACCCATAGAATCCACACACGTCAGTTACTTTGCTCAAAGCTGTGCCGGTTGGGGTGGTCAAGGGACCTCCGGCGTACATGACGAACTCAAGTTTATTCGCAAGTTCGATCGCATCTGTTTCTTGCAGCAACTGTTCGTAAATATTTGGTGGACAGAAGAGAGCCTTGAGATCGAAGCGGCGCATTACCTCTGCAGCAGTCTGTCCGGTCGAAGGCTTGTCTGCGGGACCTAAGACCAGACTCGATTCGCTGGTGTATATGGGTAAAGCGATGTAGGCTATGAAGCCGCCCAACTAGACTGGCTGTCAGCTAGTTACCAGAAGAAGGAGGAAACTGACATGACATGACGGAAACGAAGAAAAGTACAAGCCGCCGCCTTCACCAAAGTTCCACAATGAGAAATTTTGATTCCTTCGTCCTGAGATTATGGGAAGATTACGATCGTTATCGATCACGGCGAAAGTGGCGTGATTCATAACAACTGGCTTTGGTGCACCTGTTAAGGTCAGATCAGCTATGTAGGTCTTGATCCCTCTATGATACGGCCTACCAGTGGAACCGGAAGAGTGTAATACGACGATAGGATCCCAACGAGCAGTGGCGAAATCCTTTTGGTATGGATAATGCTCACTAGCATCCACGAGCATGTCGTTCAGTGATGGCACTTGAAGGATTTGAAGCTTCCTTTTCTCTTCCTGCTGTATCTTTGCCTGGGAGGCCATTTCGGGGGAAATTTAAAAACTTCGTGCACTCGGTCTGATCTAGCAATGAACTGTTGATCCATGTCGTATTACGTGGTGAGGCTAGGAGAACCTGAAAGGGGCGTCAGGTGTGAAAGACATTTCAGTCTGATTGTCAAAGGAAAATCACCTTGTATCCACATTTGACTGCTGCCAGAAAAACAATGGCATACCGAAGGTCCGGTGGGCCTAGGTACGAGAGTGTCTCAAACGTCGAGCTTTCACCGATTTCCTTCTCAAGCCACCAGGCCATAACATTGACTGCCTGAGACATTTGTAAGACGGTAACATCTCGAAAGCCGTCTTTGAGATTGAAGGTCTTGGGGATTGAGGCGTAGATTCTCTTTGGCCTGGATGTTGCAAGATCATCAAGTACCTGAGGTAGGAGTCGAGATCCCTATGCTGGCTGGTTGGTTTGGTTGGAGTGTGGCATGGCTTTTGTTTGAGCGAATAGTTGATGACAAATCTCTCAATGTGAAAGTGAGGCTTCTTGGATTCTTGATTTTGAGTCTGTAAGGTGTCTGATTGGTCGACGAATCTACGAGGAAACTGTCGTTGAGTACTGAGTTGCAGAGGATTGCGCAGTCAGCAATAATTATATAAGATACCGCTGGCTGGAATAAATGGAAGAAAGTTCATTCTACATAAAGTAAAGTATGTGTTGATGAAGCGGGGTCGTATTTCCCCTACCTCATGGCCGACAAACCACGCACTGATTTATGCTAGGACACCTCTACCCTTATCCTCGCGCTCATGGTTTCAGATACCCAAATTAGTGCTTCAGCATAGGCTTAAAATCTTTCCAGTAATTCCAACCACTCTATCCCAACCAACTACCATGCGATCTCACTTATAGTGGATCCTCAGGCGTTTCTAGCCCAGGTGCGCCAAGATCTGAGTGAAGTCCAATTGGATGAAGCGGTAGTCTCAGAGTGCCATTGCTTGGTCTTGGGATAACAGCTAAAGAGTCACAAATGATGTTGTAGACCTCGATGTTTTCTATATTGTTTTCTCACGGGTTAACCTTCCAGCGCCAATGTGCGAATGAGGGTCAACTCACGGATGATATCAAGTCTACTGTTTGCTTTATGAGGAAAGGCTGGGCCTTTGGCTATGAAAATTGCCCGCATCAATGGATGTTCATGATCATACCCATGCACTCCACGAGGATTATACACCTCTCCAGAATCTCTGGCTATTTCGACATCGAAGTCTTTACGCAACACGATCGCCCACCCGGTTTTCGGGACCAACCATAGAGGTGCTATCCGTGGATTTTGCGAGAAGTGGTATCTATCTGGCATATTCTTATCCCGAACATAGACGTCAAAACCCTGACTAGTGGCTGCTTTGATACTTATATTATGGGATAGCTCTTCGACAATCCATGGGTTCTTAAGGCGAAGCGCATAATTTGGCCATCCGTCAATATGCTCGATAAGATTAGTGTCCAGTAAGTCTTCCAATTGAATCAGCCTTTTCACCGACGTACTTGCCATTCCATGATCGGACACTACAACTACATTGACGATATCGGATAGATTCCGCTGTTCAAGGCCTTGCATGATATTGTTGAACATTGCGTCAACTTCTTGGAGGGTCCTGTTCACCTCCGTACTATTTGGACCGTATCGGTGGCCTTTACTGTCGATGACCGGGACGTAAGCGGTAATAAGTTGAGGACGACGATCTACGGCACTGGCGAGATCATAGTCTCCTGGGAGATCGAGTAGTCCCAAAATTCTTGCTGTCTTCTTAATTAAGGGTTCGTTGCCATTGAATCTGTCCAAAAAAGTGGGTCGAACACCGCCAATCCCTGCTTCGGAGCCTGGCCACATGTGGACCGCCGTTCTTACCCCTTGCTTCTCCGTTGTCACCCATAGCGGCTCGCCTCCCCACCATTTAGGGACCATGCTAACGGTATCGTTGATATATGTGAACTCCTCTTCCAGATCAGGATCCCAGAATGTGTTGCTTACAATACCATGACTTTCTGGGTAGAGGCCAGTGGCTAGCGTATAATGGTTGGAAAAGGTGACCGATGGAAAACTTGGGAGCATCCATCTCGGTGATATGCCATGGGCGACGAACGAATTCAACGTTGGTGTCAGTCCTCGAAGCAGAAAATCCGCCCGGAAACCATCGAGCGATATCAGCAATGTCGTGGGTGCAAAAGTCGAGGTACCGTTAGACCAAAGCTTTGGCCGGCGTGGTTGGAGGCCCGCAGGAGAATATTCGTAAGCTATGGCCAAGAAAAATATAAAAAGCAGGGCGAGCACTACACGAAAGGTGATGACCCAAGGTTTGTTCGAGATGGCAAAGCCTCTGTCTTTCAACACTTGATGCCACCGTTGTTTATCATTAGGCTGGCGGGATCAGTAAGTATTTACGTGACGAAAATCATCCGCAGTCGTCATCAAGTTGCTGAAGTCCAGTGAAACTTACTTGAAGGAGTGGTTCAGCATCCAAGTCTTCCGAACTAGAGGTATTGTCTGCCTGTTCTGGATTGTTTTGACAGAGAGGCTGCAGCTCGTCCAACTCCATGATTGCGGTGCAATGAGCTGGGTGAGTTCGTGCTCGAAGTCCAGAGATGTTCGCTGCCAAGGGAAAGCAGGGCTAGTCTCGACTACATTTGCTTGACACTCGTACCGGATTTATCTTGTTCTAAGCCTTGTAAGCATTCAGCAGCTTGTCGCAAATCAGCATATTATCATGTCCATATCATAATTCCTTCGGCAAGTATTACACTAGCGAAAGCACGAAAGTAGAAAGCCGAATCTACTGATAAAGACAGAGTCTATAAAGACGTAGCTGTCTTTATGTCGCGATGCCTACCAATGGTCCGTGGATCCTTTCCTTCCCGCAATATCTTAAACGTTGTGTAACTGTCCATACACCAAGACTTCCTAGGCGAGTTGAAACGATAAATCGAGCGAATAATGCATCCTTGTTTGTTCAATTGATAATCGCATATCGATGAGCTTGTGGAAGCAAGTGTCGATCCACGATATCTAGTCTCTACAACAACCGAACGAATTATTTGATATTTAGAAAGGTAACCGGTAAAGGCACATCCAGTTTTAATGCATCCTAAGTAGGGTTTGGATCCAGGGCTAGCCGGATAAATGGTAATCAGATCCGGAACGCGGGAGATAACCAAACTTATGACTCAACAATTTCATTTCATCGTCTACGACGTATTGTCCTTTACTTGATACTATTGCTTCGATGTCGACGCGATAGACGCGATTGTATTTGATGTATGCTCTCGTCTCTGGGCTTTGCGTCGACTGGTCACAAGCGTATAGTAAGCAGATTAGATCCCGTAGAGGCTTCCGTACCAGACGAGACTATACTAATCTAGAATTTATTTGCTTTCGTATTTTTTACTGATAATCGAAATTTAATTTACTGTAGACTTATCTTCGAACACGAAACAAGCGAAAGTAAGAATGCTTCTTTGATCAATTAGATCATTAACGAAAATCTTAAGACGCATCGTTTCTCCGGACATCAACATCGATACCAAAACACAGAGCCGTAGTTGTTTTCTGGCATTAGTTTTTCTTGGACATCAAACTCACTTGCGCTTTTACTTAAATTAAATACTTTCAGAGTGCGGTCCTACCTCATTGCATATCAACTGCAGTTGTTTGCGAAGAGAATGCCACCTCACTCTCGATACAAACGCGGTATTGCCACGGTGAGATCGCCTTTTTACGTGATTTCATTTGCTGGCTGTCGGCAATTCGATCTCAATATCACTCCAAGAATTTGTCGCCATCGAAAGCATCATTTCTGCCCCGTGAGTTACCTTATCTGCGACTGATCGAAATCATCACCGGTTTGGTGCGTCCTGTGCAGCAGATTAGAAAGCCTCACCGAAAGACACTCAGACGCCCAGCAGTTTATTCAAGCAATTCTTTTTCCCAATACATCGAAATCGATACCTCAGTTTCCACCACAATGACCTATGCCAACAAGGTGGACAGCTTACCAACGGAGTTTACAATCACATCGAGCTCGTTGGTGTCGGACATTGGTCTGGGGCGCTTCTCGGGTGAGCTGGAAGCAGCTAAGTGAGAGATATAAAGCGGGGACCTACCCGACGTGAAAACTTTGTCGGCGCTGGTTCATGCATCCCCACGGCTCCATGCCGTCTACTCCGTTGTTAGAGAAAGCGTTCTTACCGAAGCTATTCTTCGAGAGCTAGCCACGAAAGATTCGCCACTCGACGTTAAAGCGTTTTTCAAACCTACTGCTGTGTATCGTCTATTCACCATCAATCAAACCCTCGATCCCAATCTACCGCCGGCAGTCAAAATTGTGCCAAATACACAACAGCGAGGCCGGCGGCATCGTGCTGAATGTCAGTCAGTGCGTCGCCCTTCGCACCGTAGTCTCCTACTACGGGTGATCAGTAGCAGAAGGTGACGACAATTCAAGATCGCAGAGCCACACAATGATGTACAGCAATAGCGCAGTTTCTTTCTACGTATGGCGCCACGAATTGAGAGTTGCTGACTCGTACGGATTTCACGTTATCGTCACATAGGTTGGGCGTGGGCACGAGTCAAACGGAGACGTCCGGTAGCTGCATAATGCTGCGCAGCCTATTTTCTTGCAAAGGTTCCAGTGTCCTTTTACGTACTTAGAGAGATCGATTTGAAAAGTTCAACATCCACGATCGCTCCAGTATTGGATGTAGATCAAACTACTAGGCAAAAGACTCACTGTCGCCAGCAAAAGAGAGACAGACAAGGGGTAGAGAGACCCCAAGCGCCAACCTTAGAACTTCATGGCTGATAAATATAGAAATATCGCACCCAACCATTGGCCTACGAATCCCAGCTCGCTACTACCATCTGCTTGCACTCCAGCCGATCTTCAGGTGCAAAATTCTTTGCCTCTCGAGATACTGATCAATGGTGATCTTTTGATTTGGATCTAACAACAACATGGCTGCTCGCTATTGGTCTGAATGCCGGTCTAGGCGAGATTCTGGTCAAGGTTCTTACCACTCCCCGAGCATCTTCTCAGCTCGCAACCTTGGATTATCCACTACTGACAGAATTATCATTGTGCGTTGATAGCAAGCATTCAATTTATCACACCAGGAAATATCAGCGTCTAACAGCAAACACTGCATCACACTCTTGTTCCAGATACTCATCAGGACCGGTATACATGTGCCCGAAGATTTACGTAGCATGAGCGCCGAAGGAGACGGCTAGGAGAACTCCACTCTTACAATTTCTATAGCTAGGGATGGGGTTAAGCAATCTGCAAGTAGCCAAATACGCTTAACGCAGCGCCAGCAGCGCCCGAGGACTTCTTAGTGGTTTCGCAAGTAGCATCTTCACACAATCACGATCAGATGCTACACCCGCCAAAGAGGAAAGCCTATCATTCTCGTTCAATAAAATGTGTGTCAGATGCATACTTAGGTAAGCACATTAACATCTTCCAAACTCTGGAACCTTGGGCCTGTATCCAGCCCATTTAGCATTCAGCCCCACAAACCCCCCGGGCTTTGGCCGTGTCCTTCAACGGCTCCTTCAGACTTCTCCTGTCCGTCAGCTTCCACTCCTTGATTCTCTAATCTTCCACTTCGACCCCCACCTCTGCGCCCCGTCCAAGCACCAATCTTTCCCTCGAGCTCATCACTCCCCTAATGGCTCTCCTGGCATGTCTTCTGGCTCTACGCAACGCACCTCCCGCGTCAGTCGGCTCCACATAGGGAAGGACGTATCCTCGATGGACTGCCGCCGCCGTCGTTGTGTCCGCCCATGCTGCGAAAGCTTTGCCCCATTTTGATAGTAGATCCGGCGTGAAAACGACTTGGTTCTCTTGCTGCATCACATCGAAGTCGGCATCGACCAGTCCATGTTCCTGGGCCCAGCGAATCAATAGAAGACCGCCCAAGCCCGCCCCAAAGGCCTGCGAGGTCCTCCGGACAGGCATCGCTCCGTGACCGCCGCCTGCCTCAAAGATGTAGTAGAGCGGAGGGTATGCTTCAAGGGTACGATTTATGAATGTCATATAAATCTCCACCTCCTCGCCTTGACTTGTAATATGGCCTCCCACCGGAGTGAAGCCGCCGAAGACTTCGTAGACCCTCAGAATCTCGGCCAGATCTTTTCCGTCCTGCTCACTCAGCTCGCTAGGAGGTGGAGGTGTGAATGGTATATTGAAAGGAGCCATATCCAGCGGCGCGGGTGGCCAACAATTCGAATGGCGTACAATTACCCTTCTTATGTGCAGAGACAGTAGGGAACGTGATCGACAAGTCCTGGGTGCTATCGCTTGCAGCTGAGCTCACAACGAACCCATAGATCAGATTTGACGGTTTGAGGTTATGCAAAATCTCATGGATAATGCTGAAGCCTGAGCTCACTTTGGACTGCATTCCTGGTTCAATCTTGCATAGCAACCTTCCACCGTCTGCATCGTTGGAACCACCACATAACTTTCGACTGGTCACTTTACCATCTATTGCGTGACTTCAATTACCCCGAATAGCTGCACCAGATACTCCTCTCAATTATGTCAAGGCTCTGGATCTTCACTAGCTTTCGCGGAACTCTCAGTGACGCTGCATTCGCTTCTTAGAAGACCAGGTGCTGATCAAAGAAGCAGTCCAGCAACGAGCCCGACTGGATCGTCCGGCAGACCATCCAGGCATATCCCGCCAGCGTTGATATTCCACAAGCAACGGAGGTCCATTCACCCCGAATTGATGTCATCGCTGGCAATTATTGTTAATCTTGTCCTCAGGGATTCATGTCATCGTCTCAATGGCTTCACTGCAGATCCTTCACACTACCTGCCCGTAGCCGATGACGCACCAACCCAGACCACGCCTCAACGGTCTTGCTGAGCAGGCACGCTATTCCGCCTGCCTTCCGCGTTTCATTTGTCAAAAACATCCTCAGTGTCGGATCCGCGCCGGGCTCGGTGTCCCCCACATAGCATATCTGGCCTCCCCTATGAGCGAATGAGCGAAGAGGAGCCAGATTGAGCGCAGGTCTTAGCCCTATCATCCAAGGTAGCCCACGTCGTCTACACGGCTCTGGAAGACTGTGGCTGCGGCTAGCCAGCCGTCGTCCCGTTCATCGCCATCTTTCCGCCATTGTACGTGCCATGCCTGCCACATTCACCACCTTCGCCATACTAGCCTCTCCTTCAGATCATCGTCAACGATCCTCCTCTAAATGGACTGCGGCCTCGTCGCCATGGCAATTGAAACGACAACCACGTTCGTCCGCCTGGGTTCCTGAATACTGGGAATACCCGTCTCTCCATCAGCGTCTTGTAAGATTGTATTGAGTTTTGAGATACCAGTGTTCTATAATAATGTTGATTAGAATGTAGCTTTCGCGTAAATCTCTGTGACGTAGAGTGTAGACGTAGTTACTCTCGTAGATACAGGATAGTAATTCAATAGTCAACGAAGAACAAACGCGCTAGCATCTAAAAGCGTTATAGTTCTAACAGAAATCTTATGGTTTATATTTGAAAAATATATTTCGAATAACAGATAATTACAATTACTTTTCTTGCTTATAATATATAAAGCTATTACTATGATACAATTAGATAATCATATATGATTTTTAAATAATAATATTTCGATTAGCGTGCTTTCTATGAATAAGAAGTCGAGAATTTATATTTACTATAATTTTTTAAGAAACTTGATAGAATATAAATATCTTTACTCGGAGTTATGTAATCCTATTCATCTCGAAGTATATAAGATCTGAACTTGCCTCAAGTACTTACGTCTTGTTTCTCTATCACTTTTGGATTCTTGCACACAATGAATAGAGATTTAATCAAAAGAGTTTCGAGAAAGCCGCCTCGTGATCAATCACCAATTCATGTTTCAGACCAAGAGTTCAATAACAGCGACAGTGAACTTAGCATTAACTATTCAGATAGCGATAGTGAAACGAATACGGTAGAGTCAAATAACAACAACCGTGAGACTTCAAAGTTTGATAGCAAGCAATTGAAATCATCCAGGAAACCAATTGTCAAAAAGTCTACCAACGACAGTCTAGAAAGCATAAACAAATCTTATGAGGATTTGGTAGAGAATGCTAAGTCTTTGGATCCCGAGCAACGATTGCGCCTAGGTGCTGAACTTCTTGGATTATCATCATCATGTTCAAAGTGTGATCGAAAAAAAGACACACATAGTCTACGAGAAAAAAAAGAACGAAGAAGACAGAACATTGGTAGAGAAAGACTAAAGTGAATTTCGATAGACACTATGGCAGTTATTATTTAGTATTTGGATATAAAGGCTTGGAAGTCCTTGTAAGACTGTATACGGACGTGTAACAAGAGGTTGCTATCTTAGCGCACTCAAGACAATACT
>JAABUW010008122.1_pt1 | contig 12369 bp, 16 predicted proteins | sample 5560081 | NCBI WGS metagenome assembly JAABUW01 (sample SAMN10711882, study PRJNA513363) | rock metagenome | isolation source: Antarctica rocks | place: Antarctica: Victoria Land, Knobhead sud | reverse complement strand
CGATCGCGATCATAACTCGAAGGACCGCTCTATAGTTATGTGAGTCGAGCCAGACTGCGCCAACCAGTGCTGCCACCGCGTTCTTGAGCGTTGTCAGCTGGATGACTGGGTGTATCTAGCGTTCACTGATCATGATCCACTCGTGGAGGCGTAGACCTTCGGCTATCCGACCGCAAAACTTCTTACTGCGAATAGCTGAACAGGCATCTCTGCAGTTCGTCTACAGCAATTCTGTCAGCGCCATCAACTCATTCACACTAATACTGACTTCGTGAAAGACCTCGCTCTAGCCCATCCTTCAACATCACTGTTCCCATTAAGCTGTCACCAAGCTGGGCCATTCCGCGGTGACCTTCCCGATCATCGCTATTCGAGTCTCCTTCGATCAAAGTTTTTTCTAGCGACCGAAGATTTGTGAAACAGAATGACATCTTCGCCTGGAGATGATCCAGTACCCATGATGGCGCCATTGCTATGCATTAGCCGGTATGGTGTTGAAGGTGAGAATGAGGCAGCGGCGCTCACCATATACCGTGCGACAAAAAGGGTTCCCAGCTAGGTCCCTGCATAGAAAGGTGCAGGTTCCTGCAGCTAACCATGAAAGCTCTTTACGAGTTTCCGTTGCTCGTTTGTTCCACATTGGGCATGCTGCCCGCTGCGTGATACGTGCTTCTGCGCCGACGACGCTTTCGTTGTGAAGCCGATGTGTGCTGGCCATTCACAGAATAGAAGGGTCGTTGCTCCACCTTGATGAGTTGCATATATAAAGAGCTTCCACAATGACTCGAGCTGTTTCGATCTGCCGTCTTTTGATGCAATGCCGTCCTTTAAACACAGCGGAGCATATCCAATGGCGTTGTTTGTGAAAGTTGCAGGTCGCAGCTGCTTGAGTACTTGGAAAGTATCTATCAAATTATGGATGCTCTTCCGTCTCGCTGCGTTGTGCACGAATACGTGGGACATGAGCTTTCTTCGCTGTACCTTTAGTGAGCCTTTCCTCTATACCTGAGCTGCCGTGACCGCATCACCGCCTGCCAGGGGATTCACGATAAATTCTTCGATCCAAGGCCACCATACATTCACCGCCCACAACATCAGAATCTGCAGCCCAGCAATGACCTTGTACGTTCCCATCACACTCTCCGTGCTCCCAAACATGATACCCTTGTCGTAAAATGTACCAGATTGACCTTGTTCGTCCTTCAAGCACCAAAGAGTCCAATCATTGCCTTGGACGAGTAGGAGCGGGAGTGGTGGGATTGCTTGGGCTGGATTCCGGGCACGTTGCAATAGGAAGCGCAATTGTTTGATCTTCGCTTCTGCCCACGGGGAGATTTGGTTCCGCGCGTCGGGTCCCCCGTCACCGAGCAGCTTGGTTTCGATACTGAGCACCAAGGCATCGTGCTTGACGGGGGACCATAGTCGGTCTGATTCAGTTGCACGTTCTCCAGAGCTAATCGCCGCTGCACTTCTTCGTCCAGCTGGACAGAGAGGCAGAAGTCGACTTTGCGTGGTTGGATCTTTTCATTGTCTCGTTGGTCGGGCACAAGCGATTTCGGATGGATGGCTGCAGGCGTGATGTTGCACCACCGTAGCTGATGTCGATATCGGCAATGCTTGCGGGCCATTTCGAGCACAGGGAAGAGTACATGGCAGTTCCATGTCGCCTCCAAAGCGCCATTGTCTTGGTTGTAGGCCGCTTCTTCGACAAGCCTCTGCACGTCCGCAAGGCATGGTACAGTTTGACGCTCGGCATCCTTATGGAAAAGGTCACGGAAAAGCGGCAAGTCATCTTCGGGTTCTCCGTCTCCAACGACTGTCTCCATCTCAGGTGTGTGGGGTGTAGAGGGCAGGACTGCTATGTTTTGGGAGATGGGCTTGATGGGTCTGACCAAGCTCTTCACGTCTTCCGGCAGTGCGGATAGTGGAGATATTGTGGCATACTGTATTGGATATACTGCAAATCGGCGCGCAGCAATCTGCTTTTGCGGGCTTTCCGAGCGTTTCCTCCTCTTGCTGCTCCCAGACTGGCCGCTTGTGTCGCTGTTCGCACTGCTCCCGGCATCGTTGCTGTACCATTGTTGAGAGCCTGTTGTCGCTGGTGGGAGGGTGAAGGATGGCGCATGTGGGAGCAGTGGATATGCTGAAAGTATGGTCGCTCGAGGGGTTTGATCGGTATCGATCAAGTCTGCATTCTCGTCGTTGTCGGCAAGAGGTGTAGTTGCAGTCTTGTTGGCGCGAGTTCGTTTGGGGGCTCTGGTTGTGGGATTCGCATTGGTGTCCATTTCGGCGAGAGCGCGAGATCGTTTACGGCTGTCGTATTGAGCGGCACGAGAACGATCTTCATACGTGTTGTTGATCCAGCCTGCGATGTCGACGTACGACGGCATTGGCTTAATGCAATGGTGTATATGAGTATTGAAAATCAACGCTGCGGCTGCACTGTTTCCTGCAAACAAACCCCGGACTTTCGGCTGCGGCAGGTCTCCGGCCGGCAGAACGGCACGCCTTCCCTAGTGATCGTGGAGGAAGGCGTCCAAGCTCTCAGATTCGTGCGTCGTCACTTCCTGTATAACTCAATATTTGTCCCTCACAATGTGCGCTGTCGGTGCTTGCCAGGATCCAAATCTTCAAGACTGAGCATGCTCAGGCTCATCCCTGACCCAGCGATTTTCAATCGCCAGGCCTGGTCTTAGTCCCTACTCGCAGGCGCGGTCTAGATTCCCTTCCGGCGAGGGCTGTGCCATGGGGAATGGTAATTCTACCGAATCCCGTCTTCGTCGGGGCCGGTGACGTTCTCACGCAAAGTACCGACTTACGCAGGACCGTGCGCGAGGTACAGATAGCGGACAGGGCAAAGACAGCTGTGCCTAGATCTCTGGTTATTGAGCCTGTTGCGCTTTCTTTATACCCATACCTGGGCGATTGTCTTTGTGCCGTTCCCACCGACGAAGCTCCGTATATCACTGCCTTGTCACACGCTCAGCATGCGGCTCATCAACACATCCTCCGGCGAATTGAAGGAACGTATTGAGGAGCCTCTTCCCGACTACGGGACTCTGTCTCACCGCTGGGGACCTGACTCGGAGGAAGTCTCTTTCAAACAATTCAGCGAGGGTTCGAAGGTGAAGACAGCCGGCTACCCAAAATCCAACAGTTCTTGAAGCTGGCGACTGCTGATGGCTTGGCGTGGGCCTGGGTGGACACCTGCTGTATTGACAAGACTTCAAGCGCCGAGCTGCTGACACCGGGCGCAATGTGCAGGCTGTTCTGCTGCCCTGTTCCGCGGGTATCCAGCAAGAAATCTCCCAAATATCGTTTGATACGACACTCTCGCTGAATTTACTCTCGTTCATGGCCCGTCGAGATGCCGCTACCGAACGGGCATGTCAAGAAGGTTATTGCTATTGCCGCCCCCACGAGCGAGGAAGATAGGAGCGAGGAATATAGGTTCATGGGCTCGCTCATCTACGAATTAGGGTCTGGAATACCACTGGTGAAGATGCTGGATGGTGCTAAGACAACGAGCCACATGGATATTCTTCCATACATACGAGACGAAAGAATGCAGACAATTTTCTACACCCCGAAGCACGCCTGCGCCTTCGTGGACGATCCTGACGTTGCTGACGTGGTCGTGTACATTGTGCAAGCTGTAGCCACCAAGCCTGATGTCACGAAGGTAATTAATGCCTCGCAAACGAAGGCGGTGAACAAGGGGACAGCATTGGTGGTGGTCATTGACGATATGCAAAAGACGGACTGGAACTACGACTCCTTCCGTCGGCTCTCCACCATCATATACAACACGATCGAAGAAGCGTGCGGCAAAACATTGCCAGTCATTGTCGTCTCCGAAAGGTTTCCTTGGCTCTTTCAGCAGACGACTTCCTTCACTGTGATTCAAGCGATTGAACAGTCGATAACCTAACGACAAGGAGTCTGAGGAGGAGGTCCGATTGACCTTCTTGCGCACGGCCACACGCGCCACTCAGGCCACCGGCGTGACGACTTCATCGACCTCCGACATCCGCATGCCAAACCCGGAGGTCTTCACCAGCGACGGCGCGTCCTTCAAAGCATGAAAGCAGCGCAGCGACACGGACTGAACATCCCTACACTCTCCGAGCTCAAAACGCTTGCATGTCGGGAAATGCTTAGATACTTGTTCAATATGCGCTGTTCACCCACGGATCCAACAACCACATGCTGTATACGATCAACTCACTGACCTCCCGCGACACATATTGATGGATGATCTTGGATTTCTTACTGGCACTCCACTCTTTGCGGTACGGCGTCACCATATCCACCATTCCGCTCTCGATGGAAAAACCACGCTGACCGCGACCATCGAGCCCCGGCGGCCGAGTATATTAGGCCGTATAGGGGCCGGCAGATGCGGGTGAAGGTTCTCCTGCTGACGTTGACCGGACACGAAGCGTCGATAGTGGCTCAAGGCTTTGCAACAGGGAGAGCGGGCCGAGATGGCCCAAGAGGCCTGAGCCCGCTTGTCATGGACACAGTAGTGGACTATCTAAGCCTTAAGAGCAACTCCGGCCTTGCTTCCGTATTGGTTCGCGTTCCGGTCGTATAGTGCGGCCAGGTCGGGAAAGCGACGATATGGTAGAGGAGGCGCATTGAACGACCTCGGAAAGGGGTTCTGCTGGGGTGGCCCACGAATGGCTTGGTCGGAGTAGCCACTATCAGATGGAAAACCCTGGCTTTGAAACGAATCAGGTTGTGGGTAGCGGTAAGAAGCTTCCGCCCCGCCGTAGTAATGGACATGCCGGCTGCTTCCGGATCTACGCTGTGGTGATGAGGACGAAGCAGCATAGCCATTATTGCGCTGCCGGTTTTGGGCCAGTCCAGCAAGTTGGTTGACTCCGTATATGGCGATGCCGGACATCACAGCTGCCTTGAGACACGTGGCGGTGTTTGGCGAAGGGAAGGAACTGGAATTAGATGGGGTGGAGGACTGTAGAGTTGATGGAGTATGAGGCAGAACATGTCTGTGTGGTTGGGTGATGCAGAGATCTCCAATGGAACCAGCTGGTACTTATGCTACATTGCGGCCATTCGTCTCAGTGAGAACGGGCAGTTGCTGTTCGGTACAGCCGAATTCACGCGGCGCAGCATACCTGGAAGCAATGCACTGCGCGGCGCATGCTGTACCATGAAGGCTCGCTGCACCGTAATTACTCGCGGTCTGCGAAAACCGAAGGCAACGCGCCGTATCCATCTGGAAGGTGTTATGCGCGGCCTACCGCGATGCTGCGACATGCTGCAGCGTGCGTGGCTAATCACGGGAAAGTCAACTCAATGTGGAGGCGACGTCTCGCTTATCGCGCGAACTTCTGGCCATACAGCCTGGAACTTCTGACCATTCCAGCACCCGTCGTTCGAAAATTCAGGAATGTCTTATATCGATTCAATGAGTTCCATTAGGAAGACGAATGGACGGCACTGTTGCTCCTAACCATACAGGACTCCTCTGTGATATCCTTGCGCACGTGACTAAAGGTCAGGTGACCTCTTAGCTGGGGAACTTCTCATTAGCTAGTCTAGTCTCGCCCTTTAAGCCCCATTACCTCATCACGCATCTCACATCTTGAAGGTCTTTACCAGGATAAAGCCTGCTAGCGACATGAAGACACCTAGCGACACAGAGGATACTTACACCTCAAAGGAGATGTAGGTTTTGGGCGGAGCAGCTACCGCCGAAAGACTAGATAATGTAGTCGAGCCCGTAGTAGAGAGCGCCGCACCTGATGTAGGCGACAACTTAGCTTCGGCGATCCCTTAGACTGTCGCTTAGAGGCTCTTCTTATTACACCTTCTGTCCGCATAGAACTCTAGGTCCTTCGAGTTCGGCTCGGTACTCTTCCTCGCGATAATATACCTAAATACACTTTTCTACCTCTCGATATATAGAATGGTACGCTCCGCTTCTACGATTCTATTTGCTACCTCAATTACTATTCGCGCCGACATAGCTATCTTCAGCCTACTAATCCTCTTGTCTTATATTGAAAAGATAGCGTCTATTACACTTGTATCCGTAGAACGCGACTAGGTAAGTCTTACTAATACTTCTAGAGGGCATAGTTAAAGCCGCTCTGTGTAGGCTGTTGTTATAGCTAACGGAAACGAGTAGAGTCTACAAAGTAAGTGTATAGTAGACTAACCCCCGTTCTGTAATTGTTAAAGCTTGCTAAACCAACCTTATTCCTTAGAGCTTAATACCCGTATACGTCGGATCGACCTTCTCTATAAACTTATAGGCTCTCTGTTTATAGTATTAATCGATAGTGTATCTACTACTATCGCTATATAGGTTACGTTAGGATTAAACGCCGTCTCGCTTCCTATCGAGTACTTTACTATCGCCTAAGTTAATTAAGCGGTACGGAAGCCTATTACGACTAGTAGCTAATAGAGCAATGCTAGGTTCACTATATAGCACCGAAATTAGGAATTCCAAAACCTATACTAGCTATACTTAGGTCTACTCGTACCGTATAAGGAAGGTAGCGCCTCTTTCTAATTATACTTTCCGACATCCTACGTATCTCCCGTCTTTTACGCTTACTCTACTATATCTTATAGTCCTCTCTTTTAGCGGGTAGATAGTAACCTATCTATTATCGGCTAGGTTCAATTCTTTCTACATCGCTCTCGTTAGATTACCTTCTATAGTAATAGAACTCTCGGTAATGTAGATCGCGCCTAGAGTTATGTCGCGAATTAGTCCGAATAGAGTAGCGATATACTATTAAGTTAGTAGATGTTGTAGCTCGCCGCTATAGTTAGCTTCTTCTAGAGCGAGCTAAAAGCTATCGTAGCCGCTTCTAGTCTCTCGGCTAGTACAATGTTAAGCCGGGTTAGTCTATAGGGATACGACTTATACGGTTAGGTTATTATTTAGACGGTAAGTCCTACTCCGCGCGTAATAGGCTACTATTAACATCTAACTAGTTTATAGGAGGTATAAGAGGACATTCGAGGCTCGTTCTCATCTATAGAAGCTACGTTTTAGAATGCTTTCGAGCTTCTATCGTACGCCCTTACTATCGCTCTTCCTCGGCTAGACTAGTTTAAGTATCTAACTCTAGTAAGCGCTACGGTAGTGTTTTCTACTAGAGGCCTTTATATATATCCCTTACGTAAGAGGCGTAGATATCTTATGTATGTTCTATACACGAAGACATAGCGCATAGTTGAAGAGCTTTATGGATGATTTAACAGGCGGCATTAATTATACGCTGATCACAAATTGGTCTAAGATTCTTTCGCCATTCTAGGCGTACCTCATAAACCTTACGTGTTATACTCGTGTCTATATTCTACTCTAGTCGAAAACGAGCAGCTAAGCGTCTCTAAGCCTAATATTTGTCTCCTCTACACCTCCTTACACGAGAGCGCTAGGTTTTAGCGAGTCCGTAGCATACTAGCTACGGGGAAGTGGGCGGTCCGCCGAGCGGCTCAGTCTCTTGTCTCCTCGCGCTTCGACATTGTGCCACTACTTGCTCCTAACGTCAAAAGCCCAGATGTCATAGAGCATCTTACCGGCGCCCTCATGCCCGAGAACAAAGTGAGTAGGAGAGACCGGCCTCGAATCTGGATAGGAAGCAGCGCGGAGACACTTCTTGGCCCGGGACCGGACTGACAGTCTACCTATCAGTATCTCTTCCTCTAACGTCTCGCGCTCCTCGTGCTGCTGTTTTCTGTGCGTCCTCCTTGACCCGCGCGAGTTCGGCCTCGTCCCTGCAGGTAATTCGGATGCGTGTTGCATTTCGAGATTCCAAAGGGCAAATGGCGAGCTCAATTCCCATGTGTAAGGAGATGGATTTGTTCTGTACGCCTTGTACTTTATCAAATGCCTCACATAAACAGCTCCGCCAGCTCTTGTTTGTGCTATCGACCATCATTGAATCGTTGCTTTCGTTGCGAAGCGACAAAGTCTCACAGAGACTTGAATATAGCGCAGACGGCCCGCTGGTAAGCATGCAACGGCATTCTCCACCGTGGCTACCTAGTTCGCTATCCTCCATGGTCGCCTGGACCCCCGGACGCCATCTCGCCGTCTCTGAGAACAACACTATGAGAAGCCGGCATGACCACAAGGAGAGTTCTGCAGGAAGTCGGTGAATTGCGGCGCCTGCGAGATATCGGACACCATGTTGTGTGTAAAGCTTGGGTGCCGCGATTGTGGGTTCTCCGTTGTCGAGACTCGTCGAGCTGCTGACATGTCGGATGAAGGCGTCACCATGGAACTCATGCTTATGGAGCTCATGCTATCCTGAGAAGGCGACATTGACTGAGGTATCATACCACCAACTCCCGTGGCCATTTGCTGCGCCAGCGCCATGTTTAACCTGTGGACGGCGTCACATTGACATACACCAGGCTCATGAAGCAACAACGCGTTGAGGAGGAACGCTTTCTGGTCTCTCAGCTCCCGAACCTCACGACGCAGATAGTTGTGTGCTCTGGCGCCCTCTCGATGGATGTCCTGCATCTTTTCAGAGACGGCCTTCTTCTTCGCGCGGCACTTCGCTGCGGCTATACGATTCTTCGCCCGCTGGACGCTCATGGTCTTCTGGTCATCATCCTCATCCCCTTCCAGCTTGGCATCATCTAATGGGCTGCCCTTTCGCTTCTTGGAATTGGAGTGCCGCTTATTCGCCGCATTTCTAGCTCTGTGCGCACGGACGAGCTTCGCAATGTCTTCTTGCGATTGCGTAGACTCATCAGCGACTGTAGCTGCATCGGCCTTGACCACTGGTGTGAGATAATCATCCGGAGGTGTCATTTGACCGAACTGCTGAATGGCCTTACCACTACGTCTGATGAGGTCGCTCTGCAGTGAACCATTTTCTCGAGGATTGGACCAATTTTCACGCATACTTGGATGCCCACCAGTACCATTTCCAAAGTGGGAGATATTCGCGAGATCAATATTCGAGGGATCGAAATTCGACATATTCGGATCCATTGGAAATGACGTGCCTTGGCCGCCCAATCCACCATTTGGCAGGTTCTCATCGCTGCGACGACGAATTAGTGGAGCGAGGGGTGTGGGAGATTAGCGCGTCATGAGCTTACAAGATTTCATCGACCAGAGAGAAATCCATCCCGTTATTTCCACCAGGATTTTTGAAGGATGCGGGATCGTATTCAAGCTCGTTCATGAATGAGCTGAAACTAGTTGGCAGGTGTGGGGGCTTGAAAGTCTGGTGATGAGCCGACGCGCCCAAATCACCGGCCGATTGCTTCATCGACTTTGTACGAGGCATGACGAATACTGGTCTAAGTATTCAGCAATGCGCGATAGACTTGGACGGTTATGACGTACCAAGAAGTGGTCAGTCTCCGCCAGCAGAGCGATATGTCCTTCACCTGGGAGGGGACTGGTGAAAACTTGGCAACGGATGGGATGAAGCTTTCAGTTCGTGGCCCGCCGTCGCATTCGAGATCTAAAAGCCTTTGCCTGCGGCGGAGAAGACAGGAGGAGTTATTCGTGCTCCCGACCGAAGGTGGATGCGCTGCGAAATGCTGCTCTCAAACTGCGTTTCGTGCTTAGAGCTTGAAGGTGTGCGAATTCTTTGCACCCAAGACCAAATAGCCGCCGGCAGTGACGTCCGCGGTCAAATCTTGTAAGGATGGTGATGGCTGGAAATACGGCTTCCTCAATGCTGCCTTGATGCTGCCTTAATGCTGCCTTGGTACTTCAATGGTCAGTGGTATGATTGTGTGTTGGTGTTTCACCACAATCATGCTGTACTCTGCCAGGCCCTGTCATTCGAGGTGAGGACGGAGCTTCTTCCGACGATTACTCCGAATGAGGCAGGTAAAGTAGAGATTTGCGCCGCTTACACCCCGAACCAATCGAAACAACAATCAACAACTCCATCGACGACGTCGTTCGCTGGACAGTCTTCTGTTGCACAGACAATCCATGTCCCGTCATTGTACGGCTCGTTTGAACTGCGAGCCAGGTTTATATGGTAGGAAGATGCAAGCAAGGCCGAGCATGCGTCGTTCATGAAGTGGCTTACACTGTCGGAAACAGCTCCGATCCCGCCTCTATCCAAAGCGCCGACGATGATGCAACCTGAGATTCGCCACAACCACGCCGTTGACGATTTCCTCGAGGATGTCGCTATACCGGAGAGAGACCCGGATGAAGAACCTTCAAGGGAGACAAGCAGGGTCCAATGACTGTCGTTTGACTGGGCAGAAGTGTGGTGTTCTAAGATCCCCTCAGAGTTTCAAGTTCTCAAGTCCTCCTCTACTAATCACAGCCCCAAGAACCAAGGAGCTAGATGCATTGGAAATCACGGCAAATCCGAGCATTAGCGAACCAGAAGGGTCTCGACGCGGCGCGGGCTATGTACAAGGCTTTGCCTGTGGCCTGCTACTACTAACAATTGACGAATACTTCTGGGTTTCTCACAGAAACAATCGACATCGCTGCTTGTTATCGAATTGTACACCTCTCAAGCACAATACGAACGATGAGCACCTTGTTGCCCACCCCGCTAGGAGGAACAGAATCTTCCTCGTCCTCTGGTGCCCCATGTCAAAATCCGCAGTATCCATACTCTGGAAGTAGATCAAAGCGAACCCTTATAGAAAGTGCCTGTCAAGCTTGTCGGAAGAGAACGTCCAAGGTGAGTAAGCGCTATGACAAACCCATCCGAATGCAAGATGCTTACAAGACTCCAAGAGTTGGACGGGCAGCGGTAAGCGAAGCAACGTAGGGGTCGAACGGAAGTGGCCTTCATTGATCCATTACAGGCCATCTTGCACCCGTTGTCAAGTGCTCAAGACACCTTGCGAGTATAAGGCGCAGGAAGGCGAGAGCCGGTGGGCAGCACTCAGACGGAGAAAGAAGGATGTGGAGGTCGATCGGGATGACCTGATGGAGCTTATCACCTACATGCAAGCTGCCCCAGAGGATGATGTATTGCGAATCTTCCATCGGATCCGTGCCAATGACTTCACAGACCTGCTACGGCTTATTCGGCACACGAGGGAGGATGGCCACTCGATCCAGCGGAATCTCGTGTCCCCACAAGGGATGAATGTACAACAACGTCTCACATCCATCCACGCACTGCTCGAATCCTTTGGGCAATTGCCTACTCAGGAACCGGTGCAGTCTGGACAAGCGGGCGTCTGGCAACGAGCGATGTCAATTTCCTCGAGTGCCAGCGGTGCGAGCGCCGAATCGCACCCATCGAATCCGACAATGGGTTCCACATCTGGCCAAGCTTCGTCCTCGTCGCAAGGAGCTTTCCGTCCGTCGGAGGGCTGAGAAGCGCTCGAGGTATGTTGTGGCGCACCCGGGAAAGCAAACGACGGCGGATTGTAGTTCACAATGAGGAAGTTGAAGTTGTTAGACGTAACAAGAGAACGCGGTTGGAGGAGGAGCAAGCCGAAGATGAGATGGTGTACGAACGACAGTTCCAAGAGGAGCTGCGTGAATATCGACGAATGGAGGAGCAATGACGACGGGAGAAGATTAAGGGAGAGGACGGCGCGGAACAGTTACAGAAACAGTTCGATCGGTGGAGCGGTCGTTGCATTATTTGTCATGTACGAGGGCGAGTGACATATAAGCACGGAGATTGGCGAGAGTGCCCACACAGCGACGTAGATCGAAGGGAGACGCAAAGGACGTGGGATTAGTTAGGAGGAATCCGATTCAAAGCGTATTCGCAGTGTCGGGAATGCTACCCAAAAAGTCCCAGTAGGATGGGCCCTACCCAAAAGGTCCCAGTAGGATGGGCCCTCACCCCAGCCAGAACTTAAATATCCCCCATACAAATTTCACTCCAAGCTCATCGCTGGGGTGGGGGCTCACCCCAGCGACCAAGAAATTATCGGAGATCCCCCAAACTTCGCCAAGTTACAGAACTCGGTAATGCGAACTGTTTTTATATGAAACTAACGTCAAGAAACCCATTCAGAAGAGTGTTATCGTCGAGGAAGCGTCAGGAAAACGAGTATTTGAAGGATTGCGATCGGAACGAGTTATTGGATTCCATCGCCGAGCCGGAGCCCGTTGACAGCGACGACATGAGCGAGTAGGCCGTCGCAAAGAGAGAAGACGTCGCCGTATGGAAGGCCGTCGGTGAAGTGGCAACCATAAGCCAGGCCACGGTGCGGCAGAGCGGCGTTTTGTTGCGGTTGGAAGCGGTCCGGAGCGATCCCGATCAGAAGCAGTACGTCCCATTGTCGACGTACCGAGACACATCCAGCATCGAGCGACGTTGCAAGGCGTGGCAGCAGATGGTGTTGTTTTTCGTCCGTACGCAGCGGGAGCACACGTGGAAAAGTCCGGCGTATCGATTCAGCCAA
>JAABUW010008119.1_pt1 | contig 12373 bp, 9 predicted proteins | sample 5560081 | NCBI WGS metagenome assembly JAABUW01 (sample SAMN10711882, study PRJNA513363) | rock metagenome | isolation source: Antarctica rocks | place: Antarctica: Victoria Land, Knobhead sud | reverse complement strand
AACAATCTTCGGTAAGGGTAAAGTAGTCCCGGGTGAGGACATCAGAGCCAAGGTTCCATGCAGAGGTACGTTTTGTCACCGTGTAGACTCCTTGAGATGCAATGAGCTCGCAGATACCCTTCATGCGTGAAGAGAATGGTTTCGGAGCATCATGTGTCACATAATTGACCAAAAAATATTTCTCCCCTGCCATAGAGAAAGTGGCAATAGTGGCTCCGGCTTAGACGATGTACTCAGGAGATTCTTCTTGGACATGGAAAGAAACTAATTTAAAAGAGAGCAATCAGCCACAACATCAGCAGGTCATCTTAGAGAATCCCAACGGGTGCCGTGATGTGTGATCGATACCGCACAAAGAAATACGGCTTCATTTGGACCTAATCCTGTGCTTCGATCTTGTCTTGCCAAGACCTCGCATTTTAGACAACGACGAGGTATAACAGGGAGCTTATATAGAAGAAATTATAAGGAAACACTACCCCTATATCTTTATTATAGGATATTAGTCCATGGACTCGACTTTAATAAGGTTATTTAAGGATATGCGAAGGGGTCTCTCGTTCGGGGTTCTCTTGTTAGCCACACGGGGTCTCTCCTGAGCCGTACCCCACAATCCCCGACCAACCCCTCCAAAACCAACACCAAAAATCTCAAACAGGCGCTAAATTCGTGCCTAAGAGTCCAGGGAAATCCACGTAACTGGGGTGCGGTTCCCGGGATAGAGTCCCCTCAGCTCGTCGAAAGATCGGTGCTCCGCCCCGTACTCACTATCCAACGCTCTATACGACAATCAGACCCTTCCCCTCCCCCCACCTCCCCCCAGTCAGGATTCCATACTCAGCACTAAATAACCGCATCATTCACATCTCACCATCCTGCCAAGGAAAGGGGGATTCGATTAGCACAATTCACTCAGGTATGATTGTGGATCTGTATAGAATACTAAGTTTTTCGCTTTGGGGGATTCTAAAGGATGCATGGGGGAGTGGTAAGTCATGTATGGATAGCGAGGGGCTGAGTCGTGGGGGGAATGGGAGGTGTGTTGGTGCTGAGTTGAGAACGCGTGAGTCTATCAATATCATATCCGGCTTGGTTGTTCTTCGAGCAGAATCCTCCCGTGGGCCGTTGTGGGAAGCCCGAGGATGGTAGGTTAGTATAGGGAACAAACAAGAGAAAAGCAGCAACAACGATAGACTCATAAGGTTGGATTATTTGTCCAGGAAAGCTGAACGCTACGGTTCACCAGGCTGCCAAATCCGAGTTGGACATTCTGTATGTTTTCTTAGAACTGATTTCATTCCACTGTAATATGCCACCCATGAAAACACTAAACAATTTAGATAGGCATTCATACCTCCCTGGTATCCCATTTTCACACTCCTGGCACTGCCATCGGACAAGGAGAAGAAAGAGCACGTCTGGTATGCCTTTCCGCAGACTGGTATCACATTACAGTAACCGTGCTAATGATAATCGCGTTGCGCCATGTAACATTCATCGCCAGCACCAGCAGGCCGTAGGGGAATTATCCGAGAAGAGGCTGCTGCGAACAAGGACCTCTGTCGGCCGAGGAATGTCGAAGCGCGGGCGATGTCCAATTCTGACCGCTTTTGAGAAAGAGGATGTGAGGGGGCTAATGGGTCTTGTCGGGTAGAGATCGACCTTCGAAGGGAAGGCTTCTCTCTCATCAGAAGAACAAACCTCCACGAAATTCAGCTTCTCGTCCACGTCTAGGTTGGGCGGGCCTATAACAGACCACAATCACGAAGGTTTTCTTGGATGATAATGTCTGTATGCTTCAATTAGCACAGTCATATAAAGCATGCGGGAGAGTACGTACCGTTGACAGCTGCCATGACAAAGCGGATCTGTGTGGTGTCCGTGGCGCACGTGAAGTGGGTGTAGATTTGCTTCGTCTCATGTTGGTTGAGGGATACGAACCGGTTCAGGATGTAATCGCAGGCAGCGGCGTAGTCGGGTCCACCTTCAGCACTATTAGACTTTTGATGTTCCCTACCGTTGTCTCCAAGTTGGTTGAGCTTGCCTTCATAGTCCGGGAAGTAGTTCTTCATTGGTGACACGGGAAGTTTCTCCTTGAATCGATCGATCTTGTTGAGGAAGAGAATGATCGATGTCTTGACAAACCAGCGGGAATTGCAAATGGAGTCAAAAAGCGTAAGAGCCTCCTGCATTCTGTTGACGGTCTCGTCTTCAAAGAGCAGTTGGTCGTATTCGGATATAGCAACAAGGAAGAGGATGGTTGTCACATTCTCGAAGCAATGTATCCATTTCTTCCGCTCAGACCGCTGACCTCCAACATCAAACATGCGATATGTGAGCTCGCCAATGATGAAGGTGGTCTCGGTGATGCCAGTGGTCTTGACTCGGGATCGTAGAACGTCCTGGTCATTGGGCAGGTAGTCCGGCTGTGCAATACGACCAATCGAGTCGAAGTAACTGTGGTAGAAAGTAAGCGATTGAAAGTTCTGACCCCTGGCCGATCGAATTTGCTTTATCCCGATCCAGTGGTTGGAGCTGGTGGGTCCAGCGTAAGAAGGCTGTGAGGATATGGATACTTACTATCGAGCTGAATCGTTCAGTTGGTACTCCCTCGATCGCTTAAAGCACTCTTGCACTCCATCATCCTTCCACAAGGCATCGATTGCGCCGCCAACTTCCGGTGGTAGACTCTCGCCTTCTATCTGCGCAGGCTGCATGAAGATAGTTTGAACATGGTACTCTGTCCGTTGATCGTTTAGAGGGAGCTCAAGGGACTCCATGGCTTCCAGAATCACGCGCATTGACTGGACGGTGTTGCTGTATATGATCTCTTTGAAGGACTCCCGCTCATCACGCGAGTAGCTCCCTTCATGTATAAGCTTCATTTGCTTGAGAATTGTTGACTTCCCCGACTCTCCAGCACCTATTTCATTGTCAGCCTTGCCAGTTATCGATTGTCGCAAGAGACTTTACCGAGCAGCAGCATTTTGATCTCATTGCGTTGCGATAGCTTATCGCGTTTCAGTTGGTTCTCGATTTGCTCATTCCTCTCCTTTCCCTCCTTCTCTTCCGTGCTCATCCCACAACCCATCTTGGCAGATGTATAAAGGTATTATATAAGAGCTTTCTGGGCGCTCAGCTAGGTTCAAGTGATGACGTGGGAATCTGCGCTATGCAGTCGAGAGGACCGATTATCTGCGCGTAGTCTAGTGAGTGTCAGTTTAGTGGACGCAAGGAGTGACTGATAGGACTGGGTCGAGTTTATTCGTGAACTGGGGAGAGTCTCGAATCGGACGTGCAGGGAGCCCGTAGATGGGCATGCGTCGAAATGAAGGACAAGGTAGATCACAACGCCAATGACGAGGAGGTATAGAGATTGGAGCTGTGCAACTGAAGTGATGAAAGCGACAAGTCAATGGGCCGAGCGAGCCTGATGAGGTTCGCGGCTGCCATGGATGGCTGTGCGACCTGCGGAAAGCGACACGATAAGGAGGAACAGCTTACTGACGCGGGTGTCGATGCCGACTAGTACCCACAGCGCATTGACAGCTCTCGATGGGCGGAATAGGTATAGAGATTGGACGCGGTGCTGGTCGAAGAGACAGGAAGAATGGAGGCCGAAGATTCACTTTCCTCCACTAGCGGCGGGCTGACCTCTTTTGACGCCAGTACCAGCCTTTGTTGCTTCTTCAGCTCCACCAGCACAAAGACAACGTTGCTGATGGACAACGCGCGTGTCAATATCGTCGCTGTCAGGTCGCTGTCGTTTACGAAGAGGCGAAAGGAAGGATGAGAGGTCTGTGGGCGGGAGTGCGATGGAGAGGGGACGAACCCGAATAGGAGAAATGGACAGAGATCGGCGAAACTTAAGGTGCAAAAGAGGCTAGAGCTAAGAGAGCCAACTTTGTCGGGGCGGGACTTCTCGACTGGCCCCTGAATATCAAATCAATGTATGGAGCTTACCACTGCCGAGACAGTCTCATCAAGCATCTCTGTTTGGTATAGATTGATGACGATGGAGATTGATGCAGCCAGTGAAGGAGACGCAGCTTCGTCCTCTACTGTTCTACCCTAGTCCTGACAGCTTTCTTCGGGAAGGCTTGAATTTGCGCAATCTTGCTTACGGCCCAGCTCTTGCCTCGGTCACCTATCATCATATCATGCTTTCTTTCCTCTTTTCTCACGCCGTCATCACGCATCCCTTGCTTCATAATCCTAGGCCTACACGACTCAACCTTCAGATACACTGGTTATCACGAAAGCACTGGCTACAAGTAACCTCCGTGGATGGATCGCCCCCACGTCCCCATGACACCATTGAAACCCCGGTGTTTTACTTTGGTCTTCCTGGGGAAGCGGTCAGGCATCGCCCGGGCCCGCCGTCAATCCTTCGCTAGTGTTTCGAGTATCAGCAACCCAGGGCTTTCTTCTTCAAACGAGGCCAATGATTGTGTGATTACTATGCAGAGTCACAGGCATCGATCTCGTCTCGACGTACGCTTGAAAGTATATGATTCAACGTCGTCGCTCCAGGGTCATTGGTAAGGCTTCGCCCGTGAGTCAGCACCAGTCACCCAGACGCATGGCAGCTACTGGCAGCTAGCTGTATGGCAGCATTGCCTGGGTCCCAGAATGCAATGTTTACAGCTCATACCAATGCCGATACCTGTTTGAGTATGACCATTCGAGCACAAGTCTGGTAAAGAGGTTGCACTCGAGGAATGGAGCTGCTTCGATCACTAATCGATCCTCTTGAGCGCTTGAAGGGTGCCGGAAATACTCTTATATATGCTCATGGTGTATTAGCATCCCCAATCTGGGTACTGTACATGCACTGCCACGGGTCGATTCCTAGGTATCTGATATGCAAAAGTTGGCTAGCGATCATCTCACGGCATTGGAAACCCTCGCCACGATTTCAAGTCGGATCATCGGCTCTGTCGTGAGATTTACTGATTCTGAGGACATTCCAACAGCAATACATCACTGCAGAAAGCGGTGGGTGCTCTCTACTGTGATCGAATTGATTCCCGTACTCGGGCCATTGATTTCGTTTCAGCGCTCCATCCGTGGGTTGCTGTCATCGGACATGGTAGTTTGTCACCATGTAACTGCTGGTAGATGTCGATATGGCCTCATCTGAGATGGAAAAACGCAAAATATCGGATCAGCCATATCATAGAACGGAGATCGATCACGTTGCTGAATTTGACGAGAACAAAAAGGCCAGAGAGACGAAAGAAACTTCAAGGCAGGAAAAGGGGAGCATTGGCGCTTTCAATTCCATGAAGCATACTATATACTGATGAGCATTCAAAGGGCTGGAAGACGTCTTCTGGATCCGGCAATCTGAATGACCACTTCACGTAGAGATTGCGGACCTGTCCGACATATGACGGACAGACCGCGTAGGCTAAAGTATTGGATATCATATCGCAAGCCTTTTCCCTCATTACTAGACAATAGCACACATACTATACATCTCGCACCCACTGGCAAGTTTGTAGATACTAGAGCGAGCGGCGCAAGAAGCCAAAGCTTTATATGGGTGCCAAGATCTCCTGGAACCATTTTCCATAACGAAGTCGCTTTCGGCGAAGTGGCATCCGGAATGAAAATGGCTGGCAAGGTGAACATCCTGGTCGACGGAAAACTTCTCTTTAAGACGAGGAGTGATCTTCAGTGCTGCATTATTCCCATCGCTGCTTCTGCTAGACGTGGGTATCCTAACTGGAGCTTCTCCGACCCCAAGAGCGCGCCCGCGTAGCCAGCCTCGATGGTCTAGCCGGCGACTAAAAGCGGACTGATGACCCTTTGACACGAGTCATAGTCTCGGATGGGACAGCTTTAAGTGTGAGTTTCCGCAATACCCAAAATACACACAAGGGTATAAACGGAGTTACTTCCTAAGGGCTTGTCGTAGGCTGCGCAGGGTAGTACCAGAGCAGGAGGGATTGGTGTAGCATCTCTCTGTCATGAACATGAGATTTTATATATTTCCATCCAGTGTTGTGGCAGTTTCGTAACTTGCTGCGATTCGTAGGAATGGAAAACTTCGTGGGTCAAGCCAGGTTATATTCTAGGTATTCAATGAACGAGCTTCGGATGCTGTTCTTTGGAAAATTATGCTGACGGTTGAGTGATATGAATTGACGTCGTATCCTCTGCAATTGTGGCAACGACACTGGATTTGCTGGTAGTTCGAGGGTGTTCTCGGCTATCATGAGCTGTCCGCCTCCCTCACCAGGGTGATCCTTTTGCCAGTCTAGAATGATGTTGAGCACCTCTTGTGTCGTCTTATCGAGCTCATATAGGTAGTCCGACTCGGCAGCAGGTTTCTGCAATTATCGTCAGTCCTTATTCGTATCCAATACAGAGGCAATTTACCAGTATAGTGGCCGTGTTGGGTTTAACGGTCTTTGCTTTCCCGTCAGATCCAACCATGGCTTCCCAGATATTTTCACATGGAGGTTTTTCGTCATCGAAGGGTACAGTGAAGAGCGGGCTATCCCATCTCGTCATGCCGTTCGGCTCTTCATATCTGTAGATCAGATTGTCAAAGATATCCTCGGCGTACCCACCCTCCTTGTCGACATCTGCCAGCAGCTTCTCGTTGATTTTCCGACACGTATCGATCGGCGTTCCAACGTGGACCTCTAGGCTCGTCAGCCTATGTCCCTCACTGCCGCAGATCTCCTGCAAATCTCACCACGCAGCAAGGTGTCTGTGCAGCTTTCGCCTCGCAATATAGCTGATAGCGAAAGCCCTTGATATAGTTCAATCCATCCGCAACCACAATGCTGTCTCTCCCCAAGGCACGCTTGATGGCGGAATAGTGGGTGGCCCGAGCGTCCTTTTCGGTCCGCGCCTCTCGGTATACGTCCCGTTGCAGACCAAGCGACTGATCATTGATGTGTGAGACTGTCAGGCGACTTATGCGAGCATCCGCGGAGGTTTCGATCTTCGATTTGAAGTATTCGACTAGCTGGTTGGAGCGGTAGGTCTTCCCTGAGGAAGGGTAGCCTGAAACTAGGATCAGCTGCGTCGATTTATTAGCCTGTGCATGCTTTCGAAAATCGAGAACCGCATACAGGCATTACGATGTCTAAAGTAATTATAGACCCAGTCGTCTGTCAGTGCTTGTAGTCGAACACCGAATTCTCTAGAGTGTGCCTGCTGATCATACGAGAAAGGCGTTGAAGGCTTCAAATTCACATGCCATTGTACGTCATGCCAAGCCATGTCAAGGGACCTTGGCGTGCCTAACCCCACCAACCCCTCGCCAACAGTACAAAAGTAAATAGAGCCTCCACTTGTTCATCTCTTCTTTTTTCCAGGCTTCCATTCCGTGCAGCACCATACAATTTAATCTACTACCATCTGATCCATCTACTAGACCTTCAAAAAACCAACATGACTGACAACCAGTCTTCCTCCCTCAAGTCGTACGTCGACTCTGCCACTGGTGCTATCCAGTCTGGTATAGGCAGCCTAACGGGGAACACCGAGCACCAGGTAGGCCTACTTTGACTACTATTACCATCATTACTACTCTGTCTTTTCACACCAAGAGCGTGTTCTCTCTGGTGCACACGGGGAATCTTTTCGACACAGTCTAGCTACTCGTTTTCCCACTATACAATCTACGATGTTATATCCATTCGCTCTGCACATATGCTAACATTACACAGGCCAAAGGTGACCTCAAACAGGACAAGGGCACCGCTGAGAAGGATGCTTCAAACACCATCGGCAAAATCGGCCCCTACGCCGTGTCGTCCTCCGGTGGCATATCCTCTGATGACCCACGTCGTACCGAAGGTTCCTACAACCAGACAATGGGGTCGGCCAAGGAGACTATAGGCGGCCTTTTGGGTGTTGAAGGCATGAAGAAGGAAGGCCAGCAGCAGAACGCCGAAGGCAAGGGTATGGAGGCTGAGGGACAGCTAGCTGACTTTGGCGGAGGCATGAAGGATCGTGCACAGGGTGCTCTTGGAGGCATTGGGGCTGGTATCACGGGCGACAGGGAGAAGCAGCAGAAATATCAGATGCAGCATGACGATGGCAAGACGCAGCTGAGGTCTGCACAGCATGACATCCAGAAGCAGGCGGATGCCTAGACGGTTCCACCAGACAGAGGCATCAGAGGGAGGGTGATTGCAAAGAGGGATTGCGGGATTGCGGGATTGCGGGATTGAATGCGGAGGGAGCGATTGATACCTGGATACGATTGCATAGGTAGGAGTAGCCGTCTAGACTAGCTGCGTCTAGACTATATAGCGCTTTGCACTCAGCTCACATGTCCCACTATTGCTATAGAAGAAGGGATAGTAGACTTGACACTGCCTCTCGAAGATAGTAGCTAGTGCTCACCGCTTGGTACAAAGCTCATCATAGGCTGTAGATGCTGGATGGCCTACCACACACACTACATGACAGCGTATTGTCGCTAGGAGGTATCCATACGTCGTTCACCCAAGGCAGTTTGTATCATCATGTCCATTGCCAATCGCTTCATTTGATGCTACTTGCTTGTATCAACATAGGGCACTGAAAGCTCGGGCTACGTCAGTCGAGCCATCGAGGTAAGCACTCAATTGGTTGGTCCTAGTGAACAACGATTATTGTAGCAATGATAGCCGAGTGAGATCTGTCGAGGTGAGGCTGGTAAAGTAAGCGATGCATGAACAGCTGGGGCTCGCGCTAAACGGCGTTAATCCCCGATGTTCATGCCACTATGACATCGATATGCTTCAATCAAAGGCGCAGTATGAGGAGAGTGGAGCACCGCGACCACTCCACAGCCCGGTATTCCAGCTGTTCAAGGTCTGATTCGAGCATGGGAAGCGCAACCGAAAGAGGAAACGCCAATGAAGACGGTCAACGATATGTCATCGTTTCACAGATGGTGAAGAATTAAAAGAGCTTCAGCCACACCAGCTCTCGATTTCATGCATTGTCACTGGTAGGGCTACTGCGACATGGCTAGAAGGGGAAGGAACAGTGGAAAGACCAGTGGCTGGTGGCTTTAGTCCCCACTCTCATTAGTCAATGGCACGGAGCTTCCAGGCACCCTGCATTGAGCCTCCCGCCCCCAAAAGACTCAGCCCCCATCTTTGTCGAGAGTTACTCACACAGATAAACAACCCGTCGTCCCCATGCCATAAGGCCTCCCATTGTGCTATTGGAATGGGCCGCAGCTTCAGCAATATGGGCTAGATTGCAACATCAGCCAAAGCGAAGCTTCAAGCTATTCGTCCACCTGCTGTGGCTTCCCAATTCCATATGGCCCTTGCGATTGACTCCTCACCGCAAAGCTTCCGGACAATGACACCAATGGAAGCGCATACTCGAGGCATTATGAGCACGGTAAGACGGTCTCAATAAATAATGTATTCATATAAGTAGTGACTGCTCCTCATGTCTATATCTCTCTTGTGCAGTAGCATGCAACATCTCTCCTTGTCCCATACTTCATGGCGCTCGCGCATGATATGCCAAGTGACTCGGCAGGCACTTCACTCTACGCTGCTATTAAGCTTGCTCGTCTTGTCCAGAAGGCCAAAGATTGTCTGAAGTCTCGTATCAAGAAGTGTATCACCTCCGCCAAGCCACCCCAGACTACTCACCCTATCAAGCTTACAGCATATGCTTGTAAGACCTTAAGCAGGTATGTCATGTTGAACATTCCTCGCGTGGTCTTCGTTGAATATCTTGTCTAGTACTGTTTCAACTCAGTCCACCTCGAGTCGCTACGTTGGTCGTCGCCGCAATCTCCTACGAGCTCAAAGAAGAATTGCCGACGTGTCCAGGTACTGAATTGCACCTCCCTCTCCACAAGTAAAGGCTTGACTGACCTGGTCATCTCTAGTCTACTTGGGGCCCTTGATCTCCAAATTTGTTGCCAGGATCTTCCCTTACGTACTGTTGCGGCGCAAGACTCTCTCTTTCTCAAACATGAGTTCCACGTCGCTTGGACTTCCAAGAGCCTTGATAGAATTTACGATGTTCTTGATTCAACGACTGAACTTTTGGGCAGACTTCAAGACTTCTCGGGCAGGGATGGACTGCCACGTATGGATGACGACGTTCAATGTGGCGACTTCCAGTGCGCGAAATTCATTGCCAATCTGAAACACCTTCTTCGCTGCCTCAAACAAATTGTACTGGACGCGGTCATTCACCACTATCTTGATCTGGTCGCAGCTCACATTTTACATTGGCACAATTACTGGCAATATCGAAAGCGGCTCGGAGAGGGATGGTTTGCAGAATGGCCTAACGGGCAACGCCCATTGAGCACGACTTGGCCATGGAACGTCAAGCCATCTCTACTGGTGCTATGGGGCGTCTGCTGGATGTTCTATGGACCTGCTGGCCACCATCATGATAACCGGGACAGCATGTATGCGATACGCAATCGACAAGGAATAGGACAAGGGGCGGCGGAAGTGGGCGGCGACTTACGGACGCGACAGCTAGGGCTGGAGTCGCAACAAGCGCAAGCAGGACAAGGTATGAAAAACTCGTTCCCAAGATTAGGCAGCAAAGTTAAGCATCGTCCTGATAATACAATGGACAGATCCTTCTGATGTCTGGGCAAGCTCTACTCCTAACACATATCCGAATTATTCGTGGCTACACCCCCAACAAGCTGGCGTTCCTCCACGGCGCGCTAGCAATCCCCGTGAGTCACACGAGATCACGGGACCGCCTATGACTAACTTGCTGCAAGCAATTCTAGGCACTACTTTGCCAACGTATGACGCTAATGTGAACGCCAATCCTTATATAAACAGTACCTCAACCGAATCCTCAGACCTTTTCGCGACCTCGTCAATACAGTGGCCTTATAGCCAAGGCATCAATCAAGATTCACCTTCAGCATATGCTCCAAATCACGCACCTTGGCCAGCAACATACAGCACAACCGGGAACATAACGGGAATCCTAACAGCAACGCCGCAAGGCATCGGTCCTCAGCCCTCAGTTCGCTCCTATGCTCCTCGACGCCAAGCCAACCGCAACCCCCAGGCGGCGATCGGCGGGAGCCTTGGCAGCTTTGGATTTGGTCTCGGACTGCCCTTACAAGATATGCAAGACTACCCCAGCCCACATAGCGCCGTCTCCGATCAGACCACATCTTCATGTCTGTCCTTGCTACCGGGCGCTATGATCAGTCCAAGGATACCTGTGGTAACATCTCCAAGTATCAGTATGGTACCAAGTGTGGGAGGGAGTTCGAATTCAAGACAGAGCAGCAGGAGATCGACAGAGCCGCCTCGGAATGCGCAGGGAATCTTGTACTGTGCTGATCTGGAGTGTGCGAAGCAGCCACCTGTGTTTTCGAGGAAGTGCGAGTGGACGTGAGTACCAACCTTATCATCTCCACAATGACTCAGTAGTGTAGAGCTAACAAGGATTACAGTAAGCATATGGACAAGCACACCCGCCCCTACGTCTGCGACGAACCAGAATGCGACAACATCCGCGGCTTCACCTATTCTGGCGGTCTCCTCCGCCACCAACGCGAAGTCCACCGGCAACACGGCGGCCCGAAAGTCAGCTGCATGTGTCCGCACAAGGACTGCAAACGCAGCACCGGTGTTGGCTTCAGCCGCAAAGAAAACCTGAACGAGCACCTCCGGCGTTGTCATCAACCTGAACACCAAGAGACAGGCAGTCCTCAAGGCAATGCGGAAGTCTTATCGTCTCGATCACGGAAGAGAAGACGAGCTGCCGACGCCGACGGTGGCGGCGAGGAGCAGAGGGAGGAAGATGATGGATTGCGAGAAGAGATCAAGAGGTTGAGGAAGGAGGTGGCGGAGAAGGAGGAGAGGATCAAGAATTTGGAGAAGTGGATGGAGAATCTGACGAGGGGCCAGGGCGGGCTGAGATAGAATGTACGATTTGATGGGATGTGTACGTTGTAATGATGCATTTAGCGAGGCGTGTCGGCGATTTTGGGTTTGGGTGACCTTGTGGGTGGGTTTGCTTGGTTAGACGCATGGGGGGTGGGCACTTCACTCCGTTCTTACGAGACTGTTATATGATAGATGGGTTGATGTTATGGGAAATCTTCGGGTGCGGTCTTACATGGTGTTGACTTTGACTAGGTTGCCCACTCTTTGCGCGATACGCCGTTGAGGCAACTGTGTCTCACGGTCTATCAATCATGTTGATAACGCGATGTCGTGGCCATGTTTCTGAAATTCCTTTTCCTGACTGAGGGTTTTCGAGGCGGGGAGAATGCTTTTCTGGTTCTTTCGCGGAAGTAAAATTTTATGTGCGTGGAGTTGGTTGATGCTTCTTCGTATGAAATATAGCGCTGTGTGTGTTAGTCTTTTACCGTTTTTTTTTTGCAGGAATTTGG
>JAABUW010008118.1_pt1 | contig 12374 bp, 8 predicted proteins | sample 5560081 | NCBI WGS metagenome assembly JAABUW01 (sample SAMN10711882, study PRJNA513363) | rock metagenome | isolation source: Antarctica rocks | place: Antarctica: Victoria Land, Knobhead sud | reverse complement strand
CAGTTGGCAATTGTTTTGTCTGGGCCACAAGAAACGCATTTTACTGCTGTAGGCTCCCGCCCCAAGTACAACCTGTTCAGCGACTCTTACAGCCGAACTCAAGGAAGGCCCTTACTACCTTGATGACATCTTGTTCCGGTCAAACATCACCGAAAGCCAGCCTGGCATCTCAGTGACACTGGATGTCTACCTTTTGGACACCAATTGCGACCCTGTAGTGGATGCCTTTGTGTCAATCTGGCATGCCAATGCGTCTGGCATTTATTCAGGCTTTACAGGTGGGACTTCATGGTGTACTTGAATTCACCTGCAGAGTAATTCATGTCTTTATGTATCACAGTCCCTTGTGTTTGGCATCTCTGCATCACATTGGCACATCAAAGGTTCACGTGCCAGGCCGTAGACTTTTGTCCTCCCCAGAAAACAGCATCTGCGCAGCTAGCAAGTTATGAACACACATGTCAAGCATTCTAGGATGCATTCAGAATATGCAACCTCCCATGCCTATCTCATGACCTGTGTGTAACCTAGCTTGCACACCACTGCATCCAGCCAAGTGAGTATAGACATGCATTGTATCAATGCAATCGTTGTTACATGCAGCTTACATCACAGAACATCAGGAATGCAACTGCTCCTACACGAAGAGCGTCATGCGTTCTAATGCAAACAGTAGTATTTGCCTTAGTGGCAGCATCTTACACGGCTTTTTTCTCACCTTGTTTTGTTCTGTGCTTCACTGTGTGTCTTGTCTGTCATGAACAGGTGCAGCTGCATCTGGTGGTGTTGTCGCATCTCAAACAGATGAGCTTACATTCCTGCGGGGCATGGTTCTCACTGACAGTGCGGGTCTAGCAACCTTTGAGACCATTTTCCCTGGCCGCTACACTGGCCGCTCCCCTCACATTCATGCCAAGGTAAGCCTTATTCAATGTCAAGGCAATCGCATGTACCTGATGCTTGGTGGATAACTATATGATTTAATTACTGTTAAGGCAATCTCACTTATGTACTTTGTCCTTCACTATGCCGTGTGGTGCTGTCGTTGTGGCAAGGCATTTCAGTGGATGACAACTGTGTACGACATTGGCTTGATGCCACTTAGGGTGCACGATTGTTGCAAATGGCAGAGGCTCTGGATACGCCCTGACTGAAGTGTGATGAGCTTTCTGTGACTGACGTGTGATGAGCATTCTGTGCCTGACATGTGATGAGCTTTCTGTGACTGCTGTCTCAGCTGCATTGAGCCTGACAGTGCATGCATGTTGGCTTTTGCTGCCAAGCTGAAAACAAAGGACCTCAGAGTTTGTGTGTCACTTCTTCATAAACAACACTGCCAAGCTAAAAGCACAGGACAGATCAGGCAGTAGCACTGTCCAAGCTGAGATTGCAAATCCCCTTCTGTAATCCGGTGCATTGACCACCTGCAGTGCCTGCATTTTGAAGCGTAGCATCACTGTCTCTTCAATGCAATATCTGGTTGCCTAGGTTCATGCTTTGCATGTCATTCACCAGTTGCATTTGTTGGTCTTGCTTAAGGCGTGGGCAACCCTGTGCAGGTGTTTGTGCCATATGCCAATGCATCAACCACAAATGAAACTGCAAAGTACTTGGACAGCCACCTGGTGCACACTGGCCAGTTCTTCAGCACTGATGCAATGAACACCTATGTACGCCCGCCACCTTTGCCCACTGCTTCCTTGCAAATGTGTGTGTACGCTGTATGTGTGCCCAACATTACTCAAATTCATTGCTTGCCTGGAACTGTACCCTTGTGCTGTTCTGTGTGCCCAACAAATACCTATTGACACTGGTTTTCTTGCAAATGCACATGTTACAGTCCTTGCCCAGCCATGCAAGTTTGTCTTGCAGAGTTCATGAAGCAACATTGCAAGCTGCTCGATTGTTGCACAAGGACAGTTGACCACCTTTACACAGCTTGCTCGGTCTTGCTATGTCTTATGTAGATAGCTCTCAGCACTAGCTCAGCAATGCTAGGATCAGGCAGGTTGTGTCCCGCCAACCTGGCCTCAAAGCCTGGTCTGTCCACTGTGACCAGCTGACCACACACATGCCACTGTCCTCGTGTTGCCCCGCGCACCAGAGCGCCCCAATGCAATACTTCAGTTGACTTCTTTCCAAGCTTCCAGCTTGACGTTGCATATATGTATGAGCTATGATCAATGTGCTGGAGTTTTGACCCATGCAGGTGCAGACAGTCTCTCCCTATAGTGCAAGCACTCAATCTACAGTTTTGGCCTTGGCAAAAGACTCAGTCTACAATACAGATACTGCAAGCGATGCTATCAGACAAGTCCTGAGCTACAAAGAAGTCGTTTCAGGCGATGCATCACAGGGACTGATTGCTACCATAGACGCCATTGTGAACACCAGCGCCACCTATACAGATACAGTGACAGCTGAGACAAGTTCAAGTTGCAAAGCTTGGCTCTCAGTGCCTGTTGCAGTATCCATGTTATTTTTGCTGAGCCTTGCACAACACTAGGCTTCTAACTGCACAGCATGCGTGCTGACTTGATGTGTAATATGCTTCGATCACTCACTTCCTTGGCAAAAGTGCAGCTGTACGGCATCTGTACACATATAGCATGGTGCCAAGAACAAGTCCAGCCCTCTAGACACTATCTCTCTCAATGAACATGCTACTTTCGGAGCTGCTTCAAGGTTTTCAAAGTTGGATCGCTCCGAAACCACACCACGCCGTGCGCTTCACTAATGGCGCTCAGGACCAATACTGTTCAGGCCTCCAGCATAAACAGGCATTGATGGTGCTCTGCTACAAGATATCAGAATTGCTGGCTGGCCAATCCTTGCACTTTGACTGTATCTTTGGATGTTGTCTGTTGACCTGCATCACAACAAGCAGCAATAGAAATGAGTTTGCGGCGTGTCAGTCACATGAGTGCTGCTGCAGATGCATGCACCATATGGCATGCATGTCTGTACAGCGTCACATGTGCTGCTGTTGGCCTTGAGTACATGTTAGACAAGCTGCCACTTGCGAAGCTAGGCACAACAGCACTCTACTCTTGTAGCAAGCTAGCTGGAAATGTCTGGCTGTGACAGAAATATGTATTGACGTGGTTTTACCTGCTGAAATGGCCTCTGCAACATGTGCCAAGCCTGCCTGCAATGAATGCGACATCATTATTGTCTACTGCTAGCAGATACTGGACGACATGTCATGCATGCCAGAGCTCGCACGCAAGTTGCCCAAAAGCTGCTGTCATCAAGTTGAGGGGCAAGCAGTACCAGCAACAGCAGTGCAAACAAAACAATACATACAGTGACGTGCTAATGCACATCATGTGCCAGGCAGATGTTGTGGCTTCAGTTGAAGGTGTGTTGCTAGCCGGGAGGCCATTGGTCACTATCACAGCAGCAGCTACTGCATGCTGCTGCATGAGGTCATGCTGAGAAATCAGAACCAGCTTACCAAGCTTTGCAAGCAGTGCTTGCTTGGACTTGGCTTGCCCACTGAGCCTGCAACAATGGAAAACGTCTGCTTGCTGCTGTAGATTGATATTGCTTTGCTGAGCAACGTTGATGCACTGAGTTTTTGTTTTGCAATTAAATACGTAGCTGTGAGTTGTCAGGACAGCTTTCCTCAAGAGACAGGTCTAGACAGAAATCTGAGCTGTACAATCAGACAGACATTGTGCTTCATACGCCTCTTGTCAACAGGCAAGCAAAATGTGCTTGCCTGTGGCCTGACAGCTGCTGCCTGTCGGTTGTGCTGCCAACCTGTTCAGCAGTGGTAGGGGACAAGAGAGCCTCCCACTGCAGCCTCAATCTCCTGCTGAAGGTATGCTGCCAGGTCATCAAGACTGCTTCTGCTGAGCTCATGCCGGGAAATGAGAACCAGCTTGCCATGCTTTGCAAGCAGTTTTTGCCTGAACGTTGCTCGCCCTGTCAGCCTGCAGAAGCGGGAGAGTGCTGTTTGATTGCTATAGGATGGTGCAACTGTGCTGAGCAAATCAGTGCACCGGGTTGCTGTTGTGCAAGCATATGCCTACATGCAGCTTGCTGCAAAAGGACTTTCAGTTATCAAGTTAGAGTGCGACAGCACATGTACTGGCATTGAAGGCCAGGGACAGTACAGACACAGAACAAAACGTTTGACACACCTCTTGTCTTTGTTTTTGATGTGATCGCGGTGACCAGTAACCAGCACAACTAGGGCTATATCATTATCCTGAGCATGCAGCACGGCCTCTGCCCAGTACCCACTCAAAAAGACATTGGCTGTGAAGGCCAGGCCAAGCAGCTCCAGCGCCGCACACAGGTGTTTGCTAACAAACAGATCAGCTGCCCTGTTCTCATGTGGCAAGGGCACAGGTCCCAATCTGGTCACCATATTTTGCAACTGTTTGGCAGCAACTGCTGGTAGAGGTTGCAGTGAGTCAAAAGCCTGATACAACTGAGTAAGCTGCTGTGTTGACAGAATATCATGGGCTGGACCAGCAATGGGTAATGACAGCAAGCGTTCTAGCAATGCAAGAAAAATGTCAATAGATAGCATGCTGGAAACAGCCAAGCTCCAGGCAGCATTGCAGTACGCTTGTTTGTCTATCGCTGACCTATTCAACCTCAACAGCCCACCAATCAAGGCAGTCCTAACATGTTCTTTGACTTGGAGGCGGAGCACAGCGCATGCAAACAGAGTATTGCTCAGGCTTTGTGGATTTGGTGCTTGCCCTGGCAAATCACAAAGAGTTGTGAGCCTCTCCAGGATGGCTGATGCAACACCATCCGCCGGTGCATGCTTCATTCTCCCAAGAGCCCACATCACATTTGCAGCTCCACCTGCGTTAGGCCGCTTGCTTTCATCAGAATGCTTGATGAGCATGGCAAAATGGTCACAAACAGCATCTGCCAAGCTCTGGTCTGCAGGCTCATGGCCCAGGGTGGCAACAGCCCACATGAAGTTGGCACAATTTTGTGCACTGGGCCGCTTGCTTTCATCATGATGCTTGATGAGCATGGCAAAATGGTCGCAAACAGCATCTGTCAGGCTCTGGTCTGAAGGGTCATGGCCCAAGGTGGCAAGAGCCCACAAGAAGATGGCACAATCCTGTGCATTTGGCTGGCGTCTGACGTCCTCCCTTGTCAGTTGCAGCACTTTGGCTGCCAAGGCATCAGTCATGCCTGGCACCAAGGCATCAGGGTTGAGCCTAAGCTTTGCTGAAGACCACAGGATGTTGCTGACTGCTTGCGCTTTAGCATCAGGCAGCATGGGCTTCAGCTGAAGAAGAATGCTGCAGTACAAATGTTTCATCTCAAAGTCAAGCATGTCTGCATTGGGCTTGAAGCTGCTGTTAGCTTGGGCTGAAGTCCACAACTTTGCAGTAGCTGTGATGATTGCACTGAGACTGATGTAATCCAGAAGGGGTCTAGCTACGGAGCAGAGGTTTTCCATGGATGCATAAAAGACCAGCAGTGCTTTGGTTGGCTGTCGACCTCTGACGCCAGCCAATGCCATCCTCTGCTGTTCCTTGATGTAAGCACTGACTTGTGCTGGGTGAACCATCTTCACAATTCTAGAGACCTGCATGGCAAAAGTCTCATCCTTGTTATGACTCACATTACACAATAACTGACCTGTCATAATGCCATGCAGCTGTGAATTGTCTTACTTGTTATGTATGACACTTGGCTGCGAGAAAACATCTTTCACAACACTGCTGTGGCCTTGTGGTCATGGGTCTGCACTGCATGGTACTTGAGGGCAGCGTGTGTTGAAGTAAGCGCTTGGAGCGCATCATTTGTTGTGCTCTTGATATGCAGTCAGACATGTCTTGAGCTAGTTCTCAGGCTACCAGAAAGCCTCACCTTTCTGGAGGCCTGCTGCACACCTGCCTGTGCAGAAGCTGTCCTGTCATTGTGAGTACGCTCAGGACCCCTGTGATTGACCTTACAACCCTTCGTGCTGTCTCCAAACGTGGTATGGAACCTCATCTGCTGAGGCTTTTCCAATTGACCTTCACTGCGACCCTGCTGCATCAAGTTTCGCAGCCACAGTCAGCATTTCCAGACCGGCAAGCGATACTTCACTCTGCAGCAAGTATGCAATACTGATACACCTATAATAATGCAGCCTAGCCTACCTGCTGACTGCCAGGCCAGCTTGGCTTCAAGCTGCACTGCACATCCTGAACAGCTAGACAGGCAACAGGAGGCTTTGCAAGTACCTGCACAATGGATGATGCCATTCAGAGACAAAGAGCTTAGGGCCAAAGTATACAGCAAAAAGGCAATCATCACCTGTCTTGAAGTCTGCTGCGCAGGCTTTTCATTGGCAGGCCGGATGGTCTGTGAGTCTACTTGGCCTCCTTCTAAAGGCTCTGCTGCCCAATTGGCTCTGCTGCTCAGCTTGCAAGTGCATAGCCTGCATTTTAGCATAGGCGTCTGGCGTCAAAGGTTATTTCACGAGCACTGAGAGGCTTGGCGAAGCTATTTTTGTCCGCCGCATCTTGTGCAAGACTCTTACCCCTTGAGCGCTGCACCTACGTTCTGCGCTGGCGTCCCGGTGACGCAAGCAGTCTTGCGAGCAGTGGCCCGGAACAGTGACATCATGATATCAAAAGCTCAATGCAAGAGGCCGGTAACGCTGCCCAATACTCAAGGTATCCTGTCTCCGCACGCGCAGATTTGCAACAAGAAAGTTTCGAGTGGCTCCGAAGCCAGTTTCTGCTGTCCATAGCGCTCCATTATTGGTGTCAGAATAGTGGCAAATGCATTTTGGTCAACCCAGGCTAGCCATGTGCAGCAGCCAGCCTGAATCTGCCTATTTCACACGAGGTCTAGACAGGTGTGTTGAGACTTTTAGCCACAATCTGCAGATCCTATGCACTCCAAAAGCAGTAGACAAACTGACAGCAATTGATGTACAAGATGTGATACGATCAGACTGCACAGCAGTGGCCCAGATGGCACAGTTTCAGCATCAGCTGAAAGTCAACTAGCTAGACACTGAAACAGTACGAAAGTTCCAGCATGGATCAGACAGGTTCAAGCCGCACTTTATTCCCGTATTGGTAGTGACAACAAAGGAATATTCTATTAATGCAGACAGGCTGCCTTGATTCTGGACCTGATCAAATGTGTTTTGCAGGCATCTTGAGTTGTCTCAAACGGGTTGGCATCACAGGCAGATGCTTACGATGCAGAGCCTTGGTGCACTTCGACACTATGCTGATTTGTGTGGTGTGCTATGGCAAAGGCGGCTGCTGTGGCAAGGTAATGGCCAAAAGTACACAGAGACACCAACTGTTTCCCCCTCAACATTTCTTTGCTGATTTGTGAGGAACTCAGAGGCATTGCTCTCTCCACAACACCTGCAGTAGGGCTGTCCCTGTGTCCGCACAGTTGCAGCTCAATCCTCCTCTGAGCAGTACCTGCAGCAAAAGACACATGTACTTTTACATGATGTAATGCATTGGAATTCAAACACCTCCAGCAAACACATATGCCAAGTAAACAGTGCATGCCTTAAAGATGGCGAAACAACCAGGCATCAGCAAAACAGGGTCAAGCTTGGTGGGAAAGGGGTTATGTGACAGTATGCTTCAACCTAGTAAAGTCACAAACCAGCACCAGCTGAGGAGCTCAGTCATTTAGACACTAAGTTAAATGCTGAGATAGATTGTGCTTAGACAGACACAGGATCATAGGTCTTACCTGCTGGCTTTTGAGCAAATCAAGCAAACATTCACGACATCATGTCAGCTGTCAGAGAGTCTCCTGTCACAGCTTCAACCTGCCACTGGACATATTCTGCCAGGTCAGCCACACTGCAACTCAGCAGTTGGTCATGTATGAGCACCAGCTTGCCCTGCTTTGCAAGCAATGTCCTCCTGAATACCGCACGTCCAGTTGGCCTGCAAACACAACAGAACTCACGGTTCTGCATGTGATAGCTTGTAGCGGCACAAATACTGCTGAAAGTTGCGTCAACAGCTCTGCTCTTGTTGAGACTCATGGTCTCTTAGCAGGTCATTGTACTGCTGACACCTGTCATGAAGGAAGGAAGGGACAACCAAAATTCACAGCTGTGTTGCTGCTGTGCATGTATGCTGCTGTTGTCGGAATCGTGCACAGGCATTTCAATTGAAACCAGCGTGAAACATTCAAGGCTTTGCATCTCTTGTAGCCTATATAGAGACAGAGGGCATGAGCACAACATGACAGGCATCATTGCATAATTCTTAGATTCCGCTCACAAATTTGACATTTCCAGCTATTGCATGGAGCAACACCACTGGAATGTAATATCAATTACAAGTGCTACAGCAGCTGTACTCTGGGCAATGCAATGAACAGCTACTGTGATGTCCAAAGCACTAACATAAAGACACAGGACAAAGTGTTGTACGCACCTGTTGTCTTTGTTATCTATATAGCCAGAGTCATCGGTAACCAGCACAACTGGAGCTGCACTATCATCCTGAGGTTGCAGCACAGCATGTGCCCAGTACCCACTCAAGGGGACATTGGCTGTGAAGGCCAGGCCAAGCTGCTCCAGCGCTGCACACAGGTGCTTGCCATCAGAAAGCTTAGCTGCCGTTGTCTCATCTGGCAAGAACCTGGGTCCCAATCTGTTCACCATCTCTTGCAACTGTTGGGCAGCAGCCATTGGTAGAGGTTGCAAAAAGTCCAAAGCCTGATACAACTGACCAAGCTCTCCTCTGGATAAAATGTCACAGACTAGTTCATCAACAGGCTGCAATCTTTCCAGCAATGCAAAAAAAGTGTCAACACACAACATGCTGGAAACAGCCAAGCTCCAAGCAGCATTGCAATATGCTTGCTTGTCTACCACTGACCTATCTATCCTCAACAACCCATGGACCAAGGCAGTGCTGACATGTGTCTTGACATGGAGACGGAGCACAGCGCATGCAAGCAAAGTAGTACTCAAGCTGTGTGCATTTGGTGCTTGCCCTGGCAAATCACAAAGAGCCGTGAGCCTCTCCAAAATAGCTGACGCAACACAATCCGGCAGTGCATGCTTCATTTTCCCAAGAGCCCGCATCACGTGTGCTGCTTCTTGTGCAGAAGGCCGCTTGCATTTGTCAGAATGCTTGATGAGCATGGCAAAATGGTCACAAACAGCGCCTGTCAAGCTCTGGTCTGCATGCTCATGGCCCAGGGTGGCAAGAGCCCACATGAAATGGGCAGCTCCTCATGCGCGAGGCCGCTTGCTTTCATCAGAATGCTTGATGAGCGAGACAAAATGGTCGCAAACAGCGTCTGTCAAGCTCTGGTCTGCAGGCTCATGGCCCAGCTTGGCAACAGCCCACATGAATTGGGCAGCTCCTTTTGCGTTAGGCTGCTTGCTTTTGTCATGATGCTTGATCAGCTTGGCAAAATGGTCCCATACAGCATCTGTCAGGCTCTGATCGACAGGCTCATGGCCCAGCGTGGCCACAGCCCACATGAATTGGGCAGTTCCTCCTGCGCTAGGCCGCTTGCTTTCATCAGGATGCTTGATGAGCGAGACAAAATGGTCCCTTGCAGCATCTGTCAAGCTTTGGTCCGCAGGCTCATGGCCCAGGGTGGCAAGAGCCCACATGAAGTTGGCAGCTCCTTGTGCGTCAGGTTGCTTGCTTTCATCAGAATGCTTGATGAGCGAGACAAAAATGTCCCATAGAGCATCTGCCAAGCTTTGGTCTACAGGCTTATGGCCCAAGGTGGCAAGAGCCCACACCAAGTTGGCACACTCCTGTGCATTGGGTTGGCGTCTGGCTTCACCCTTTGTGAGCTGCAACAGTTTGGCTGCCAAGGCATCAGTCATGCATGGCACAAAGGCATCAGGGTCGAGCCCAAGCTTTGCTGAAGACCACAAATGTTGCTGACTGCTTGAGCTTCAAAATCGGGCAGCATGGGCTTCAGCCAAAGAAGAGTGCTGCAGTAAAACCGCGTCATCTCAATGTCAACCTTGTTTGCACTGGTCTTGAAGCTGATGTTGGCTTGGGTTGAAGTCCAGAGCTGTGCTGTGGCTGTGATGATTGCACTGAGATTGATGTAGTTCAGAAGGGGTCCAGCTATGGAGCAGAGGTGCTCCATGGATGCATAGAAGCTCAGCAATGCTTGGCCTGGCTGATGAGCTCTGACACCAGCCAATGCCATCCTTTGCTGTTCCGCAATGTACGTGCTGACTTGTGCAGGGTGACGCATTTGTTTGATTCTAGATTCCTGCATGGCAAGCGACGCATTTTTTCATTGTTCACTTTGCACAAAAATTGACATGTCGTAATTGTGCCACGTAACGTGTTGGTGGTGTATGTGTCACTTGTCTGCAAGGGATCATTTATGCAACACTGCGCTGGTTTTGTAATCACGTGTGCGGCCTTGCATGCGTCTGCAATGCCTCGTGCTCATAATCCTCGGCAACATTTGTTGCAGACAGACCTATGAAGCATCACTCGTGTGTGCTCTTGACATCTGTTCAGACCTGTCTTGAGCTGCTTCTCAGGCTCCTAGAATGCCTCACCTGTCTAGAGGCCTCCTGCACACCCGAAGCTGTCCTGTCATTGTGAGTACGCTTAGGAGCCAGGTGATTGACCTTGTGATCATTGGTGCTGTCTTCAGATGTGGTATAGAGCCCTGTCTGCAGACACAATCAGCATTTCCAAAGTCGCAAGAAAATCAATATGCTGCAGCAAGTACGCAATACCACGACATTTACAATGGTACAGCCTAGCCTACCTGCTGAATGCCAGGCCAGTTGGGCTTCATGCTAAGCTGCAACTGCTGAACTGCTAGACCGGCAGCAACAGGCTTTTTAAGTGCCTGCATGATGGCAGTTGCCATTCAGGCTCAAACATGCTTGGTGGCTGTGAACTCGGCAAACAACCAGTCCTCACCTGTCTTGGAGTCTGCTGGCAAGACTTCTCACCAACAGATGTGGTGTGTGGATCCAGTTTTGAGGGCTCTGCTGCCCAAGTGCACAGCTGCTGCAGCCTGCAATTCAGCACAAGCTACGTCCAGTGTCAAAGGTTGTTCGGAGGCTTGGTGAAATTGTTTCCTGTCCGTCGCATCTTGTGCAGGACTCGTACCCCTTCAGCGCCGCACCTATGTGCTGCATCTTTCCATTGAGGCAAGTAGTCTTGCGAGCAGTTGCCAGGAAGAGTCGTGACATCATGAGATCCAACTACTCAGTGCAAGATGCCGGTGATGCTTTGTATGATGTCGATACCTCAACAGTCCGTCTCCTGTTTCCAGACTCTCAAAGCAGCTCTCAAAATTGGCTCCGAAACCAGTCTGTGCTGCACGCATAACGAGCCGTGCGCTCCACTACTGGCGCTCCAGCGCAATACGGCAGCACTGACAGCCATCTTAAGCTTTCAAAGGTGTGGACAGGGTTTATTTTTTTATTTTTCCGGGCTTGTCCGGTCTCACCACATGTCTCTGATCGAACGGTTTAAGCTACAAGCTCTCAGACGTGATGCCTAGCCCAAGCTTGCTTTCCCCCTCTATTTTGGAAGTTTGAGGCAAATTACATCAGGTCAGCTGGAGCGAAGGCAACCATGCAGGCAGACAAGCAAAACTGTTTCTAAAGTAGATCTTTGACTCTGTCTTTAGGAGCACAGCTTCCAGCTTCATCATGCACATCTGCCTTCTCAAACACAAACTTTGCATGTGGTGAGGCATGGCCACCAAAGCGCTACACACCCTTCTGAAGCGCCTGACTAGTGTAGCTTGCAGTATGCAGGCTTATGGCATCCGTTGGCCTTCGTCACAACAAGCAGCAACAAAGATCAGTATGCAGCCTGTCAGTGACATTAGTGCTGCAGATGCACTCACTGTGTGTGTGATAGTGCAAGCCTTGAGAACATGTCAGACAAGCTGCCGCTCGCAAAGCTAGGCACAGCAGCGGTCTACTCTTGTGGCAAGCTAGCTATGCTGGACTCATCTGGCTGTGACATCATTTTGGCACCACGCCCGCAAACAGGCTCTGAATGTGACAACATTACTATCTGCCAGTAGCAGATGCTGATTCGCATGCCAGAGCTCACATGTAAGCTGCCAAAAAGCTAATGTCATCAAGCTGAAGGGCAAGCAGTACATCACTGCAAAAAAACCAATGAACGTGACATGATGACGCAAATCAATTGCCTGGCAGATGCTATGCTAAAGCTGTGTTGCCAGCTACCTGCGGTCATGCACTGAAGATGTGTAAAGCTGTGCAACATGCCAAGTCACATCACTACGCATGTGCAGTGTCAGCGTCATAAAACTGCGCCTGCAAGCGCAGCGTTCTGCACCGTCCAGTCTACAGCTTGCCAAGCACACCCTGAAAGGCCTGCGAAGATGAAACGGCACTGCAGTCAAAAGATTTCAACAAGACC